>OASU01000103.1_pt1 | contig 67687 bp, 67 predicted proteins | sample 1475801 | NCBI WGS metagenome assembly OASU01 (sample SAMEA2579919, study PRJEB22360) | human gut metagenome | biome: human gut; feature: human-associated habitat; material: faeces | place: Denmark | collected 2008/2010 | reverse complement strand
AAACTTTAACTGAATGTCTTTGTGAATATCCCCATTTTTTATGGGATGGATATGTCCGTTATATAGATAAGGTTTATGTTATAATAGTAATTTTTTAATAGTTTTATTTTAAATGTTGAGATACTGAAAGGAATGATGAATAATGCCAACAAAAAAAGAAGATTTCAAATGTAATGTGGAAAAATTAGCATGCGGTAATGATAAATTGCAGTTATTAGATGAATTAATGAAATTGAAAAATAATGATGGGTTTAATTTACTGGAAATATTAACTGCATTGACTGCCTATGATGATCCAAAATTCAAAAATCAAAGAGACGAAATCCTAACACATAACTGTGCAAATGTTTTAAAAGCTGAACTGTTAATTTATGACTTTGGTGAATACTACAATTATAATGAAAATAATAAATCTATCGAAGAAGCATTAACATTACTAGAATCCAATAGATTTAAAGTGAAAGCTATACTTAATGTTTACCCTGCTTTTGATTTTTTGAAAAATTCAGAAGAATAGTTGAATCGTCTTTATGATCAGATGGTAGTGGTTTATAACAAAAGCTTACAGTTGTATCGTTTTTGAAATGATCATATAAAGATGGTCGTAATAATCTTGTTTTGTTATCATTAAATATGGTACGATGCATCTGTTTATTATCCTTATTTTTTCCGTTTCTTTTAACAGCATAGCAATATTTATTGTTATCATTATCTCTATCATTAAGAATATCGATAACTTGATCCAATTGTCCGTGTGTTGGTAAATGAAAACTTGTAGGAATATACTTAGCAAAATTTTTATAAAACTGTATTTCAAAATCACCTAAATTTTCAATATATTCAACATTAAAAAACTTTCTAATTGCTACTGCGCTTATATTAAATTCCTTACTGTTTGCTAATGTTATGAGTTCACTGTTATTATTGGTATTTATAAATTTTAGCTGAGCAATATAATACTTGTTTTTTTGTAATTGTTTGTTAAGGACTTCAAAAACAACTATATACTGAATCTTTTTATATGTGAAATCAAAAGCTGTTATACACCATCCCTTCTCATTTAAATCGTCTCTTAACAGAGTAATATTGTTTAAAATATTTACCATTATTATTAACCTCACTTTATTTTATATATTTATTATAGGAGTATTAATACTTCTGTTCAATATGAAAGGATAAAAAATTATGAATTACGATAAAGTAAATCTTAAAATGAAGGAAAAAGGCATTAGTATTTACAAATTAGCGAATTTGATAGGATATGATCGTACTAATTTGAAAAAATTATTATTAGGGGAGATTTGTAATCCTAGAATTGATACAGTTATTAAGATAGCAAAAGCATTTAATCTAACAAATGATGAGTTTGCCGAATTGTGTGGATATAAAAATGATAACTAGACATGGAACAAGTTCCACTTGTTGAAAGGAATGATAAATAGTGTTAATGAAAATAACAAACTGGAGAAAAAGTGAATTTCAATATCTTAAAGAGAGGATGTATAGGAAGCAGCTGGAAGAAAAAATTGATTTGTATAATATGTATTCAGATGTGCTAAGTCATAAAGAAAAGAAAGAATTAGAGAAACTGAAAAATGAAAAAAGTCATTTTATTGTGATTGGAAAAATATTTTAATATATTTTTCCACAACATTTCCAATTGTAGCTGTACCAATATGCATTAATAAGTTTATGCATAAATATAACAATTATAATAATATAAGTGAGAAAAAAAGTTGTTAATTCTTTCTGAAAAATTAAATAATTATGATTTTAATATAAGTGAATTAGAAAAATGTTTTGAAGAAGTATTGTAAAAAAGACTCGAATTTCAACTAGTGTTGTTAAAATATTGAAATAAAAAGAGTGAAGATTATTTTTGATTCTTTCTTACTTTAGAGTATAAATAAAAAGGAGGATTTAAATGCTGTTGATAAATTCAATAGTTTGAATCCTCTAATTTTATGATTGTCTAAACCAAGTAAGAACCATTATTCTCTGCACTCTTTTTTTTCTTTGTCTTCTCTAATACCTTTGCAAACAGGTTGACGCATACCTTCTTTGTTAGAAGGCATATATTGTACTGTACATACTAAATTAGGTTCTATCCAAACTGCATTATCATTTCCTTTGGGTAGATCACAATTAAATGGATGGTGCTTTATGATAGTGTAATTGTATTGATCTAATGTTCTTATACTTGCACCCAAAGTGACATGTCCATGGTATTTTAAATTATTACCTGAATCATATTTACCTAATATAAAACTTGTCATATTGTTGTCTTTTTGAATATATCCGCAGAGAACGAAATCATCATCAACCAGATATTTAAATTTAATCCAGTCAGTTGAACGCTTTTCAAAGAAATATTTGCTACCTTTTCGTTTAGCAACTACTCCTTCCAGTTCTTTTGATTTGACAATGTTAAATAACTCTATACCAGTATTTTCTATAACTTTTGATATAGATATACGATTATTTTCATTAATTAATCGTGGTAATTTGTTTATTCTTTCTTCTATTGGTATATCGATAAGTAAGTCATTGTCAAGATATATTAAATCATAGACAACAAAGGTAGCAGGATACTTTTCAGATAAGAGTTTTATTTTAAAAAAGTCAGTTATAACTGTACGCTTTTGAACTTCGTAAAAGTCAGGTTTACCGTTTTTAAGGACAATGATCTCTCCATCAAGAATGCATTGTCCATTAACATTGGAAAAAATATTAGAAAGTTCAGGAAACTGATTAATCAGTTCTTTGTTACGCTTATTTCTTAAATCAACACTTTTTCTATCGATATATGCAAGACATCTGATTCCATCAAACTTTAATTCAAATAAATACTCTGGTGAGTTGAACGGCTCAGATTGATTAGCAATTAGCATTGGTCTTGCTAAACGTTTATCAAAAATGTCATTCATAGTTACGATGCCATGTTATTTGATGCTTGTGTGTTAGCTAGATCAATAGACTGCTGCAGTGCAGACATTAAATCAATTACACTGTTAGGCTGACTGTCATCAGCAACTACTACTTCCTGACCGTTTATTTTAGTCTGTATAGCATCATGTAATTTGGCTTGATATTCATCGTGATACGCTTCTGGTGCAAATTTATTTGTCATAGAGTTGATTAAGGTTTTAGCCATTTCAATTTCATTTTTATCAACAGAAACCTTGTTAATAGTTGGAGCTGGTTGAATTTCTTCCTGAAAAAATAGTATTTTAGCAATGATGTCTGTTTTAGTGGGATACAGCACTATAAGTTCCTCCTTTGTCCCCATAACGGTTTTAGCAATAGCAACTTTCTTTTGAGATAATAGTGCTTGTCTGAGTAGTTCAAATGCCTTTTCACCACCTGGATCTGGAACAATGTAATAATTTTTATCATAATATAATTGATCAATGTCGGTCATTTTAGCAAAATGTAATACATGAATGGTTTTATCAGTTTTTGATTTGATTCTCTCAAGTTCATCGTTAGATATTGTAACATATTTACCCTTTTCATATTCGTACCCTTTTATAATATCACTACTTTTAACTTCTGAATTGCAAGAGGGACATAACTTTTGATATTTAATACGCTGGTATTTTCCGTTCTCGTCTTTACATAGTTGATTGAAACTGATAGCTGTATTTCGGGTTGTTTTATAAAGTGAAACTGGTACATAAATAAGTCCAACGCTTATAGCGCTTTTGTGTGCAACTGCCATAATATCATTCCTTCTTTCATTAATATTAGATTTGACAGGAATAAAGAAAAATAAACTAAAAATAATACTTTGTTAAAGGATATATATCATTAGAAAAATGACGTGATTATTTATTCGTGTTATAATTTTAATGTTTAATGAAAAAATTTAAAATTGTTAACAGGAGAAAGAAAAATGGTTAAACCTCTTACTATGATGGAAATAAAAACTATTATAAAAAACTATATTAAAGATGAAAGAAAAAAACAAGCTGTTCTTTTAAATGGTGAATGGGGATGTGGGAAGACATATTTTATTAAAGAAAAATTAATTCCAGATTTAGAAGAATATCAAATACTTCAAATATCTTTATACGGTATATCGAGTACAGAAAGAATACAAGAAATAATTTATAGCAAATGGATCGAAAAAATAATAGGCAATAACACAGATAAAATTGGAGTTTTTGGTAATATGGTAGCAAAGGGCATAGAAATTTTTGGTAAAAGTGCTACTCAATTTGTGGAAAAAAGGTTAGGTGTAGAAAATGCATTAGAAGATATAAAAAAATATTTTGCTGATTCAAACCTTTCAAATAAACAGACTATTTTAATTTTTGACGATATAGAACGATGTAGAATTGAAATAATTGAATTGATGGGTTTTCTCAATAATTTATCAGAAAATAATAATTATAAACTTATACTAATTGCAAATGAAAAAGAAATCACAAGAGATGAAAATATCAATACAACAGCATTAAAATACGGGATTGCATTAAATGAAAGGCTGGATATTAGTAAAATTAAAAAAAAGGAAAAAGATGATAAAATCAACCGTGAAGATTTGATTGATATCATAAAGTACTATTTTGGTCAGACTACTACCTATGAAAGAACAAGAGAGAAGTTAGTAGGATTAACAGTACCATACAGTATCCCAATTAAAGAATCATTTGATGATATTATTAATAAATATGTAAAGAAAGAGAAAGATTCAGTTACTAAGATTCTAAAAAAGAATAAAGATAGAATAATTGAACTGTTTGAATCTCAAGCACATAAAAATTTACGTACTTTAATTGTTTCTTGCATTGCGATAGAGAATATTCTTTCTTCAATAGATAAAAATCAAATCACGAAAGATGATAATATGTTGGCTGATGAATTAGATACTATTGTGGTATATACAATCTATTCAGCAATTAGAAGAACAATGGGAAAAGAAGAATATAAATGGTCAATTGGGAACCGCTATGGAAAGGTAAACGTTAGTATTAATGAGATAAAAGATAGTAGCATATATGGATATGCATTTGTCGATGAATACTGGAAAATGCAATGCATAGATGCTGATATTGTCCATTCAGATATAAGAAAGAGAATTTCTGAAAGAACTGAATATGAGAATCTACTAAAAGCAAATCATAATTATCAAAAATTATCATTAAATAAGTTAAGAGAATGGTATATATTGGATGATGACGATATTTATAGCTCACTTGATAAGTTAAAAAAAGAATTAGAGTGTAAGAAATACTATCCACAAGATTTTAAAGATATTATTACTACGTTGCTGACTATAAATAATCCAAATTATGGGTTAAATTTTAATGAAAGCTCTGGCAATGTACTATATGATACAACTGATAATTCACAATTTACAGATATAAATTTAAATAATCAAGAAATACAACAGGATATTAATTTTAAGTGGAGAAAGATTGATATAGCATCATATGTTGAATTGATGGTTCAATGTTTTGATGATCCTGAGTTTAATTTAACAAAAGATATGTTACGTGTACTAACCGAGGATAAACAATTCGCATATAGTTACACTCAATTAGTAATACCATTAATCGAGCAGATTGAAAAAAAAGAATTACACGATATGCAGGAAAATCCAATAATAAGTATGCCATGGGATAATAACTTTGAAAATTATTGTTATGATAAAAGGGATGATTTCATTAAATTAGGTAGATTTTTATCATTGTTTGATTATCATGATTTAACTAAAAGATTGGTTTATGCTGATGCTAAGGAAATACACTATTTTTTTAGGTCATTGGAAGAAGTATATTATTTTGTAAATCTTGGCAGTATTTATTCTCAAGATTATGAAATTGTAAGAAATCTAAGAAATTACGTTTCAAGTAATATAGATACTGTATTAAATGAAAAGAGAAGTAGGACTAAAGCGATTTGGTTAAAACAACTTGAAATTAACTTGGAAAAATATGAATCAGACCTTGAACAAAAATGAATAAAAAAGATGAATTATAACAACTCTGAGAAATTATATAAATGAATAAAATTATTAATAGTATTTAAGATAGGTGACTAAAGAGGACGATAAAACCTTAATTTGTCAGTTAAAAGTAAATAATTAATGTTTAAGTGTGTAGTTCGTTGAATTACGCACTTTTAAATATTATAATCGTTTTGGAATCAGTTTAATTATTAATGATGTGTTAATAATTAAATTAAAGGCAGTTGAGGTGAGAATGATGAGTGCAGGAAACAGGATATATATGGCTATAGATTTAAAATCTTTTTATGCTTCTGTAGAATGTGTAGAAAGAGAATTAGATCCACTGAATACCAATCTGGTGGTTGCTGATTCAACTAAAACAGAAAAGACAATCTGTTTGGCTGTTTCTCCTTCTCTTAAACAGTATGGTATCGGCGGTAGAGCAAGGCTCTTTGAAGTAGTTCAAAAGGTCAAAGAAATCAATAGAAAAAGAAAAAAAGATAACAGGTATAGGGAGTTTAGAGGAAAATCACATATTGATTCAGAGTTAAAAAATGACACAAGTCTTGAACTGGGATTCATTATTGCCCCTCCGAGGATGGCATTTTATATTGATTACAGTAAAAAAATCTATGAAGTATATTTAAAATATGTCTCTGCTGAAGATATTCATGTTTATTCAATTGATGAGGTTTTTATTGATGCAACGAGCTATCTTAAGACTGTTAATAAATCTCCAAGGGAATTTGCAAAAATGATTATTCAGGATATTTATAAGACAACGGGAATAACAGCCACAGCGGGAATAGGAACAAATTTATATCTTGCAAAAGTAGCAATGGATATTGTTGCCAAGCATGTTAAAGCAGATGAAGACGGAGTGCGGATTGCCTGTTTAGATGAAATGAGATATCGGAAATACTTATGGCATCATCAGCCGATTACAGATTTCTGGAGAGTTGGTAAAGGATATGCAAAAAAGCTTAATGAAGCAGGGTTGTATACTATGGGCGATATTGCTAAATGTTCTGTAGGCAGTGAAGACAAGTATTACAATGAAGAGCTTCTTTATGATATGTTCGGAGTCAATGCTGAACTGCTGATTGATCATGCATGGGGATACGAACCTTGTACAATGAAACACATCAAGGCATATAAACCTGAAAGCAGCAGTCTGGGAAGCGGACAGGTTTTAAGCAGACCGTATGCTTATGATGAAGGAAGAATAATCCTTAAAGAAATGATTGACTCGTTATGTCTCGATCTTGTGGCAAAAAATCTAGTAACAGATCAGATTACAGTAAGTGTCGGCTATGATAAAGAAAACATCAAGACTGACTATAGTGGTGAAATAAAGGATGACAGATATGGACGAAAAATTCCAAAACATGCTCATGGAACTGTCAATATAGGCAGATATGCATCATCAGCCAAGCTGATCACACAAAAAGTTTTGAACTGGTATGACAGCAGTGTTAATAAAAAATTAACAATAAGACGATTTGCATTGTCTGCTAATCATATTACTGATAAAAGAAGTATTAAAACAAAACCGACAATACAGCAAATGAATCTGTTTACTGATTACGAGCAGTTAAAAAAAGAAGAAGAAAAGCTTGAAAAAGATTTAGAAAAGGAAAAAAGACTTCAGGAGGCAACTTTGAAACTGAAGCAGAAATATGGAAAAAACGCTGTATTAAAAGGTATGAATTTAGTAGAGGGAGCAACTGGCAAAGACAGAAACAACACTATCGGGGGACATAAAAAATGAAGAAGTTTTCATTTTTTATGAAATCCATCCTTTCATAAAATCAAAACTTCTTTGCATATTTGTTGTTATTTTCGTTAGAAACCCATCCGAAAGTTTGGATTTCATTCTTAGTAATTGTTGATTTCCTTATTAATATGCCACAATAATATGACTTTTTCTACTGCTATTAAAAAAGCGGAAATACCGATTTTGAATCTCCGCTTAATTTTGGCAATAGACAAGTAGCTTAAAGAAAGACACTGTTCTTTATCTACATCATCAAGACAAGCCTAAAAAGGAAGTAAGAGATATATCATTGGTTTTCCATTTTTTAGGCATATTCCGTTCTTTTTCGGTTTCAAGTGTTGCGAGAGCCTTTATCTTTTCTTCTATAGTTACATCGAGATACTTCATTGTTGTATTGAGACATTCATGTCCAAGTAGAAAGCTGATCTGCACGATATTCATTCCATCTTCAAGCCAATGTGAAGCTTTGGCATGGCGAAATTGATGGGCATGTGTGCCCAATGGAACCTCGCAACATTTTGTATGAGCTGCAGCCGAATACTTTTTTATGCGTTTGTCTATAGCCGGTTCGGTAAGCATTCCCTTGCTTCCCCCAACACGCGAATAAAATAAAAAGTCATCTGGATTTGGATTGGCTCCATGAAATTCTCGTATATAGCCCCTGATATTGTTAGCAGCTCTCGGAAGCAAGTAAGCAGTTCTTCTTTTTCCACCTTTCCCATGGAGATGTACAAATGGCTTTTTGCTATCTAAATTTAAGTGCTTAATTTTGACAGCAAGAATTTCACCAATTCGTGCTGCAGTCCCATACAACATCATTAGAAGGGTGTAGTCCCTTCGTCCGGTCTTTGAGGATAAATCTGCTTCATTCAGTATTGCAGTTACAGCTTTACGAGTTAGACCTTCGACTTTTTTCTTGATACATTTTTTACGTTTTACAAGCTTTGCTTCTTGATATAAGAACAGGTACGCAATATCTTTTTCTCCGAGAAACTGGAGAAATACACGTAACGAACCGAGCCTAACATTACAAGTGTCTGGGCAACAGTTTCGTTCCTCAGACAGCCACTTCAACCAACCCTCTATATGCTCTTTGTTGAAGTGCTGAACATCTAATATATTTGGAGTCACCCCAAGATTCTCAAGATACTTCACGTAAAGGGTTAGCGCTTCTCTATAGGATCTAATTGTATGTGGACTGTATGTAAGAAAGTTTGGAGCATAATCGTACAGGAATTCTGACATATACCGTGAAATCCTTACTGCATTATTGTTATTCTTCTTCATATGAAACCTCCGTTATGATATCATTAAAACCATTTTCTGATGTTTCCTTAATGGTGTCTGCAAGCCGTGGAACAATGGAGTAATAGTGTAATGTTGAGTATGTCCAACGATGTCCCATTGATTTTGCAAGATATAGTAATTTGTCGCTGAAATCAAAGCTGTCAATATCCCAACTGTTAATATTTGTGGTCGCATAGTGATGCCGTAGCTCATAAGCGGTCACACGGGCAGTGTCACCGTTTGCTTTCTGCCATAAATTGCGAAACCATATCTCTAACCAACTATGTTCAAAGTATTTGCCTTTTGCAGTCTGAAAGAAATACTCTCGGTTAGGTTGTATTTCATCAATAAATTCATCATATTGCCTTAGCAATTCCGTCATACTCGGATGAAGGGCAACATAGTGTTGGTCATAGCCTTTAGATTCTTGAATATCAAGAACACCGTGTTCAAGATCCACGTTACTTCGTCTTAATAATCGTGCCTCTGTTGTACGAATTCCACTGCTATATAGGAGTCGGAAAAGTACAGGGCATACATACTTTGGAAGTACGCAATTCATTTGATTCCTCTTAGGCTGTATATGATCGCACTCATAGAAAAAACGTTGCAGTTCCTGGTGTGTGAATATATGAGGAATATATGTAAGTGGTTCGTTCATTAACAAAGATGGTGGCTCAACGTCTGTTAATCCTCTTTTTTGTAGATATTTGATGAATGTACCGAGTACACGAATTCGTGTATTGCGAGAACGATTAAGTTCAGCTTCGTGCTTGATACACCATTTTTCTACCATATCCTGTGTCAAAGGTACGTTCGGAAAGTTATCCGCACAAAAGTTATCAAAACGAAGAAGATAATATTCATAGTTAATCTCGTTCCATGTGCCTGATGCCCTTCTATAACAGATAAATTGTTCTATTAGATTGGCAAAACCAGAGCGAAAAGCACTCATATTTTGAACACCTCCTCGCTAACTGGAAAATCATCTATGCTCAATGCCAACTCCCTTAAATGCACAACGTCTGCCGATAAATAGTATGACAGAGTTTGAGGTTCGCTGTGACCAAGCGTGTCGCTAATAACAGGTTGAGCAAATCCTTTTCCTGCAAGATGCGTCGCAAGATGATGCCTGAAAATATGCGATCCTCTGCGCTCACCGGGATTGCGCCGTATACCTGCAAAAGCGTAAATCTTTTCGCAAATTTGCCAGATTGCATCTGAGCTTAACCTTGCATACGGAGGACTATTCCATAAGAAAATATGGTCGTCCTCAACACCCGGTCGCTCTATTGATATATAATCGTACAGTGCGTTACCTACAACGGCGGTTAATGGAAGTTCGAGAGAATTACCAGTTTTTCGTTGTTGTCTAATTATTTTGTCCTTCAACCAATCAATATCATGTAAGCGAAGATCTACGATATCGCCGGCTCTGATGCCTGTAAAATACAGCATCAGTCCTATAGCTCTATCTCGCATCGAAAGAGGACAATCCTCATTGGTGAGCATTTCGTGTATTATCGTTGATTCTTTATCGGTTAAAAACGGAACATTCTTATGCCTTTTGGGGATAGCCGGTAGCAATTCTAATACACTTTGTGCCTGGGAACTCAATTTGCCAAGATCAGATTTCAAAACCATAGCGATGTCTCTTTTGTATGAACTACTCCGAATATTTTCGTCTTCTTCATTTGAAAAGAAGGAAAGAACATCTCTTTCTTTAACATCATCTAGAGATTTATATCCTAAATTTTGCAAATGAAAGAAAAAGCATGATGCTTTTGAGCGACATTTTTTTACTGTGTTTTCAGAATGGATGTTATTCCTTGCATACGTAGTATATCGGTCAATAATATCCTTGAAATATGGTGATAATTTGTAGTAGGTAGCCTTTTTAATGAGCGGCTGATGCCTTCTCCTATCAGGAAACTCACCATCTTCCTCAAATCGTTTGAATGTTCCATACATTGATTTTGTGTGAGATACCTTATATGGTTTTGTGCTTTGTAGTCGAATTTCGCACAATTTCTCATATGAGGATACGTTGTATTTTTCAGCGTTGGATTCAATCCATCTGAGTTCGCGCAAATATCTCATTATGTGCTCACGACAGTAACCGTTTTCTCGCATGCTTTGCCAAAGAGTTTCTTGTGTTTCAATAAGTTTTTTGATATTCATAGTTATCAACCTCCTGCTTATATTATAATATTTCAGGAAAACAGATAGCGAATTATAATAAAATAAAATCCAAACTTTCAGCAAGAAAATACAGTGTATTTACCGAATTTTCTGCTAAAGGTTTGGATTTCAAAAAGGGATGGATTTCATAAAGCGTGAGTGAAATATATAATTAATTAAAAAAACAGTATGGCCAATGATCAAAGAGCTGTTGATATTATTAAAATATATGCGATAATATTAAACGGTGATTATTGTGAGAGACAGAGAAATTATAGCAAGAAACTTAATAAATATTATAGACGTGAAAAACTGTCAGTATTTTAGTCAGTTTATGAATGATGATTTATATGACAAACTGTATGATTATCTTATAAAATTAAGTAGAGGAAATGACAAGGCGGTTGCTCATACAAAACTAATGATGGAAGAGTGCAGACCGATTATTGAAAAAATCGTAAAAGACGAACAGATTTCTAATGATGAATTCAATTCATTTATGGAAAGATTCAGAGTGTTTAAAAGGAAATATCTTATGTAAAAATGCTTTTCCAATATCATAAATACCGTACAGCTGTTATAAAAAATTGTTTTTTGGGGGATAAAAGAATGATTGAGATTTATGATCTAAACGATAAATTAATAACAAGAGTTAGTAATCAGGATCAGCTTGATGAGTTTATGGATGATAATGAATTTGAATATCCAGAAGTTATTATAAAAGAGAACGGTAAAAAGAGGAAATATACTTTTGAAGACAGTGAATTTGAGTCAGCTAAAAGAGAGCTGTTGAAAAAATCAAAATATTTTCATATGAGCAGGATATGTGCTTTAGCAAATGTAGATTATTATTCATTTAACCTCTGGAAAAATAAAGGAATATTTGTTTTAACTCCTAAAGAAATAGATGCTTTATATGATGCAATAAGTCATGTATGTAAATGATGTAATACTGGACAATATTGAAGAGTGGCATAGGATGATTTGCCATTTTGATATAATTGTTAAAAAAAGCCAAACTAAAAATTATTAAAGAAATAATCAGCATATTCTAGAGGCACTCAAAATAATGAAGTAATTTTCATTATTTTGAGTTTTTTGATATGGAACTTGTTCCATATGTCTAGGAACATAGAGTAATCTGCGAAAAAAAAGCAAGGTAGTACAAGTCTCCACCCTGCTTTTTTCTTGATTACTCACCTGTAGAAGGTAAGGCAGGGATATTATTTGATTAGTATGCTGCTCAAATAATAAAGTGTTCAGGATGAAGAAATTTATGAATATACATCGTCAGATATGGTATAATCTATTTACTGCTATATAAAATAAGTCTTAGGGGGCGAAATAATGACAGATAACTCAAAAAAAATTATAAAAATGTGGAAAAGAAAAAATATTAGGACTGCTTTTGAATTAGATAATGCTTTAGAAAATTTTCAAGTTTTGTTTGCTTATAACTCTAATCATATTGAGATGCCTGAAGTCACTTATCATGATACGCGGGAGATTTTTGAAAATGGTAAGGTTACAAATTTTAGAGGAGATATTAAAAACTTATTTGCAATTCAAAATCAAAAAACATGTTACTTGTATTTACGTAACAGAATAGTAAAAAAAGAAAAATTAAGTGTTGACCTCATTAAAGAAATACATCATGAATTAGTAAAAGGAACATATGATGAAAGAAGATTTGAGCGAGGTGAAAGACCAGGAGAATTTAAAAAGCATGATTATGTGACTGGAAAAAATGAAGTGGGTTCATACCCGAATGAAGTAGAGGGAGATATTAGAGAGTTAGTAACAGAAATTAATGAAATTGAGATAAATGAGGATAATTGTTTTATGGTCGCAGCTTATTTTCATGCTCGATTTGAAAATATCCACCCGTTTGCTGATGGTAATGGGAGGGTAGGAAGGACATTATTAAACTATCTGAATATGATTAATAATATTCCACCAGTAATTATTTATGATGAGGACAAGAAGTATTATTATGAATGCCTTGAAAAATATGATACTGATGATGATATTAGTTCACTTGAGGAATTTTTTGAATATGAAATGGAGAGAACATGGCAAAGAGAACTGCTTGAAATAAAAAAGAATACATCACATAAAAAGTTATCAGATACAATGGAAAACACAGTCGATAGACTTAAGACGGAAGAAAAATAGTTTTACGCTCAGCAGCTTATACTTAAGCTGTTTTCTTATTGATTAAATGATTTTATTGTAAGCGCAAAATAAAAAGGTGCATTTAATTTATCAAACTTTTGTGACACTATTTAGCTAAAAATATAGGTAGAAATTTATAGACTACTATAGAAGTCTAGTAAACTCTATAAAACTTTATGATATCGAGTATAATTATTAGAGGTGTCATGATAGAAGATAATGTAAAAAAACAAAACATGGTTTAAATATTTTAAAAATGCAAACAATTAATTACTGATTTCAATAATAATGATATGATATTAAGTGAATGGTGTGATTTAAATCATGTCGGTAAATCCAGCTTAGAACATTTTTTAACATAGAACAAGTTCCATACGTCTAGGAACATAGAGTGATCTGCAAAAAAAAGCAAGGTAGTACAAGTCTCCACCTTGCTTTTCTTCTTGCTCACCCACCTGTAGAAGGTGAGGCAGGGATAAATGAAATATAAACTGCTCAAGGAGGAAAGAAAGATGGGAAAACTAAGTATTAAAAATTTAAACATTAATGATATTGAAGCATTATCTATTGAAGAAGTAAAAACTATTACTTTAGAAAAACTATACGTAAAAGGATTTGATATTTATTTAGTTAATCTGGGTGAGTATTTTGGTTACTCTGCATTAGTTTTTAAAGATAATCACCACATTTATTTCGCGAATTTATATGAACTGCACTATAGATACAATAGTCCAACTCATGAACAATTAAAGAAAAAATATATCAGTTTACTAAATAATAAATTGTTTACAGATGAAGAACTAACAACGGTAAAAGATCACAAAGACTATGAGAAGAAAACCCATTTTATTAGAAATTATATGCCACAAGAGTATGATTATTTAACAGCTTTTTGTATCAACGGAATATATAAAGGTAAAGACCAAGAAAAATACGAAAGCGGGGAATATACCGCTTATAGCAATATTGCTTTCGCTTATTTTAAGGATAACAGTTATCAGAATAGGGCGAAATCATTAATTAGTAAATTAGAAAGGTCATATAAAGAAGCCATGGAAAACATTGATAATTTTAAAGAAGCAGTAAGACACGCTTTATATAATCATGAGGCATGTATAACATACGAATATGAAACAGCTTTAGAATCCATGGGATTGGTTTTTGAAAATCTACCAAAAAATAAACAAATGGCAGTTATAGAAGCATTTAAAGAAGTTACATCAATAAGATATTAAATATAAAGATCGTCTATATAAAAAGACGATTTTTATATTTATTTTTTCATTTGCTTATAAGATTCAGCAGCTTGAAACCAAGCTGCTCTTTCTTTTTTATCTTCTATATTACTAATGTGCTCTCTGCTCTAAATAAATTTATAGCACAATTTCTAGAGGCACTCAAAATAATGAAAATTACTTCATTATTTTGAGTTTTTTGATATGGAACTTGTTCCATATGTCTAGGAACATAGAGTAATCTGCGAAAAAAAGCAAGGTAGTACAAGTCTCCACCCTGCTTTTTTTCTTGCTTACTCACCTGTAGAAGATGTAGGGGATAGCTCCCAAATATAAAAGAAATGAGGGTATAATTATGAGCTTATTAGGCAGTATTACAAGAGACTTAGGGATAACACAAAGAGTAAATGTAGGTGAAGTAAGACTAAATGACATGAATTTCTATGATTATCAGGAGACTGTTATAGATAGTCTAGCTAGTTCTATAATGGAAAATGGACAAATGGAAAATGCTATTGCTTATGAAAGTGATGTAGATAGAAATGGGGAAATTGACGGTTGTAAATACACACTTTTAGGTGGACATACACGATATTTAGCAATCAGCAAACTTTATGAGAATGGTTTAGGTGATGGTTATATCAATATATCAATTGTTGAAAAGCCTGTTAACGAATCTATGGAATTAGGATTGATTATGTCAAACAATGTACAAAGAAAAAAATCGCAGGAGGTGAGATATTATGAAATTCAGCAATGGAGTACAATTTACGATAGAATGGAAGAAAGACCGGCAGGAACAAAGCGAGATTGGATAGGTTCAAAGATAGGAATATCCGGAAGAGGCGTTGATAAAATAATTAGTAAATTTGAAACCCAGAATAATAATGTATCAAGCTCTACTGCAAGGGAACCAGCTTTGCCGGATATTATCAAACGATTGAAAACAAATAAAAATTCATTAATAAAAACTCTTGCAATGCTTGAAAACTGTGGATGTGAATATATGACTAATGATATTAATAATATCATAGAATTGTTAGAAAACTTAATAAGAAACTAAATCAAAAAGGAACGGCATAGTTCTTTTTTTGGTATGGAACTTGTTCCATATGTCTAGGAACATAGAGTGATCTGTGAAAAAAAGCAAGGTAGTACAAGTCTCCACCCTGCTTTTTTTCTTGATCACTCACCTGTAGAAAGTGAAGGGAAACAACCCCTTAAATATAATAAGAAATGAGGAAAAATTATGACTTTATTAAGATATCATGGATTTGACAACTGGCAAAATTTTATGTTGGACGAGGAAAATGAAAGAGATAATATATTATTTGGTTTTGAGTTGGAAGCTGTTCAGGATAATGATTTTAATGGTGAAATTTTATCACCCGAAGAGATGGCTGAAAAGCTTGAAAATGAATTTGGAGACTTGTTTGTATATGAAAGAGACGGGTCGATTGGCTACGGTCTTGAGATTATTTCCAGTCCAATGACAAAAGGATATTATGAAAAAATATCAATAAGTTTAAAAACCTGTTAAATATTTTTAATGAGTTTCACTATGTTTCTACAAAAGGAAATAAATGTGGTTCACACATTTATTTCAATAGAAAAACACTAGGTTTTAATTCTAAAGAATACAGTTCTCTATTAAGTAATCTTAATAATAATATAAGAAAAGCAGAAGAAGTAGACCACAAAAGAGCAAATAAAACCATTGAAAATATGGTTGCTGTTATGGAATTATATCGAGAAGAATTAATCAAAATCAGTGGACGAAATAAAAGCAGTTTACGCTGGTGTCAGTTTGAAACATCAAATGGATATGATATAGAAGTTATAAAGAAAGTTGCAAAAGATAAAATTAAAAGCGATAGAAATCGTCACAATAGATACAAGGTTGTTAATACTACAAATGAAAAAACTGTTGAGATTAGATTATGTCGAGGAACGCTGTTATGGGAATCTTTTAATACACGTATCAATTTAATGTATAATATTGTAAATGTATCTAGAAACTATCAAGGCTTGATTAATTTGGAAAAATTAATTGTATATAAAAATGATGATAAAACAATACAAATGATGAAAAATTATATTGAGAATAATGATATAGAAAATAGAAAAGTTGATATAAAGGAAGTGAAAAAAACTATATTATTAATGCCTGATAATAGTTTAAGACCATCAAGTTTTATGTTTGGCAAATAAATATAGATAGACGTTAATCAAAGCAATAAATTCATTTTATAGCTTTGATTTTTTACATAAAATAGGTTCTAGATGTCTAGGAACATTGCGTAATCCGCGAAAAAAAGCAAGGTAGTACAAGTCTCCACCTTGCTTTTTTTCTTGCTTACTCACCCGAAGAAAATAAGGAATGCATTCCTTAATTAAAGAAGAAAGAGGCAATGAATATGTGTATAATTATTGTAAAAAATAGCAGAATGGACTTACCGGATAAAGAGATTTTAAAAAGATGTTGGAATAAAAATCATTATGGTGCAGGGTTCATGTACAATTATAATGATGTAGTTATTATTAAAAAAGGTTTTATGTTTTTTGATGATTTTTATGAAAATTTGCAAATAAATGATAAGCTCTATAAATTGAAAAATCAAAGTGTTGTATTTCATTTTAGAATATCAACAAGTGGTAAAATTGATGAGGGAAATTGTCATCCATACCCGCTGACTGATGACAGTATATACCTTAGAAAAACAAATTTACGCTGTTCTATTGGAATTGCACACAATGGGATAATTCAAAAATATAATCGTAAAGATAGTGTGTTAAATGATACACAACTGTTTATAAAAAACATAATTTATGATTTGATTACAAATACAAAAAGAGGTTATTATAAATCAAAAACATTTAAAAAAATTATGGAAAGTATGATAGATGGTTCTAGATTAGTTATTCTAAATGGCATGGGGGAAGTAATAAAAATTGGAAAATGGTATGAAGAAAAAGGACTGTTTTTTTCTAATACAGGTTATAAAACAAGTAACAAAAGTGGGAAAATTATTAAAAATAAATTAAAATTATTTGATAATGAATTAAAATATTTTGATAATGAAGATAGTGGTTTTTATATAGACGAAGAAGAAATTGATAAGTGCGATTTTGAGGTATTTTTAGATTCACTTAGACAGTTGGAAATAGGTGAAAGTGTATACGATAAGGATTATTTTCAAGAATACAATGGAATGTATGGGAGATATTATATTGATGAAGAAGATAAAGAAATATATGAACTTATTGATGAAAAATACTTATATTCTCTCGGCAATTACAAGACTGAAACTGAATTTTATAGTACAAATAATATTTAAAAAAATGGGGACATTTTTTTAAAATATACATGCTATAATGTTATTGTAGAGATAAACTCTCTATGATGAACAAAACTTATTTTATCTTAAAATTAAATAAAAAGGCAGTCGATGAGATTGTCTTTTTTTATTGAAAAGGAGGAAGTATATGATAGAAATTGATAAAAAAATTGTTCAAATTCAAAAGAAAATTGATGAAGAGAAAGTTACAGTTTCAAAATGCGAAGAGCAGCTGAAGAAATCAAAAATCAGCCTATCTAACTTTGAAAAGGATAAAAAGGCACTGCTGAGGCTAAAGAAAAAAGCAGATGATTTTAATAGAAAAATCAGCGAAAGCCTATCGGAATATGACTGAATTTAATGTCTTCGAACATTTCAAAAAACACCCTCATAATTGGAAATGTATACGTATACGTATACGAAAAACGGGTTTTTTTTGAAAAGCAGGATAAGGAGAAATCACAAGTGTTTTCGATTAAAAATCGTATACACTTTACTGTGATTTCCCGTGAACAACTGAGCAACGCTCAGTTTTTTCGTAAAAAACCGTATACGTATACAACTTGTGTTGTGTATACGAAATTGTATACGGTTTTTAATATTCTAATAGGGGTGAAAAAATGGCTAAAAAAATTATTACATATCGTATTGATAACGAGGATGAAAAGAAGCTTATGATGATTGAAGAAACATTTAAACGCGAAGCTGATGAGGAGGGAATAATACTTAATCGTACAATCAGTATGAGCAAAATAATAAATCTAGCTTTTGATAAAATTTTTAACGATGGAACTAGTTCCACCCAGTTTGAACAGTCGCTTCTAAAAAACATTGAAGAGAAGATCAGTGACGGTTTTGATATGATCAATAACACGCTTGTTGAGAAAGACAGACGTTCAAATGATATGGAGCTGACACTGACAGAACTGATTGAAGATGTTGAACTGATTTTAAAACTGCTGCCGTACTCTAAGGAGTACCGTAACCCGGATAACTCAGACAAGACCAGAGAAATTTTAGAACTGGTACAAAGCAAATCAATGTTCAGAAAATATACTCAGTCGAAAGCTAAAAAAGTAATCGAGTTAAAAAAGAATAAATAGTCAAAAAGGAGATAAGTATAATGGCAGACAACAAGAAAAAGAAACGCACCTATGAGCTGGATGAAGCAACTATAGTCCAGCTTAATCAGATTGTTGAGGTAATGAAATTACGTGAAGAAACAGGCAGTGACGGAAAAATGTATTCTTTAAACATTGCTGTAGCTGAAGCAATTAATTATTACTATAATACAGTAGTAAACTGTAATCCAACTTTCTTTACTAGGATTGCTTCAAGTATAACTTCATCGCTGATGTACAGATATTTAAAACCGTTTACTGAAACAGCTAATCAAATGCTTATCAATGATGTACGACAAAAAATTTTTAATGAAGCACTTGCAGATAAACTTGATATAGATCTGCAGGAAATAGAGGAGCAGGTAGAACAGACTATTAATAATTTAATAAGTGAGGAAAATTAATATGTCGAAGCTGTTTAATATCAGTAAAATTAGATTTTTCGAGTATGGAAAACCTGCTCCTGAAGGTTCCAGGTTCAAGGGGATTTTAGACGAAACTTCATTAGTTGGATATTCACGATATACGGGAGATGAGAAGAAAAATGATAGAAACAGAGAACTCGCAACTCTACATGAAGGAGGATACCTTGGCTATGTAAACAAAGATGAATACACATTTACCAGCGAAGGAGACGGATGGTTGCGGGATGAGGATAAAAAAGAATTTGAAAAAACTTTGGCATCTCTATTTAATAAAGATGGTGATTTGTGGTGGGAAACTATTATTTCTTTTTCAAGTGAGGAGGCTGCAATGCAGTTTGGTCTTGAAGAAGTGGAAGACTATAAAATGTTAATTGATCGATGTATGCCTAAAATATGTAGAGCACTAAAAATAAATTTGAACAACGTGCTATGGTGGGCTAATCGGCATGTTGATACTACGCATCCGCATGTTCACCTGAACTGGATTGAAAAGGATAAATCCAGGGACAGAGGAAAAATGACCGAGGCAGAACTTAGAAGGGTTAAAAACATTATTGTAACAGAACTGCTTCATATTCGTGAAGAATCCCAAGATATTGATCTCGAAATTAAAAATAAAATTTTCATACAAAAAGACAAGGCTTATCATGAACTGATTAAAGCTGTTGGAAATGGTGTACTGGAAAAGAATATAAATGAAATAGCTGATCTACATAATGTTCTGCCTAAAACGGGCAGGCTGAGTTATAATTCGTATGTTATGAAGCCGTATAAAAAAGTTGTTGATAAGATTATTGGAAAAATATTAAATGATTGTGAGATACAGAATTACCTCAATGAATATATGAATATGCTGAACCGTATCAATGATTACCAGAATCAGTTTTTCAGCAAATCAGGTGATAACGATATTGCTAATATAAAAAATGCTGAAATGGAAAAATTATATTCAAGAATAGGGAATATGATTTTAAAAGATTACAGGGAAAAAAGTAGTAGAGAAATTAAAAGCAGTGAAAAAGGCGATATGTTTAAATTTTCTGATTCGGTCAGAAATAAGAAATATTACAATGACTCTCCGATGGCAGGAAGTCAGGGTATAGGTTATATTTTTACGATAAATAAGAAACTACTGGTAAGCCAAGATGATGATTTTATTTTTGTAATGATTCCCCGCACACATTGTAAAAAATATATGTATCTTGATAAGAAATGCTATGAACAGCTGAATAAAAATACTGGCAAATACGCGATTGAAACAAGCGAGGTAGCTGTATATGATCAGCATGGAAAAATGATTGAAAAAATTTCATTAGATGATTTAATGGACTACTGGGATGATAAAACGAAAATTAATCTGAAAAAACAAAGCAGAGTTAAGGATGGAACAAGTTCCATAACAAGAGGCAGAAAACGATCAAGTCAGACGAATAGTAAAATCAACCGTGACACTGTAAAACAAAAAAAAGCTGTCAATGATTACGTAAAAAAAGTGAGACGCTGGATGAAATTAAGAAATGTATATGTATCCGGTTCAGAACAGTATAAAGAATTACGGGAGTGGGAACGTGCTAATGGTATTAGACAGATTTAAAATATTAGAGCTGGATTCTTTGTTGACTTGTCGAGACATATCATAAAGATAATATAGACTGCTAGACAAAGCGGTGCAGTAAAATCTTATGCTTATAAAATGATACTTATTTATCACAAGTCACTGGAGAAATAAATCAATAAAATTGGGGACATTTTTTTAACACATGCGTGATATAATGTTATCATAGAGATAAGTCTAAGAAATATGTAACTTATTCCATATTGAGAATAAATAAAAAAGACAGTCATGGTGATTGTCTTTTTTATTGGAGAGGTAAGTGATGCTTTATATTTTACGCTGTTAATAAGGTAAAATAGAAAAAGATATAGTAAATTCACGATTAAAATAATGTATATAAAGATGGAACTTGTTCCATCTCAAAATCAAATGTATAGAGACAATCGTAAAGATTGTCTTTTTTGTTGGAGGAAAACTATGAAAAAATGGTTGAATATTATTATTGGCTTTTTTATGTCATTGTTTACTGTTTATTTTGTGGCTATAAATTTTATCAATGTTGTTTATTTTCATAAAATAGCATGGACATTAAATTTTGGACTGCTGTTTTTCAATGATCAGAAACTTATTTTCTGTATATTATCATTGATAGTAGTGATTATCTGGAGTGAAATAGTTTTAAACAATCTTTTTGGTAAAAACAGAAAACGATGGCTGACTCGCGATGAAAAAAGAAGAACGTCGCATTTGGCAAAATTTAAAGAAATAAAGCCAAGTTTGATAAGACTTAGTTTTGATGATAACAGTTTGGTTGAAACACGCCTTGACAGAGCGGAAATTAGAAGAAATAAAAAATACAGATTTTTGCATGATGCTGAAACGACTTTACAGCAGAATTTAAAAAATCTTCTTAAAACTAATATCCCGCCACTCATACCTGTACTGTCAAAATATAACAAAAAACATCCTGTTTTGAAAAAGTACAGTATAGGTGATATTAAAACATATAAAAGAGCAGGGTTGGTTTTTTCAGGAGGTCATAATTATATGTATGTAGATCCTAGTGATAGTCATACACTGGTATTGGGAACTTCAAACTCAGGTAAATCGTGGTCTTTAGTTTTGGAAATGCTTGAAGGTTGCAGAATGGCTGGAGAGAGTGTAGTAGTAAATGACCCCAAAGGTGAACTAGCAAAATTTATGAAAAAGAAATTTGAAAGTGACGGATATCAATGTTACATACTCAATTTTGTTGATCCAGAATATTCAAATGCATGGAATCCATTTGAGATGGCAATTCAGGAATGGATTAAAGCAGAAGAGTTGATTAGGGAGAAGGTTTTAAAACAAATAAAAGATTATGAACAGGCTGTAGCTAAATGTAAAATATTAGGTTTACCTGAACCTAAACGTCCAAAACCTATAAAAGCTGATTATTCTAAAGCAGTAGAACTAGTCATGGATGTAGCAAATACCCTCTGTCTTGAAGCTAATCCAAAGGATCCTATCTGGACTGAAACAGCTAGGGACATGGTTGCTGGAGCAGCTATATTCCTAATGGAACGTGGTGAATTTGAGTTTGTTAATTTTACAAACATAAGAAACTTAATTTCGGAAGCTTCAAAAATGATTTCTCCTGATGATGCTGAAAATTATGGTATTAGTATGGCTCGACAAACAAAACTAATGAGGCTGTATCTTGACAATTATAGGAGCAGTGAGGACGATTCAGTCAAACTGCTTGATGGTTATCTAAAAAGCTCTGACAACACCGAATCATCGTTCTTTTCAACCTTCATAAATAAGATTAATTTGGTAACTCAAAACAAAGCTGTAGAAAGAGTACTGGCGAGCAATGAAATTGATTTGAAAAGTTTCGGTGAAAAAAAGACAGCTGTTTTTTTAATAGTTCATGATGAAAAGAAGACATACTATCCAATTTCAACAATGTTTGTAAAACAGATATACGAGGCATTGATCAAGTCTGCACGCAACGAGGCAAATTTAAGATTAAAAGTGCCTTTGAATATGATTCTTGATGAATTTGGTAATATGCCACCTGTAAAGGATATCGATGCAATGCTAACTGCAGCACGTTCAAGAGGGATAAGAATAACAATGATTATACAGGATTTTCAGCAGTTGTCGAAACAGTATGGAAAAGAAATTGCAACTACTATAAAAGGGAACGTAATGAATACTGTTTATCTATTGGCTGGCGCAGATGATACTCTTGAAGAAATATCGAAAAGTGCCGGTACTGAAAAAGTTTGGAACAAGGACAAGAAACTGTATGAAGATGTCAGGCTTTTTTCTAAAGACAGACTAAAACATTTTGAAATGGGTGAGGCACTGTTCCTTTCTCAAAGGAGACATCCTTATTTTACAAAACTGCAGCCATACGATGCTTATAAATTTTATAAGGACGGATTAGAATCTAAATATGATTATATTGATAAACCACCAATAAAATATTATGGTCTAGCAGATGATTTTTTTAATAAAGGTATTGAAAACTGGATTACAGAGGATAGTGAAACAAACGTAATTGGATTATAAGAAGGGTGGAACTTGTTCCATCATATAAAAAAACAGGAGGAATAAAAATGATTACAAACGAAAAAAAAGAGAATATGATTAACGAGGTGGTAAAGAGACTAGGTATAAAAAAGACAAAGATATACCCATCAAAAACAAATCCTATAGTACCTGATGATTATAATTCATTAAAAGGACAAATTGAAGAAAATAAAAAACTAAAATTTGAAGGTTTAAAACTTGATAATATCAGGATAGTAAAAGATAAAGAAGAAATTATTGCTGAAAATTGTACATTTATAGATTTTCAGTTTAGAGATTTTACATGTGAGAAGGTAGTTTTCATCAACTGCATGTTTGTTGACTTCTCATTGATAGGAGGTACATATCCGAATATTATTTTTATTGCCTGTCATTTTGAACGCCTTGATGTAAGAAATTCATGTGTATCCTCATTAGTAGATTTAACAGGAATGACTATGATTAGATGTTCTTTTGGTGATGGTTGCAGAATAACTGGTGCAAATATAAGCTCATCTCGCTGGCTGGAAACAGATATAAATGATTTAGAAATTGTACGAGATTTAAACAGTCCACAAAAATGTATTATCAATGATTATTTTGGTGATGATTTTAGGGACAAAAGCGAAGTAGAGGCAGATGTTGCTGAAACTATTAAAAATATCGATATTAATTTACTGGAAAAAGAGATTATTAGGAGCAAAATTTATGAAAATGAAGAAGTAGATATAAGGATGTTTATAAATACAGATCTGTTCAATTGCAAATTTATTAACTGTATTTTTGTATCAAATGATTTTGAAGAAGCGGGACTGATTAATTATGAAATGAGACTTTCAATCATAAAAACACACTTCTATAAATGTGTTTTTAGTTGTTCTTTGAAAGGAATTTTATTTGACGGCTGTAAATTTGAATATCCTGAATTCAAGGGGCAACTAACATACTCTACATTTGACACGTGTGAATTTGTTGATTCTACAGTAACAGGATCTGCAATTTTTAGTCATACTAACTTTATTGACTGCAACTTAAGCAACCTTGGCTCAATTATATTTGGCGAGTCACAAAGAGTAGAAGAATTAAAGATTTGTCAAACAGTAGATACTATTAAAAGTACTGAAGAAATGGAAGAGGAAGTTGATAAACTTACTAAAGAAAAAAATGAAGCATTTGAGGAGAGCAGTAGACTTAAAAATGAAATTATAGCTATGACAGAGAGGTTCGAAGAATTTGAGAAACTTCAAAGCGAGCTAATGCAATTGAAAGAAGAAAAAAGCCTTATAGTGAATGAGCGAGAAATGAAGGAACAAGAAATAAATGATTTAAATGAAATGATCAAGAATCTAAAATCCTTTTATGATGAACAGCTTAACGAGGTAAAAAAGATGCAGCGGTCAGCTGATGAAAACAACTCTGTTGCTGAAGAATACGATATTTTAGTTCAGATTATTCAGTTAATTAAGGATAAAACAGAAGTGTTAAATAAATTTACTAGACCAGCAGAATTAAGTGATGAAAAAGTAACTTCTTTCTTGGCTTCGCTTGAGGAAAAGGAAAGAATGGATATATTTACAAAAGCTGCTCTCGAAAGAATGGAAACAGTAATGTCGGATGGAACAAGTTCCATCTACAAAGAGGATGATGATTAATGCGGGATATTGAATATTATAAACAGATGGCATTTGATCCTCGTCAAATGCAGGTAATTAGAGATGGATTAAAAGCAGGATTTGATGTTGAATGGTATGCAAATACATCCTTTGATTATCTGCAGATGGAAGAAATTTTGCTTGCATTAAAAGCGGGTTTGGATGATGACTCAATGAATATGCTTTGCGACCCGAGAATCCCGTATGAGTCAATGAGACAGATGAGAGAATCAATATTTGATCAGCTTGGGATTTATGAAAAGGCGGCGGAAGAATTAAAAAGAAAGAAACTGATTAGATACTTTGTTGTATCTGTCAGTGTATTTGTCATAGTAATTATCGGATCAATAATTTATATTAATAGACATACCATAAGCTATTATTTTGAAGATATAAATTTAGAATTGAAGGATGATCACATTAAATTAGGGTTATCCGAGCCGTTTGTCGCTGGAAATTATATTGATAAATATGACAAGGAGTTAAAATTAACTTTACCAAAAGAAAAAAAGTTTAATGAGATTGGTACTTATAAGGTGTCTTATAAATTATCAAATAAGGTGAAAACCGTTACGCGGGAATTAATAATTGATGTATATGATGATATAAATCCAACTATAGAGCTGAACAGTTCAATTATTGAAGTAGAATATGGAGCAGTAATTAATGAAAATAGTTATGTTGTAAAAGTTCATGATAATATCGATGGTGATTTATCAAAAGAATTAATAATTGATAATGCTGTTGATACAAGCAAAGCAGGTAATTATACCATAAAGTATTGTGTTAAAGACAATGCCGGCAATGAAGCAACTGCTGAAATTACAGTAATCGTCAAAGAAAAACCTGTTCAGGAGATACCGGTTAAAGATAACGAAAAAAATAACGCAGACAGCGGAAATACTTCTTCAAAAAAAAGCAGTGTAGGAAAAAAAGTTTCTAACGCAGGCATTTATAACAGGTTTTTTGAAGGCTACAGCATTGATTCTTATAATTCAGCCTGTGATTATGCTGAAGGATTAAAGAGTTCTGGAAAAATTTCAGGATATGAGGTAACCCCAACGGGGACAGGGGTTCAGGTTACCTGCTATTAGGTGATCGAGATGGAACTTATTCCATCTTTTTTATTTTTATAAATGATACAAATATATTTTACTTAAAAAAAGTGATGCATCCAATGCCTGCTGACACTGCTGATATTTAAAAAGTGCAGGTCTGCGAACACTGATGAATCATCGATGAAAAGCAAGGTAGTACAAGTCTCCACCTTGCTTTTTATCTCAATTCATCACCTGTAGAAGGTGAGGCAGGGGAAAGTAAAACAGAAGGAACGTGAGAGAGCATATGGTTATGTGCGTTAGATATTAAAGAGTATTTTAGAGGGCAGTCAGTAATAGAGGAGGTAATTTAAAAAATGATTAGGGTATTATCCCTTCCCGTAGCAGTACCTTTATTGATTAAAAATAATACCAGTCATTTATTATTGATCCCATGGATAAATATATGAATACGATGAAAATAATTGAACTTATGAAAGAAAGAAATATAACAGTATATAAATTATCAAAAATGATAAATTATGATCGTACAAATCTAAAAAAAATATTAAATGGAGAAATAAAAGAGCCAACAATATCTACTGTAATAGCTATTGCGGATGCATTAGAGATAAACATAGATGAGATAGTAATCAGAAATAAGTAAAATTAATTTATAAGGAAGAAGCAATGATATGAAAGAAATATTAAAAATTATTTATATAGCAGTCAGTTTGTCTATATCCTATATACAGATGGGTAGAAGATGCAGTAGATGATATAAGATGTAGTTACAGAAATTATAGAGACTCTATCAATCACTCTGACAGAAGTAAAAATAAAATTGTAAGAATAGTACTTTCTATAAGAGATTTGTGGAAAGTTATGTCAATTTTTGAATATGGTCATGAATATTTTCTTCCTACAATACTATTTATATTATTTTGCAAAGCTGTTTTACTGCTTGCTTTTATTACACTTGGGTATAGCCTGTTTTTGTTCTAATAGAAACGCATTAAGCAACTTTGAATAAGAAATCACATGAAGGAGAATGTATGGAAAATGAAAAAGGGAGATAAAGATAGATTAAATATATCGAAAAAAGAAATCCAGCAGAAAATTATCAACCTTGTAAGTGATGCATGGGAAAATTCATATCATGCCGGGGCTTATCTGAATCAGCTGCCAAAAAGAACTGACTGTGAATATGATCGTGAAATTGTCGAGTTTATCATGGGATTTAAAAGAGCACTACGGATCAAAAGCAGGATAATTTATGCATGTAAAACCGAAGAATTAATCGAATATTATTACCGGCATCAGGGACAGTATGATTTCAAAAATGAGCTTATGAAAGATACCGAGAACAGTATATAGAATAAAAACAAAAGATGGAACAAGTTCCATCTTGGAAAACAGGGGGTCTATGAACATTACATAATCTTCGCTTTTTTAAAGCAAGGTAGTACAAGTCTCCACCTTGCTTTATGCTCGATTATGTACCTGTAGAAGGTGAGGGAGGTAAAGATTAGACAGAAAGGTGAATGATATTTATGTTAGTGTTCTTTAAAGTTATTAGGGTTGCTGTAAAGTTACTCTTTGCACTGGTAATAACGTTATCTGCAGCATTACTGGTCAAAGTATTTAGTGAAGGGATAAGCGCTGAAATATTAATTTCTGCACTGGTAATTATTTTTTGGATGGCTGCTTTATCGTCTATTTATTTGTGGGCGGAGTATAAGATTTATATTAGGCACTCAAAAAAATAAAAACAAGTTATAAAATTTTTAGATGGAACTAGTTCCATCCGAGTAAGAAAGAGGTATGAAAAATGAAAACAATTGGAATTATTAATGAAAAAGGTGGAGTAAGCAAAACAACTACAACAGTTAATCTGGCTTATGGATTAGCAAAGAAAGGTTTTAAAGTTCTTGTGTGTGATCTTGATCCTCAGGGGAATACAACTGGAACGCTGTTAAAATTAAATGATGAAATTGATTATAAAACTATCGAAAAAATTAACAATGCCTTTAAAAATACTGATGGTGGTATTGAAGCAGCAACAAATATTATTGACGAATATACCGGGGCAGCAGTATTTGAAAAAGATATCAGTCATGTTCTTCTTGATCATAGAGTGACAAAACAGGCTATTATAAATGTTGGAGATTATATCAAAAGTACCGATGAAACTTTTAAGAACATGTCTATTTTACCATCAACCTTTAATCTTTCAGAGGTAGATTTGAAGTTGAAACAGCAGGGAAGGTTTGTTGAACAGAAAATGAAGATGGCACTGGATCATGTAAGAGGAGAATATGATGTTGCAATAATCGATAATTCTCCGTATACGAATGCTTTAACGTATAACACATTAAACGCCTGTTGTAATGAAGGTGATCTAATAATCATCCCAGCTAAAGTAGATAGCTACAGTATGGTTGGATTATCAAAGACAGTTCACATGATGTTAGACTGGCTTTCTATTATGCCGCTAGGATTTGATTTTAAAATTCTTCTAACCATGGTTAACCGAAACAAAATTGAAAGAAGCGTTGTTGAAATGGTTAAGAACCTTTATAAGGAACGATGTTTTTCTACAACTATTAGACATCAGGCAAAACCAATAACAGAAGCTTCATTGAGTAAGAGTGTTCTTTTAGCAGTTTCAGAAAGTCCGGTAGCAGAAGACTATAAAACGCTTGTTAATGAACTGGTAGAAAAGGAGTTTAAATAAGATGGAACAAGTTCCATCTTATATCGATAAAATTATGTGTAAGTATTCATTTGATAAAACTGAAACCGAATATATCGAAAACTGCTTGTTGGAATTATATAAAACAAAAAAGTTAATTGGTGAAGATATAAAATATTGGATAAAGTCTTTTACTGATGCTGTACATGCTAATAGATTTTATATTGATGTAATCTGTGAGCAAGATCTAACAAAATACTATCACAGATATTATCGAACAAAAAAGAATATTAGACCCCATTCAATTATATATATCAATTTTGGATACGGGTATCCAAAAGAGCTTCGATACGGACATTTTGCATATGTACATAAAGTTGATAATGGAAAGGCGCTGGTAATACCGCTTGTATCCTTAAAAAATAATGAACGCAAGTTAAGATACAGTGAAGAAGAGATTGTCATTGTTAATCATGGAATGCTGACACCGTCACTAATGAGGTTTGACGAAATGCGATGGATTGATCTTCAGCGTATAAATGAAAATCACGATGTACCTGAAAAAATTCAAACACCACGAGGAGTGATAATAAAAAAATTAAGAAACTATCTGGAATTAGAATATCGATGAAATATTAAATAATTATGAGGTGATTGGAAAATGGAAAGTAAATATCAAGAAGCGTTAGATAGACTTTGTGAAAATAATTATTTCGATGAAAAAGGCAATTGTAACTGTGATCTAATTGTAATGGATCGTATATTATTACAAGAATTAGTTGATAAAGCTGCACCTAAGAAACCATTTTATGAGGCAGACGGATATGAGAAATAAAGAATTAATCCGACTGTTGAAACAGCATACAAAAGCACAAGAAGAGGCAAATTGTTTGTATAACGAAATTATAAAAGAACTAGAAAAAATAAATATTATTGATATGCCAGAAGTTCTTTCTTGCTTGAGTAATACCGAACCATTGGTTTGGGAAGAAATGATTATAAAATTAGTAAAAGGAGCGATATAAAAAATGATAACAAAATTAGAACATAATTTTACGAAAAATACTAAGATTTATTTTGAACATAATGTAGAAATAGATGAGAACAGCTATTTAATAATTTTTGGTCATCATATAAACGGCGGTTTTATAGCAATACCAGACTGGAATATTTGTTGTGAAGCATCTGCAAACAGTGACAGTAGTTATTATAATCAAATGAAATTAATTGATGCAGGAATGGATGGAATTACTGCAAAAGAAATTTCTGAATATATTAATTCATGGATTGAAATCAATTCTCAAAATAGAGGTAACTAGAATGGCTCATGATTTTACTATAAGAGTGCCTAATGGCATCTGGTCAAAAAGATATGATGTAATAACTGTTGGAAATGAACATACATACATTGAAAAAGATGAATATAAAGGAGTGCCGAATGATGAAGTGTTTTTCTTTGGATATGCAGATGGAATTTTTTATAAAGCTTTTAGATGCGAGGAATGTAATAATGCAATGTCTGGTAATGGATCAATATATTTGATTTCGCATGATACAGCAGAAAAAAATTTAAAAAAGGCAATAAATGAATTCTATAAATTAAATTACCCAGATCCAACAAGAATTAACGATATTAAAGAATTTTATGAACGTATGAAACATGATTATAAAAATGTTGAATATTTTGAAATTATTTTTGATTAGTTTAATTGAAAATATGAAAAAAAAGAGGAATTGAAATGAATAAAATCGAGAAATTTAGAACTGAACTGGAAAAATATAAAGAAAAATATGCATTATTAATAAAAGAGCATATTCAAGAGGAAATTAACAAAATTGATTCAGACATTGAAATAAGCATATACAGCAATGATATAGATCGTATATATGTCACATATAAAGAGTTTAAATTTGAATTCACATATTATTATTCGATGCTAAGTCGGGAATCGTCTTTTCGTGGTTATGGAAAAACCAATATTCATGGTTATTCTTATGCCAGATATACAAGAGAAGAACAGAAGGAACGTGATAGAGCGTATGGTTATGTGCGTTCGATACTAAAAAGTGTTTTAGAAGATAGTTAGAAAAAGAGGTGGAATGAAAATGTATGTAATCAAATATGATGGGGATATTTATGCAGGAACATATAATGATATGGATGGATGTTATCTTTATCCAAGCAGTTGGGTTAATAATCAAAAACCAAAAGTTTTTAAAACACTAAAAGGTGCAGAAAAGCATCTTAGTAATTTAAAAAATAAAGTTGTTTATGGAAAAAATGCTGATGTATATAATTTTAAGATTATTGAATGGTCTGAAAATGATTTAGAATCACATTTGATGAGTATTGGAGTTAAACCTGGTAAAAATGATGCTCCACAAAACAGTAATACTATTTCACCAGATAAAAAGTTAGAGAAGTATTGGAAAAAAGTATTCAAACCATTGAAAAATGAAGAAATAGAAATTACAAATATCACAGTATCCGATAATGTATGTACAATTAATTATTTGATGCCTTATTGTACAAGTAGCGAAGAATATATATTCCAAGCTGACATAGATAAAGAAAAAGCAGTTGATGGATTTTGTAACACAGTCGAAGAAAAAGCAAATGAAATGATTGTTATGATTAGAGAGTGCAGCAATATAAGAAATATATTAAAAAAAAGACAGGTATGATAAATTAAATATGAAAAAGAAGTGTAACATTTGCGGACATATAGGGAGGAGTAGAAAATGAAACTGATAATAGCTGAAAAGCCGTCAGTAGGACGTGATATTGCGAAGGTGTTAGGCGCATTATCTAACAACAATGGCTATTGTGAGGGAAGTGGCTATATCTGTACATGGGCATTTGGCCACCTTGTTAGTTTATATGATTGTTCTGATTACAAGGAAGAATGGAAAAGCTGGAAAAGTATACCTGTTATACCAACGAAATTTAAAATTAAACTAAACAGCAGCAGTGGCGTAAAAGAACAGATGGAGGTTATAAAAAAACTTATTAATAGAGATGATGTTACTACTATTGTTTGTGCAACAGATGCAGGTCGGGAAGGAGAACTTATTTTTAGACATATTTATAATTATTTGAGGTGTAAAAAGCCAATAGAGAGGCTGTGGATTAATTCAATGGTAGAGGAAGATATAAAAAAAGGTTTTGAAAATCTTGAAGACGGTGACTCTGATAAATATATAAATTTATATGAATGTGCCTACGCCAGAGAACAGGCGGACTGGTTAGTTGGTATTAATATGACAAGATGTTTTTCTAATATGTACAGTGCTTATGGAGAAAAACCATTGTCAATTGGACGTGTTCAGACACCTACCTTGAAAATGATTGTAGATCGAGAAAAAGAAATCAGCAGTTTCGTAAGAAATTATTACTACAAAGCTCAGATACATTATGATGATATAGTGGCTGAATATGATGTTAAATTTGAAAACAGAGATGAAGCTGAATCAATTGTACAGGCTGTAGATGGAACATGTTCCATCATTCAGTCTGTAAAAAGGGAAATAAAAAGAAAAAAAGCTCCTATGTTGTTTGATATAACATTGCTGCAAAAAGAATGTAACAAACGTTTAGGATTAAATGCGAAAAATACACTTGATGTAGCGCAGTCACTATATGAGAAGAAACTTATAACATATCCTAGAACGGATTCTAAATTTTTGAATGCATCAATGGAAATAGAAGCTCGAAATTTAGCAGAGCAGATATGTAGTCAAAGAGATATTAATGTAACTATTAATACTAAAGCAGTAATAGACGATACAAAAGTGTCTGATCATCATGCGATTATTCCAACTGTTAAAGCATTACATGTAAATTCACTTAACGAGACAGAAAGAGATGTTCTTGAAATGATTATGCTGAGGTTCATCGTATCCATGTCTCCAGCAATGCTGTATGAACATGTAAGTACATCTATAAAAGCCGGAGATTATATTTTTAAGGCAAATGCTAATCGTACTATCGAATCAGGATGGACCGCTCTTGATTTTGAAGATAGAACAAATTCCATCGATGCCGAGAAGCAGGATAAAAATATCAGATTATTTGAATATAAAGAAAATGATAGCTGGCAGCAGATTAAATCCATTGTAAATAGTATTGAAACAAAACCAAAACAGAGGTTTACTGATGATACACTGTTGACTGCAATGGAAAATGCGAGTCTTAAAGATTTTAAAAATATTGACGGCATTGAAAGAGTTGGACTTGGTACGGGTGCTACTCGTGCAGCTATAATTGAAGTGCTGTTGGATAGAGGGTATATTGAACGCAGAAAGAAGAGTATTATTCCAACTGAGCGTGGAATGAAGTTGATAGACATTGTACCTAAAGAAATTTCAGATGTTTCAATGACAGTCAGGTGGGAAGAACAGATTGCTGAAATAAAAAAAGGGAAGATTAAATCCAATGTATTCGTTAAACAGATAGAAGATTATGTTTGTGAAGTTATTAAAAATTATTATAAGCCGAAAGATACTATTTCTAGAAAAGAGGTTAAGAAGTCAGGAAACGTATGTCCGGAATGCGGCGGGGCATTAGTTATAAGACAAGGGAGGTTCGGTACATTCGAAGGGTGTGAGAACTATCCAGAATGTAAATATATAAAGAAGAAAGAAAAAACTCAGACAAACACAGCGAAAGCTATAGAGACGTGTCCTAAATGTGGTGGTATCCTGATAAAAAGAAAAAGCAGTTTTGGTAGTTTTATAGGATGCACAAATTATCCAAAATGCAAATATATAAAGAAATGATAAATAAACACGAATAAAGATTATAGATATGGAACTTGTTCCATGAAGAAAATCAAAAATGGGGACATTTTTTGAAAAAAGACATGCTATAATGTTATCATAGGGATAACAATAGTAGACATGGAACTTGTTCCATGAATGAAATCATAAAACGATTTATTTTACTTGGAGGGAAATTATGAATAAACTAAATTTAAACTTAGGAGAATTATTAAATACAAAGAGAAAGAAAATTATTACAGGCAGTGTTGCAGGATTGTTGCTGGTTGCTGGTATTGGTACTGCTTATGCCGTTACAAGAACATCCAATACATTGGTATTAACCAAGAATCAAATTGATGCTGAGTTGGGACAGGTCGTTTCAACAGATGTTGCGGATTACCTTAATTACAATAAAATAGATTCAAAAACAGCTGAGAAGATCATCAAAGATGCTAAATCAACAAATAACTTCAAATATGTTACTGTTGAAAATAAAGATGAAAATGGCAATGTCATTTCAAAAGAACAAAAAGAATATCCTGAAGTTGGTAAATATAAAATCAATTTTAGTTATGAAAATGATAAGAAATCTGTTGATGTAAAAGTAAATGATACAACAAAACCTAAAATCACTGCCCCTGATACAATCGATGTAATTCAGTTTACAGATTTATCTACATTCAATTTTGCTGAATTATTAAAAGCTGAAGATTACAGTGATTTAAAGGACTGGCAGATTGATACTTCAAAAGTTGATGTTAATACATTAGGAACATATGATCTAAAAATTTCTATCAGCGATGTTGAAAAAAATAAAGCGGAAAAAGAAATGAAAATTAATATTGTAGAAGCTCCTGTTGTAGCTGAAGGTGAAGTTGCAGTAACAGAAATTGTTACTGATGAAAATGGAAACAAGAAAACTGTTGTAACTAAGAAATCAAGCAGTGAGGTAAGCTCTAAGGATAACGTTACAACTGGAAAGCCGGTTGAAAACACTGACAAAGTACAAAGCGGGTCAGAAGGCAGCACATCCAAGCCGTCTGCTCCTAGCGGATCAACAGGTGGAAATACAGGAAATAATGGAGGAAACAGCAACAGCGGAAGCACAGGAGATAATAAACCAACTCATACACACAGTTGGGAAGCGGTGACAAAAACAGTACATCATGAAGCAGAAACAAAAACAGTACATCACGATGCAGTGACTAAGACAGAAACAGTAACAGTTGTCGATAAGGAAGCGTGGGATGAGCCGATTTATGAAAGTAGATATATTTGTAATAAATGTGGATTTTCTACAAAAGATGGTGGTGAAATAGGAGATCATATTACAGGAGATTGTGATAGTGGTTATAGAGTTGGAAAAGTTCAAATTGGAACAAAACATCATGATGCAATTACTCATCAGGAGGAAAGAACAGTTGTCGTAAAACCTGCATGGGATGAAACAGTAATTGTAAAGCCTGCATGGGACGAAACCGTAATTACCGGCTATAAATGCAGCTGCGGTGCTACTAAGTAAAATTAAACAACTAAAGGCAGTCGAAAGGCTGTCTTTTTTCTGGAGAGAGTGAGAAATAATAAAGGACAAATCGTGATGTTGTCATAGAGATTATTGTAGAAGGTATGGAACTTGTTCCATCATATTTTTAAATAAAAAATGGGGACATTTTTCTAAAATAAACGTGATATAATGATATCATAGGAGTTATTTTAGGAGACATGGAATTTGTTCCATCTTAAAAATAGATGATAGAAGGCAATCGAAAGATTGTCTTTTTTGTTGGAGGAAAGCAATGAAAAAAGTATATTTATGGGTATTCGACACATGAGCAGTCTTATGACTGCTCATTATTATTTGACGGTTGATCAATTGCCTGATCGTAATACCGATTTTAAAGAAGTATAGTGATGCTTGCTTATTAAATTAAATATAGTATAGAAATAATCTTTAAGCTGTAACTTGCATCATAAAAACTCTAAGGAAAGGAATTTGCATGATGAAAAAAATTAGTACATTCTTATTATCTGTACTGGTGCTTTTTGGTATTGTTGCAAATGACATGTCATTTGTTAGTGCAATGAATACTGAAAAAGTTACTTTAACTTCTGAAAAAGAAGAGCTGGAGACAGGTGAAAAAACAAATCTAAATGTTCGTGCTGATTTACCGGAAACTGCTGAAGTAATTGATTATAAGTGGACAAGTGACAATGAAGAAATTGCTATTGTTTCCGGTGAAATGAACAGTGCGGTTGTAGAAGCAAAAGCAGCTGGTAAAGCTAAAATTACTGTTACTGTAAACTACAGAAACAAAGTCAGTGCAGAGGAAAATATAAACTCGTCTTCTGCTGAAATTGAAATTAATGTAGTTGAGAGGAAACCTCAGGATATAGTTACTGCAAAAGAGGAATCTGATGCTGAAGCATCTGAAAATAATCTTGATCCAGTAACTGCTGAATATATTAAAAATAATCTTGATACTGCATACACATCATTAAATATGATGCGTTTAGATCAGGTATTAGTTGTAAAAAACACTTTAGTTGAAGCGGAGGGAATCGCTGAAAATGAAACAATCGACAGTTTCTTTTTAAGAGAAGATACTGGTGATCTGTTTATAACAACTATCCCTTCCACTGTCGCATTGTATAACCTCGATATAAACAGTAATTATTATGTTGGTCTGGGAAATACAATGCTGAATGACAGTACTGCTGAAGTAAAAGATCAGATCTTTGCAATAAACAATAACAATGCCGAAGTTGTCAATGACAGATGTCATTACGATGCAGAAACAGGTTTAGTTTATATTTCAAAAGATCTGTTTGGAAACACTGCCGGTAATGTTCAGGTACAGTTTCTACAGGCTGTATCACAGTCAACCGCAAAACTGTCATCTGAAGTTAATTATACTACAACTGACAGCAGAACGGTAAAAGAAGGAAGCAGAAATGTTGACAGTTTTGATTTTGAAACAAATGTCAAAACTGAGAAGGATTTAGATAAAACTGAATTAACAGTTTCTGTTAACGGTCTGCCGACAAGCAACTACAGTTATGACTCTGAAAGTGGTGTAATAACAATTCCGCAGTCATCTACTGCGGTACAGTCAGTAAACGTTGATGTTGATAAAAAATCACCGATAGCAAAACTGGCGGATAAATTTCTAAATATCACTAATGTTGAAGCTTTTTCAATGGGTGAGATGGGATGTGCAGGAACTGTAGATGTTCCAGACGGTGTAGGTACTGGGTGGAGCGGTCAGATATCTTTGTATAAGGCATATGCTTCTGACTGGAAAAACGCAACACTGCCTGTTTATGGTTTAACAACCGGTGAAAGAGATCTTATGAATACGATCTATTACGGAGGTCAGCTAGACTACAATAAACTGTATTATCAGAATACTGCGATGTATTTAGGAATCTGGATTCAGGGTGGTGTCGATACAACGACTGGTATATGGCATAACAGTTTCTGGAACTGGACAGCAGAAAATGTAACAGGCGCAACACAGCTTGATGCATGGTTACGATTACAGTGTACACATCTTTCTAATCCGGATACCGGTAAAGGCGGGGAATGGAAGGATGAATTGATCAATGTTCGTGTACTTGATAAAACAGGCGACGAAATCGTTGTTGGATTTTTGACTAAACGAGTAAACAGTCAGTCTGGAGCAGGTATTGCGAAATTCAAAATAAAACCAAAAAAAGGTGAATTGAATATTACTAAAGTAAATGGAAATCCAGAACTGACAGCTGGAAATGACTGCTATTCATTAGCAGGTGCAGAATATCAGTTGAGAGACGGAAGCGGAAATACAGTTGCAACACTAATCACTGATGTAAACGGCAATGCGAGTGTTTCAGGTATCAATGCAGGTAATTATACACTTGTTGAAACAAAAGCATCACCGGGATTCGAACTTAATACAGAGCATACATCTGTTACTATCAACGCAGGACAGACTACTACACTGAACGGTGTGGGATGTCTTGTTGAACAGCCGGCCAACGACCCTGTGGCAATTGAAATTACTAAAGCGGATATGGATTCTGCTGAAAGCATTCCTCAGGGCAACGCTTCGTTAGAAGGCGCAGAATTTACGGTAAAATATTATAATGCATTATATGACAAAGCATCAGATTTGCCTGAAAAAGCTACTAGAACATGGGTATTGAAAACTGTTAAACGTAAAGATGGATCGTACAAGGCGTATTTGACATTACCTGAATGTATTGTCAAAGAAAAAAGTGACGAGCTATACTACGTTGATGGAATGGTGACACTTCCCATTGGAACAATCACTATTCAGGAAACTAGGGCACCTGAAGGGTATCTACTTGAAGGGGCAGTATTATCTGACAAAAATGGTAATACAGAGAATATTGATAATGGTGTATTTATGACACAAATCAAACAGGAAGGAATATCTTCCAATGCAACAGTCGTTGCAGGTAACTTCCCTGTTGTTAAAGACGAGGTAAAAAAACATCATATTGAAATCGAAAAAGTTGCTCTGGATCAGGAAGGCAATACTGCACCTTTGAATGATGCAGAATTTACTATCAAATTAAAGAATGATGTGACTGAAAACGGATGGGACAGTGCAGAAACATATGATGTTGTAACTACAGCAAATATTGATGGAAAAGACGGACAGGCAGTTACTAAGGATTTACCTTTCGGTACATATATTGCCAGAGAAACAGTAACTCCTGCCGGTTATGTACAGGCTGATGATTTTGAGTTTACTATTGATAAAGATGTGAGTGAAACTGCAAAAGTACAGCATTTTACTGTTACTGATGTAGAAACACATATCAGACTTTACAAATATGATATTGAAACCAAAGCTCCGCTTAGAAATGCTGAGTATCTCATTTTCAATGAAACGACAAATCAGGAAGTCGGTCGTTACAAAACAAATGATGAAGGTATTATTGATTTGTACAAACTTGCTGGCGGAAACAGCTATTATGCTCAGGAAGTTACTGCTCCTAATGGGTATGAAATCAATGATACTAAATTTTATTTTGATATTGACAGTAATGGTTTTGTAAAAATTTCTGATAAAAACAGTGATGAAAACAAAAGTGTCTTTACTATAAATGACAAAGGCGATATGACTATCTCTTTAAGCAACAAATTGAAATGGTTCAAATTAAATGTAGTCAAGAAGAATGATGCTGATAAATTGTTAGCTGGAGCTGAATTTACATTGTATAAAAATGCTGACTGTACCGATGAAGTAACGAAGGGAATTACTGATGATAACGGAAACTTATTATTTAACAAAGTTGAAGTTGGTACTTATTTTTTGAAAGAAACTAAAGCCCCTGCGGGCTACAGGAAGCTTACTGATCCAATAAAAGTAGAATTTAAGTGCATTGATGGGGTACATACATTTCTGGTCAATGACAAGGTCATAAGTGATTCTGAAGGTGACTACAGTATGACAGTTGAAAACGGATGGTATGTAGGAAATATGACAGTCGTAAATATGCGCGGCTCAAAACTGCCTGCGACAGGTTCTAAGGGAACAGTAATTCTTACTGGTGCAGGAATTTGTTTATGCCTTGCAGGTCTTATGTATAAAAGAAAAAAGAAAACAGATAAATAAGGGGGAAATAACAATATGGAGATGAAAAAGAATTTAAGAAAGGCAGTGATTTCATTCTTAGCTGTTTCAACTGCTTTTTCTGGAACTTTAGTTACTGCTTCTTTAGTTGCTCCAGACAATAATCTAATTACATCAGTTAGTGCTAAAGAACAAGGGCACATCACTATTAATGCCAATGTAGGAGATAATGGAGTTACTCAAAGTTTGGCGGGTAAAAAATTTAATGTTTACAAGATTTTCGATGCTGAAAATTCAGCTGGTATGGAAAGTATCAATTACACTATGAATCCAGCTTATGAAAAAGCACTGAAAAAAGTTACCGGAAAAGATACTGAGTACAGCATAATTGATTACATTCAAACGATGAATAACAATACAGTAATCAATAATGTAGAAGCTCCACAGTTAAATGAAAGCAGATACTCTAATTTCAGATATTTTATTGAAGATTTAAGAAATGAGATCGTTGCTGAAAAGGCAGGTCCAACAATGACGGTAACTGTTCCTGAAACAGCAGCAGACAGTTATACGATGGATGTTGATTTTGGATGGTATGTTGTGGATGAAATTACACCAGTTGAGGGTACTCATAGTGCTTCTTCTTTGTGTATGGTGAATACAGCAAATCCAGATGTGTTTATCAATATCAAGAGTGATTTTCCAGTAATTAAGAAGCAGATAAGAGAAGATGATAGCAGAGGAAGTATTGGGAGCGATAAAGACGGGTGGAATGATGTAGCTGATTTTGAGATAGGTCAGACAGTACCATATCGTTACTTGACTTATGTTCCTAATATGAATGGTTATCCTTCTTACTATTTTTCAATGCATGACAGGATGGACGAAGCATTGACTTTTAACCCTGAAAGCGTAGCAGTTAAAATTGGTGATAAGACTCTAGTTAAAGATGTAGATTATAAAGTAGTTACTGAAGGGATTCCTTCAGATGAAACCTTTCAAATTCAGATTACTGATCTAAAGGCAACTGTAAATAAATATTTCTACCCTGAATTTAACGGTTCAGTACCTGAAATGGAAAAATTCTATGGACAGAAAATAGTAGTAGAATACAGTGCAACTCTAAATGAAAATGCATCAAATGATACAGGGCGTCCCGGTTTTGAAAATGATGTGAAATTAGAATACAGTAATAATCCTGATTCTGACGGTACAGGACAAACTGGTGAAACTCCATGGGATACAGTTGTATGCTTTACGTTCCGCATGGATGGTATCAAAGTAAATGATCAGGATCCTGAAGTGAAGTTAGAAGGCGCTAAGTTTAGATTGTATAGCGACAGCTCATGTACAAAAGAAGTATATGTTAAAGAAGCAGCCAATGGTGACGGTTACACGGTGATAAATCGTGACAGTGTAAAAAACAATGAAGCACCTGCCGAAGCTGTAGAAATGGTTTCTAATAAAAATGGTATTTTCAATATTGTTGGACTGGACAGCCAAACATATTATCTCAAAGAAACAAAAGCCCCTGCGGGCTATAGACTGTTAAAGGATCCGATCAAAATTGACATTAAAGCAACTTATGGTGAAGATAACCGTATAAATTATATTAAAGGTGACGGTGCAACAGATAAGACTTTACAAAAATTAGAAGCTTCAGCTCATTTTAAAGAATTCTATACTGGTCAATACACTGAATATGACAGCAGTTTAACAACCAATATTGAAACCGGAACATTAAATATTAAAGTTGTCAATAAGGTAGGTTCTAAACTGCCGGCAACAGGTTCTTCTATGACTCTGTTATTAACAGTGACTGGTACTGGCTTAATGGCAGCTGCTTTAATTAAGAGAAGAAAAGAAGCTGTGGAATAATGAAGTTCCGCAGGTTTTTAAAAAAAGAAATAGTGATCTTTGCAGCAGGACTGGCAATGATATGCTACCCTGCTGTTTCTGATTATTTCGAATCCATAGAACGTTCGAATCTTATAGCTACTTATGACAGTACCTCCTCTAATTTAAGCAGCACTCAAAAAGAAAATATGCTAAACGATGCATACAGATGGAATGAAGAGCTGTATCTTAAACAGAAAGGAATATCTGTAGAAGGCAGTCTTAATTATAATGATGTTCTAAATATTGGAAACGGGATAATAGGCAGTGTTGAAATACCACAGATTAAAGTAAATATACCGGTTTATCACGGAACAGAAGAGGCTGAACTTAATGCCGGTGCAGGACATGTTGCAGATTCGTCTTTACCTGTTGGAGGCGAAAATACCCATACAGTTATAACCGGGCATAGCGGTCTTCCGTCAAGTAAATTGTTTACTCGGCTTGATGAACTGAAACAGGGAGAACAGTTTTACATAAGGGTGCTTGATAAAACACTCGCTTATAAAATAGATAAGATTGAAACGGTTCTTCCTGAAAATGCAGAATACGAAATTGAAGATGGGAAAGATCTAGCTACTCTGGTAACCTGTACGCCGTTTGGATTAAATACCCACAGGCTGATGATTACAGGACATAGAATACCATACAATCCAGAAGTAAAAAAACAAATAGATTCAAAAATACCATCATATCATGAAGCTGCTATATACATTATACCGGTATTATTTATCACAGCAGGTATTATTATTTTTATAAAGAAGAAGGGAGCGAGAACAGATGCTTAAAAAATTGCTTATTATAACAGCTATAATTTTTTCTGCAGGTACAGGCATTGGCAGTGTTTCTGCTTACAGAGAAACAGGTTCAATTGCTGTTTCTCTTGAAGAAGGTGTAAAAGGTACATCTGTCAAAGATGTTGAATTTGAGTTGATTCAAGTTGGAAATATCGTTGACGGAGTATATGAATATACAGAAGATTTCTCAGATGAAAAAACTGACCTGAATAAAATTAAAACATCAGATGAACTTGGAAAATTAGCAGTCAAATTAGACAGTTATGCTGATGAAAATGATATTAAAGGTGATTTCTTAAAAACCGACTCAAAAGGATATTTGAAATTTTCTGATTTGGAAGTGGGAATTTATTTATTGAGAGTCAGTAATTATGCTAAATATGAGTATGTTGAAGCAACACTGATTACAGTTCCGACATATAATGAAGATGTTCAGAATTCAATGAATTTTGATATTACGGTTATCCCTAAACATACCCCTTTCAAAGTATCGGTATCTAAACAGGATATAACCGATCATAAAGAATTGGAAGGTGCTCATCTTCAGGTAACCGACGAAAAAGGAAATATTGTGGATGAATGGGTATCTGGAAAAGAACCGCACATGATTCAGAATTTGTTTTGTGACCATACTTATACACTGACTGAAACTATTGCACCAAAGAATTATAAAGTAGCACAGTCAATTAACTTTAAAGTTGAAGAATCGGGCAAAATTCAAAAGGTAGTAATGTATGATGAATTACTGCCGGTAAAAGTTAAAACAGGTGATAATACAAATATTGCAGTATACTGTATTATCGGGGGATTATCTTTAATCCTGATTGGATTTGCTATGTTTAACAAAAGAAAAAAAGAGAATTAAAACTATTTATGACGTAACATAGGTTTATATTTTTACATGCAGAGGTGGAACAAGTTCCACCTCTTACTTTGAAATGGAGGAATTGCACAATGACAATGAATAAAGTTTTTTTGAGTGGCCGTTTAGGCAAAGTAAACAGACAACTATATGGAAATCAGGAAACTGATAATGTGTGCTGTTTCTTTGATATTGCAACAACAAAATATTCTAACGGGAATGAATATACTGACTGGATCACATGTAAGTCCTGGGGCAGGAATGCTAAAAGATTTGTCCAGTATGTAGAGGATGGTCTTTTTTGTGAAGTAGAGGGACATTTAAAAACTGAGGAATACAACGGGCAGAAGAAAACTGTAGTGGTTGTAGACAAATTTCATTTTTTTAAGACTGCCCCAAGAGTGGATATCAGCGCTGAATTAATTGATATGGAGGAACGATAAATGATTAAGAAAATTAAAAAAATTTGTAGTAAAAAGAAAGCTCGATTAGAGACTTTGCTGATTGCAGGGTATATTGGACTGCAAAATATAGTAACAGTATCAGCTGCTGCAAAACCTAATACTGAAGAAGCAAAAAATTTGTTAAACCCTTGGGTTGAAGCTGGTATTTTAATAATTCAATGGGCTGCAGTTGGCTTAGGTATTATTTATGTAGGCCGTATAGGTATCAGTTATTTACAGGCAACCGAAGAAGAGCGTCAACGTATGAATATCTGGGGTAACGTTAAAAGAGGAGTTATAATTGTTATTATAATTGAATCAATTGTTGAAATTTTCAAGGTTTTTGGATTGAAACAGGGAAGCTAAAGATGGAACTTGTTCCATCTTATTTGATAAAAGGGTGGTGAAGAAATGTTAGATGTTGGTGAACTGATAAGAAGCATAATCTGGGGACTAATGCAAATGATTTTGAATATTATTGATATTTTATGGGAAGCGGCAAAAATGATATGCGGACTAGATTTTTCTAATAACGGCTTTGATTGGATATGGAACTGGTTTGTATATATCGAGTTGTTCTTGGTACTTTTTATTGTTTTCAGGCTTTTAAAAATAGTGTTTAAAGCTTTTACTGATGATGAATATATGAGTAAGCTTGATCCCGGGAAAATGATTGTCAAAATGGCAGTAACAGTAGTTATTATGTCTGCTGTTCCTTTTGCTATGAAACAGACTACTGGTTTGGTTAATGAACTTGTTAACAATGTTGAGTACTTTACTGACGATACAAAAATGTATGACAGTAAAAAGCTGTCGACACTGCTTGTAGACAGCTCTTCGATTGATTTAAACAGTACCTATATGTATGATAAAACAAAAACTATGAAAGACTATCTGACCTCTCAGATGGAAGAATTTTCAAATATGTTTATAATGTCTAAAGATACTTTTAAATCAGCAGTTAAAAGCTGGTCAGCAGATAAAGTTACTGAGACAGTACCTTCGATAAAGAATGTCAGTGGAGCTGACTTATCTGCATCTCAAATAAACAAAGTATACAGCGCATATGTAAAAAAAATGAATGAAGCAATAGAATCTTCATTCTATAAGAGTTACTGGTTCAGTGGTGACATAAATGATATTGATATAAATGCCGGTGAAGAAGAGGGGAATATATTAGAAAAAATTGCTGATACAGTAACCTTCGGCTTAGCTGGTGCTGTAGACAAAGTCTATTATATGTATCCAAGCTGGAGCAGTCTGTTTTTTGGACTTGCTACGGTTATTGCCGTTGCGATAGTATTCATACCTATTTTATTAATGATGGCAGAAAGACAAATTTCACTTATTCTTAAAGTGTTTTTAGCACCTTATGCAATATCCAGTCTTCTTGATCCAGAAAGCAATACGTATTCTGTCTGGTGTAAATATATCATTGCTGATTTAGTTTCAAACTGGTTTCAGTTGTATACGATGATGTTTTTATTTGGCTTTATCGGAGGTTCAACGTTAGATGGCATTCTGAAGTCTACTACAGTTGTGGGAACTGTTGCTAAGGTTTTTATGATACTTGGTGGACTGATTGCCGTATATAAATCTCCAAGTGGTGTTGCAGCAATTATAGGCGGAAGTGAAATGTCAGCTGCAAGTACATTGCAGCAGATGCAAAGCATGATGGCATTTGGTGCTGGTGCGACAGCTGTAACTGCTGGTGCTGGTATCCTAGCAGCCGGAGGAGCGCTTGGACTTGCCAGTAAAGGTCTTTCCGCAGCAGGAAAAATTGCAAATAAAGCAGGAGCCGGGCAAGGTGTTGGATTCAAAAATATGGCTAGTAATGCTTTTGGAAAAGGAAAAGGGAATCCTGATGCAGGCGGTGCTGACGGCTTTGGAGGCAGTCATGATTCAAGCATAAATGATCTAATGCCGAACACTGATCAGCAGAATTACGCAAGTTCTCTTGGGATTGATGGTGCTGGTATGACACGTGGTGAAATGGGTGAAGCAGTCAGTCAAGCGGGTGGCTCTTTAGGCGCATTTGAAGCCATGGGAATGAATGATACTGCTCCGACAGGTTCACAGCTTGATTATGCTAGTTCATTTGGTATTAATGGTGCTGGTATGACCACACAGGAACTGAGTAGTGCAGTAAGTGATGCAGGTGGAAGTTCAGCAGTATTTTCTATGTTATCAGGCTCAGGTGATAAAGGTGTGCCACCTACAAGCAGTCAGATCAGTTATGCGAATTCTCTTGGAATTGAAAATGCCAATACGATGTCGCGGTCACAGCTTGGCAGTGCAGTTGTAAAAGCAGGTGGTGATGCTGTAAGATTTAACCGTGCAGGAGGTATGAGTGGCGTTGATGCAGTTGCAGTTAATCGCGCATCAATGATGAATACAAAGAATGTTGATAAACGGAATAGGCAGAATCCCGGGGTCGGTAACTTCTTTAACTCCAAAGCTGCAGCTTTTCAAAGTACAGGAAAAGCGACTGTGGGATATACTATGCGTCGCAGAGGCAGATGGTAATTAATAGAAGATGGAACTTGTTCCATCTTTTTTGCTGGGAGGTGATTATATGGAAGAACGTAGATATATAGCACCATCTAATTTTAAAGGTGGTAGGCTCATTTTTGGGATGTATCGAATTAGTGATTTAATTGTTGTTGCAGCTGGTACACTTTTAACTATAGTAGGATGTATTATCTGTTTTAACAGTTTATCTGGAGTGGCTTTAATTGTTGGAGTAATTATTTTTGTATTCATTGGCGGTATATGCTGGCTATTAACAACGAATTATTCGGTTTATCACAATATAATGGGGTTCTGCATTGAATATTTGGATTACTTTGTATCAAATAAAAACTATGTGTTTGAGGGGATAGTAAATTATGATGAAGAAAAAGACAGAAAAAATACAGAAGAACAATCAGAAAAGCTTTAAAAAAGAGAAAAAAAATATAAAAAAGAGAGCGAAAAAATTAGCTACTACACTCAACTGGCTCGATGTCGAAAGCATCGAACACAATGAATGTATTATCAATGATTCAGGAACTAAATATATTGTAAGAGGCATTAAAATACATCCGCTTAATATTCATATGCTTAATGTTGATGATAATTATAGAGTTATTGAATCACTTGCTATCGCTTTTAATAAAATAAATTTTAAATTTTACTGGAAGTTTGTCTATCAGCAGCCGAACCTTGATGAACAGAATCACAACCTGATCAGAATCTTAAAAAATGAAGAAGATAAATCGATACTTAATCTTGGTGACATGTTTTTAAATTATCATGAATGGTATATTAATAACTTTAAGGAAATATCATTTTATTTTATCGTAATGGAAAATGAAAAAATGATAGATAAAGTGTATACTGATCTAAAGCGGTTTATGACAGAAACCCGTCTTATGATTTCTCCTATGACAAATGATGATTTTAGGAATATGATTGCCTATGATTTTGATAATCCTGCAATTGACGAATATTATTTTTCAGTTTTAAAAGAAATCGAAAGGTTCGAATTTGGTAATAATAAAATTGGATTGGAGGAGAAAAAATGAGTTCACTTTTAAAACGCAGTTTTAAATCTAAAGTAGCGCCAAAAGGACTGTCATTCAGTAGGAATCATTTTCAAATGGGTGATAGGTATGTTAAGTTAGTTACTATTTTGAATACACCTAAAGAATATTACGCGGGTATCCTTTCAGTACTTACGTCGAATCCGAATATTAAAGTGGATATGATGTGTGAACCGTCAAGTGAAAACATTCCAAATCTGATAAAAAATCAGGTTAATAAGATGGAACGTGAATATCGTGAAACAGTTGATGTTACTAAACGGGAAAAAATTTCTCAGGATGTGACTGCACTGAATAATATGGTTGCACATTTAGTTGCAAGACGGGATAAAACATATAATGTCGTCATTAATGTAATGATCATCACTGACAGTCTTAATGAACTGAATGAGGAATATCAAAAACTGAAAATGCAGCTTAGTGTTATGGGATGGCAGCTTCAGTCGCTGACTGGTATACAGGAAAAACTATATAAAAGAACATCTGTATGGTTTTATACTGACGGCTTTAACAGTGAAATGAAGCGTAATCTTGGTGTACTTTTACCATCGTTAAATCTTGCCTCTTTATATCCATTTACTTTTGATACACTGGATGATCCAAAAGGTCTTTTAATAGGGAATGAGCAGTACAATGGCGGGAAAATCATGTTTGACCAGTTTGTGTATGTCAATGACAGGAATATAGCGGTAGAACAGAACCGGTTGAATGGTAATCTGATTACGGTAGGAAAATCCGGATCTGGAAAAACTACTGCATTAAATTTAACCATGATGCAGCATATGCTTTATAGAAGAAAAATTGTTTGGATTGATCCGGAAAATAAGATAAAACCTCTTATAGAAAGAGCAAATGGCTCTTTTTTTAATATGGGAACATCAAAAGCGCGAATAAATGTATTTGATTTAAAACCTATATCTTCAGATGAAGAGGATGAAGTTGAAAAATACAACACAAAACTGGCCATATATAATGTTGTTGAAGATATTAAAATTATTTTAAAATATCTTAATCCGAAGATACGAGATGAAACTCTGGCTGTTATAGGAGACATAGCAGTTAGAACTTATGAAAGTGTCGGGATTGATAAAGATACAAAGTTTAGATACTTAGGATACGAAAAATATCCAACTTTTACTAATTTTAATGCTGTATTAAATGAGTACATTGAAAAAATGGAAAGTGCCGGAATACTTGATGATGAGTACCGGGCATATAGAGATCTATCTTTAAAAATTAAACCTCTGATTAATGAATATGCTATATATTTTGATGGTAAAACAACGATAAATGTATCGGAAACTGCAAATCCGTTTATTGGTTTTGGAACTAAGGTGTTTTTCAACCTGACAGAAGGATTACGTAATGCATTGATGCACATAATACTTCAGTTCAGCTGGAGTTTGTGCCTTGACGAATCGGAATTTTCAGTTTTCTGTGTAGATGAAGCTCATCTGCTTATCTTAGTGGGTGAGACTGCTAAAATGATCGAGCAGTTCGTAAGACGTTCAAGAAAGTACAATAATGCGACAATACTAGCAACACAGGAAGTGCATGATTTTGCCGATTCAAAGGTTTTAACAAGTGGTAAGGCTATTTTTAATTCAAGTGCATATAAACTAATCATGAACCTTGAACGAGATGGTATCCAGGATCTTATGAAATTAACTACATTGACCGAAGGTGAAGCATCACTCATAGATGGATTTAAGATGGGTGAAGCAGTATTAATTGCTGGAAATAAGCGGATTCCTATTCAAATTCAGGTAACTGATGATATGTTCAAAATGATGGAGTAATATGAAAAAGTACAGGAAATATGCAATAAAAATAATTATCTTTTTTCTTGTGCCTCTGATCATAATTGCTGCGGTTTCAGGAGATGATGAAGACAATAATTCTGGAAATACTTCAAATATTCAAAATTTGTCTGCTGAACAATATGAATTTATCATGTCTGTAACTGAATACAGTTATGAGTATAAAAGTATTTATCAAGTACTGACATCGGTCACACTTGCACAGGCAATAGAGGAATCTGGATGGGGAACTAGTTCCATCGCTAAGAATGCAAATAACCTCTTCGGAATGAAGGGGAAAGGAACCGCTGGATCATATGTGACATCCTCTGGCAGATGGCAGAAGTTTAATTCAAAAAAAGAAAGCGTTGAAGCATATTCTAAGCTTATATCTGAAAAATATCACTGCAAAGGTGTTCAGGATTATACTGAGGTCTTAATCGTACTGGCAAAAGGAGGATATTGTGAAGGAAGTGGATATACAAATAAAATTAAAAATCACATTGAGAGTTATAACCTAACAGTATTTGACAATCTAACTAGTGAGGAACTGGAGCAAGTAAAAAAACGTACTTTCAGCATGAGCGGGAATTCCAGTGGAGAGCCTGCAAATATGGGAACTAAAAATGAACGTGTCAGATGGCTGTTTCCAGACGGTGTTCCAAGTTCAGAAAAAGAATGCAGAAAATATCTAACTACTATATCAGTTGAAATCTTAGATAAGAACGGTAGAGCAAAAAATGTTTCACTTACGTGTCATAAAAAACTTGCTGGTTCTATTCAAAGTGCTTATAGAGAAATGAAAGAAAAAGGTTTCAGGGCTTATGATAACGGTTGCTTTAACTGGAGAGCAATGACAGGTTCAACCAAAACAATGTCAAATCATTCATTTGGCTTTGCAGTAGATATCAACCCGGCATTTAATCCTTATGTTAAAGGAACAAGCAGTTCAGTATGGAATAATGCACCATCATATTATAAAATAGATGGTGAAATAGTTGCTATATGGAAAAAGTACGGCTTTTATTGGGGTGGAGACTATAAGAATATTAAAGATTATATGCATTTTGAATATGTAGAAGGATCACTTGTAGCAGGAAAGAAATATTAGGATGGAACTAGTTCCATCCTGCAAAGATAGAAGGAGGATGTAGAGATGAAAAAAACTATTTTCATCTTGTCAGCTGTTATGATCTGTTTTTTACAGATTAGAGCTGCCGATGCGGTGAATGTAGCTGTACTCAAATTTCATGTAGATGTGACTGAGGAAGGGTTTGATCCAGATTTGCGAGTACGGCTGGATGGTGCAGAATTAAAAAAAGATGGGAAACGCATAACAGAAACATGGAGAATTGATGAGGTTGGGACTGAATGGTCTTATTTTGTTGAGGATGGTTCGTACTGTATCAGAGTATATGACAGTAATTCAGGAAACTGGGTATACACTTATAATCAGGAAGCGTTTATGGTCGATGAAAATCACACACGTTATGACTTTGATATAAAAGTCAGCAGACCGGAAGGCTGGGTAGAAACAGAAGAAGAAACTGTTGAAGAACCGCATAAATATGCAGAAGAAAAAGACGGCAGTTACAGTGAAGCAGAAGAACAGGCTGAAGATAAGGAAAAAGATACTGTCAAAGAAACAAATGGTTCTTTCTGGAAGCTGGGTATAACTGCTATAGTAGGAATTTCTATGATAGTACTGGCTATCTATTATGTGTTTGTGAAAAAGTAAAATTGAAGGGATGATCTGTTTGAATAAAAGTCACTGTTATATGCTGATTGTAAATGATAAAAAATGTTACAGTTATAGCTATGCTCAAAAATGCTATAATCGCTTCTTGGAATCTGATGATCAGCTGTTAAAAGTATTATTATATCGTTTTAAAAATGATTTGAAACCAAAATATGAATTTAATATTGTTAAAGATAAACCCTTAAATAAGAATTTGTTTCTTCAAATACTGTATATGATAGAATTAGATATAGCCAGACACAAAAGAAAGCTCGCAGAAGCAAAAACAAAAAAAGAAAAGCAGGAGGAGCAGGAATATCTTGAGATGCTGAAAAAGGCGGAAAAAGATGCTGAAGAGTGGTATCTTGATTTTATACTTGAAAGTTCTAAACGTGAAGATATGTGGCTGTACTGTCTGCTTACAGATCCAAATGAATTTGAACAGTTTCACTACTATTCACCAGCAGATATAATCTATATGTCATATACGCTGGCTGTTTTGGATAGAGGAACAGATAATGATAATGATGGACTTCTGGAGAAGAATATTGACGATATTTCAGATATAGATATTGAAAACCTTGTTTATCGCTTTGAAGCGAGTTGTCGTGAACATTGGATAAAAAATGATTTTCATGAAGAAATGGTTGAACTGTATTCTTCACGGTATGTGAACAATGTATACATAAAAAATAGAATTTTGAAAAACAACAATGCCTATCGTAATCTGCACAAGACAAAAGCAATGAAAAAAAAGCGATCAATTCAGAGATAAAAATGGGGACGTTTTTTTTAAATAAACATGATATAATGTTATCATTGGAACAATTCTAGGAGTTATGGAACTTGTTCCAACATAAAATTAAATATTTGTAGACAATCGCAACGATTGTCTTTTTTTGGTTATAAAAGAGAGAATAAATTAAAGAGGTGGAAATAGTATGGAAAACAATAAACTTGCAATCGTATTTTCAAGTAAACAGTGCAGTCAGAAACCTTCATATCATAGGACGTATAAAGATAGAGAAGGAAAAAGACTAAAAATGAGAATTGTTATGCTTCCTTCAGAACTTTTTAGACCGGCTAGTACTGATTTTGGGGTGGATAGTCATGGGATTAACCGTAATGAGAGACTGGCATATCTAAATGTACCATGGGATATGATAAAGCATGACAAAATCGATGAGAAAAAACGATATTTTTATTTAAATCGAGAAAACTATAATATTCAGTTTAAAGGACGTATAAAAGAAGACGGCAGTGAGGAAAGAATAGACTGTTTAAATGTAACTGCTGAAGAATTGGAAAATCTTTTTAACTGGTCTCGAAGAAAGGAAAATAAAAAAGTTATAAATGAACGACTGGAAAAAGCAAGGAAGTTTGCTGAACAAAGAAGCAGCGAGGCAGGAAAAGTAAAAAATAGGACTCGATAGATGGATATTTCTTCATCTTCAGTTAAGGAGGGATAAGTAGTTATGGCTGTATCGAAAAAACTGATTAAGGAAATAAAAGAACATGTAAGTATTGTTGATTTAGCAAATGAGTATTTTCAGGTAACTTCAAAAAACAGGTATCTTGGAATATCAGGTGATGCTCCTGACGGCGGTGATTTTAGTTCACTTGTAATATACCCTGATACTAATTCTTTTTTTAGAATGTCGACTAGACGGGGAGGAGATGTTATTTCCTTTGTACAGGAAACTGGTATTGAGAATATAAATACGTTTAAAGAGGCTGTTGATTTTCTTCGTGGAAGAATAGATCCAGAGTTTAAGGTAGAACTTAAAAAGATCAAAAAGAAGAAGTACGGTGATATGTCGATGGATGAAAAAGCAGAAAAAATGCGAAAATGTCATGAGAGTTTGAAGGAGCAGCTTGTAATAGACAGTACCTACAGAAATGTAATGGCATATCTTATTCAGGAAAGAAAAATAGATCCTGGAATAGTTAGAGAGGGTATAAAAAAGGGTGAAATAGCACAGATAATAATGAATGGTTACAGATCTGTGGCTTTCATCTCAAAAGAAATGGGGCTGTACAGCTGTGTCTCAAGACGTTCTATAAACAGCCGTTCTTCATTTAAAGGCGACTTAGAAGGCTGCAATTATGATTTAGGATGGAGAATATTTCCAGATGATGCAAAAACAGCCGGTATAAGGCCTGATGCACGGATTTATTGCTTTGAGGGATATATTGATATGCTTTCCTATAAAACGTTCGCTAAAATGCAAAATAAAGACATTTCAAAGGATATATTTGTGGTATGTGGCAGTGTATATAAATATGACTGTGTAATCAATACTGCAAAAGAGTTTGAACGTGATGTTGTTATCTGTTTTGATAATGATCAAAAGGGGATAGAGATGGGAGACGTATTGGCAGATCATTTGATAAATGTAATAAAAGGTGACGGTTTGCCTATAAAAGTTGATAAGGAGTTTTCAAAAAGCAAAGACTGGAATGAAGATCTGAAGCAGCTGTCGGTAAACCATATGAAATTTGAAAAAAAAACTGACAGACAAATGGGCAGATAGGATGGAATTTGTTTCCTCCTTATATGAGGTGTATATAAAATGAAAGTAGTAAATGTAAGATTTCGACATGGTATTATTAGACCAATAAGATCTGGACAACCGGTGTACAGTTTTATGTGTCCGATTGACACGATTCAGGTAGGCGATTATGTACTCACTGAAGTTGCAATTAAAAAAAAGAGAAAAAATGATTTTTTTCAAGTGGCAAGAATTGAGGAAGTTATGGAAGTGAGTGACTATAGAGAAAGAATCAGTGAAGACGGTACTGATCCATGGTGCTATGTTTTTTGTAAGCTGACTGTTAGTGATTTTGAGCGGCGAGTAGAACAGGTCAAAAAAATGAAAAAACGAACCAGAAATAGAAACTGGAGAATAAACGGCAGGTGGAAAGAACTGTCTAAGAAATTAAAAAATACAAAGGAAACTTCAAATAAAAATTAATTCATATCTAAAAATGTGTTACTGTTATTAACAATGGTGCGGGGCTTGGATAATTTATCCATCTCCGCACCTTTTTTTTTTTTGCAATTAGAAGGAGGTTTTTTATGGGAAGAATAATTGCAGGATACGTAAGAGTATCAACGTTAAAACAAAAAAATGATGGTGTATCAGTAGATATGCAAAAAGAAATGATTATCAAGCATGCTTTGATGATGGAGCTTGTTAAAGAAGCAGATGAAATTGAATTTTTTATTGATGATGGATATTCCGGAAAATCACTGGAACGTCCAAAAATAAAAGAACTTATAGAAAAAATAAAAAAAGACGAAGTGTATGCCGTAATATGTTATGATTTATCGAGATTAAGTCGGGAAATGTTTGACAGCAATTCATTACTTAGGATGTTTAATAATCATGGTGCAGCTTTAAAATGTATCTATGATCAGACATCAATTAAGACGGCAAGTGACAGATTTTCAACAAATATTAAAATTTTAAATAATCAGTATGAACGTGAAAGAATTGTTGAACGTACTAATGATGGACTTTTGTCAATTGCTGAAAGTGGAAGATACCCCTGTGGCGGTATTGTTTCATTTGGATATTTTAGAGGTGAAGATAAGAATATATATATTCATCCTGCTGATAGTAAAATTGTTAGACGTATGTTTAAAATGGCTAAAAAAGGTTATTCTATTGATGATATTAGAATAACAGTGAACGCAATATCCAACAGTAGGAATATAATTTTTGATAACGCACATATAAGGCGGATACTTAAAAATAAAATATATACTGGTTTATTGCATTACAAGGGTAAGGATTATACGGATATAGTTCCACGAATAATAGAAGACAGTTTATTTGATGAAGCACAGCGAGTAACAAGAAGATACAGCAAAACAGGTGAGGGGTATATATATAATCAGAGATTATACTGTAAAAGTTGTGGGAAGTTTTTTATAAACACGCATGGAACCTCTGCAACTGGACAAAGATATAATTATTACAAATGTCCTGAATGTAATGCTATAATAAGTGAAAATAAATTGGATACAGTATTCGCTGAACAAGAGCCTGATGCAAGTGTAAGTAAAATGAAAGCTGAGCTTGTAAACAATATTGAATATCAACTCAAACTGTTAAATACGAGAATAAGAAGAATTAAAAATAAATATTTAAAAGAACTAATAAATGATGAAGATTATATTGAGCTGTTAAAGCCTATAAATAAAGCTATTGACAGACTGGAAGATAAAAAAAGGGAAATTGATAGGGTGACAATAAACAAGCAACGTTATGGAGATATGCGCTCCTGCGAAGAAAAGTATAAATATGTTAGAAATAATGTTGATAAGATTATAATTGAGCCGGAAACAAAAAAGATATATAAAATACTGATGAAATAGCAAATTATTAATTGCTGTACGAATGTGATATTTTTTTGTTATTTTGCTATAATGCTTTTATTAATCATGTTATTGTGCTAAAATTGATAATAACTTAATACATACAAACAAAAAAGAGTGTCTATTGTCCGTAGATCACTCTAAGAGACCATCTAATTCTAACAAGGCTTAGAACTGATGAACAATCTATATACTATATATTGATTGATTTGTATATGTTAATAAAATTAAGTTAAATAATAACTTGTATTTAGTATAACATATTAGAAAATCAATTCAACTATAATAGCATCATTTTTTAACTTCGCTTTGGCTAGATTAAATGGTTATATAAAAGCCTTTTGGGAAAAGCCTTTTTTTGGAAAGCTTTTTGTGAAAAGCCTTTATGAAAAAAATTTTTCTTGAATAACCGTTTTACTAACTGTTGTTCGAAGTGAAAAAAAATGGTGCCGGAGCTAAGAATCGAACTTAAATTTCATGATTACCATTCATGCGTTCTGCCATTGAACTACACCGGCATTGGTGCAGACAGCGAGATTTGAACTCGCACGAGCTATTGCTCACTACCCCCTCAAGATAGCGCGTATACCAGTTTCGCCATGTCTGCAAGTATTAATAGTTTATCAAATTATTGCAGAAAAATAAAGCCTAGAACGTAAAGTTCTAGACTTTTTTCTTTAATCTGCCTTAATCAAGTTGTATAAAGCATGACAATAAATTTCTGTTGCTTTCAATAATGAATCGATTTTGATATTTTCATTATTACCATGAATTAAATTATCTTCACCCAAAAATTCAGCTCCAAAAGCAACACAGTTTGGCATTGACTTAGCATAAGTCCCGCCACCAATTGCTTGAGGTTTGTTAACTGTATCTCCAGTTACACTAACATAAGCTTCATGCAAATTAGTAATTAACTTAGAATTAGGATCGATATATAGAGCCTTGCCCAAATCATGAGTTTCTCTGAATTCATAGTTTGCACAAGCATGTTTAAATTTTGTAACCATTGCATCAAAATCCATGTCATGAGGGCAACGTAAGTCGAGAACGATTTTAACTTCTTCTTTATAATAAGATATAACTCCTAAATTAAGAGTAAGAGGACCCATTAAACCGGTATGGTCAATTCCTAATTTTTTACCATGACAGTCATCTAAATATTCAAGAACAAAATCAACAACTTTGTTATCAACGACAGTTGCTAAATATTTGCATAAATATACAACAGCATTAATGCCCTCTTCAGGAGTACTTGCGTGTGCTGATTTCCCTTTAAGAATTAATTTAGTATGATTTCCTTCCTCTTCAATATCCCCAGTTAAATTATTAGTATTTAGGAATTTCTTATAAGATTCAGTATATTGTTTGTAATTCCCTTCAATTACTGCTTCGCAAGTTTCTGGAACAATATTTGGACGACTTCCTGCACATAAATAGATTAATCCACCTTTTTCAACATGTCCTGTGATTTCAAAACCACAACCTGCTTTTTCACCATAAACAACAGGAAAAGCAGCATCAGGAGTAAATCCCATTTTAGGATAAGGCATCTTTGTGAAATAATATTTTACACAATTACTACCTAATTCTTCATTGCATCCAAAGATAACCCTAGTTTTCATTTTTGTAGGAATATTTAAAGAATTAATGATCTTTGCAGCATAATAACCAGCCATTAATGGACCTTTATCATCTGCGACTCCACGTCCGTAAAGCTTTCCTTCTTTAGTAATAACTTCAAATGGATCACTATCCCATCCAACCTTGTTTACAGGAACTACATCAAGATGGCCCAAAATTCCAAAAGTTTCATCACCAGTTCCAATATCAATATGTCCAGCATGTCCATCAACATCCTGCACTTCAAAGCCATCACGTCGACCAATTTCTAACATTGCATCTAAAGCTCGGCGATTGGCTGCGCCATAGGGAGCAAACTCAGCAACGGTACTATCATCTTGAGTTGAAGGGATGGCACATAACATTTTTATATCATCAATCATTTGATCTTTTATTTTTAAAACTTCCGCTTTAAAATCAATCATATTATCACCTCGTCATCAATTATAACACTATTAGTTATAATATTTAAACAATTTTAGTAATAATAGTGTTATGATATATATAATAATCGGAGGTATGACATGAATAATGTAAGATTTCACATAACAGTCAAAGGAATTGTCGTATTAAATAACCAGATTCTTTTAATGAAACGAATTCGACCATCAAGTGATGGTCTTGGTTATTGGGAGTTACCAGGTGGTGGGTTGGAATATGGTGAAACACCTAATCAAGCATTAATCAGAGAATTACAAGAGGAAACCGGATTAGATATTATCATAATCAAACCAGCTTATACTTTCACTAAAATTAGAAAAGATTATCAAACCGTAGGAATCGGATATTTGTGTATTCCCAAGAATGATCATGTCCGTTTATCGCATGAGCATAGTGATTATCGCTTTGTGAGTATACAAGAGGCAAAAGAACTGTTAAATCCAGAAATTTATAATGATATAATTTTTACAATTGAAGAATATTATCAGAACGTTCATGATATCCAGTGATAATATTTTAAATTTGATTATAGTCATCCAAAATAACGGTCTTGAAATTCAAGACTTTTTCTTTTATCAGTTGATATTTTATTTATTTGAAGTAAAATAAGGTAGTTGAAAACAAATAGAATTAAGGAGTTATTATGAACGAAGAAATTATTGCAATAGCATCAAAAGAATTAGAAATAACTAAAAAACAAATCAATGCTGTTTTATCATTATTAGAACAGGGAAATACTGTGCCCTTTATTGCTCGTTATCGTAAAGAAGCAACAGGAGGGTTAGATGAAGATCAAATCAGAAATATTGATAAATATTATCAATATCAAGTTAGTTTATTAAAACGAAAAGAAGATGTAATTCGTTTAATTGAAGAAAAAGGGATGTTAACAGATCAACTAAGGGCTGATATTTTAAAAGCAACAAAGTTAAATGAAGTAGAAGACCTTTATCGTCCTTATAAAGAAAAAAGAAAAACAAAGGCTACTGAGGCTAAAGCTAAAGGTTTAGAACCATTAAGTAAGTGGATTTTATCACTGCCAAGGGGAGAACTTAAAGAAGAAGCAAAAAAATATTTAAATGATAAAGTTGAGACTGTAGAAGAAGCAATTCAGGGAGCTTTAGATATTATTGCAGAAGTAATTAGTGATGATATTAAATATCGTAAATTTGTTAAAGATATAATATATAAATCTGGTACGATTGAAACAAAAGTAAAAAAGAAGAATCCTGATGAAAATAAAGTATATGAAATGTACTATGATTATCACGAACGAGTTAATCGAATTGTATCACACCGTATTTTAGCGATTAATCGTGCCGAAAATGAAAAAGTTATTACTGTTAATATTGTTTTAGATAAAGAATTTTTAATTCAATATATTAATCGTGGAGTGACTAGAAATCGTAATAGCAGTGTTAATGAATATTTATTGAAAGCTGTAGAAGACAGTTTAAATCGTTTATTATTGCCATCGATTGAACGCGAAGTGCGTAATGAATTAACTGAAAAAGCCAGCGAGCAGGCCTTAAAAGTATTTTCAATCAATTTAGAAAAGTTATTAATGCAGGCACCTTTAAAAGATAAAATGGTTTTGGGTCTGGATCCTGCTTATCGGACAGGATGTAAATTAGCTGTTGTTGATCAGACCGGAAAAGTATTGAAGATTGATAAAGTATTTATTACTATTCCAAAAGATAATTATGATAAAGAAAAAAGAATTTTATTAAATTTGATCAAAAAATATAAAATTGAAATTATTGCGATTGGTAACGGTACTGCAAGTCGTGAAAGTGAAGCTTTTATTTCTCAATTAATCAAAGATAATAATTTAGATGTTGATTATGCAATTATTTCTGAAGCTGGAGCATCAGTATATTCAGCAAGTAAATTAGCTAAAGAGGAGTTTCCAGATTATCAGGTAGAAGAAAGATCAGCGGTTTCAATTGCACGACGTCTTCAAGATCCATTAGCAGAATTAGTAAAGATTGAGCCAAAAGCAATTAGTGTCGGACAATATCAACATGATATTGCTCAAAAACAATTAGAAGAACAATTAGATTTTGTTGTTGAAAAAGCGGTAAATAATGTTGGAGTTGATATCAATACTGCTTCAGTATCATTATTACAATATGTTGCTGGGTTAAATAGCGGAGTGGCCAAAAATATTATTAAATATCGTGATGAAAATGGTAAATTTACAAATCGTAAAGAAATTATGAATGTTAGTAAATTAGGTGCAAAAACATATCAGCAGGCAATCGGATTTTTGCGAATTCCTGGAGCTAATGATCCATTTGATGCAACAGCAATTCATCCGGAAAACTATCAACAAGCAAAAAAATTACTTAAATTAATAGATGCTGATGCTAGTTTATTAGGAACAAATGAAATTGCTGATAAATTATCAAATATTAACAAAGAGGAAGTAATGAATGAACTAAATATCGACAATTATACGTTAGATGATATTATTGATAGTTTTATAAAGCCAAATCGCTCACCCCGTGATGCATATGCAACACCATTATTAAAGAAAGATATTTTAAAAATTGAAGATTTAAAACCCGGTATGCAACTAGAAGGAACAGTTAGGAATGTTGTTGATTTTGGAGCTTTTGTCGATATTGGGTTAAAAAATGATGGATTAGTCCATATTTCGAAGATTTCTCATGAAAGAATTAAGCATCCTTTGGATAAACTAAGTATAGGTGATATTGTTGAAGTCTATGTCATTGATGTAGATGTCAACAAACATCGTGTTGGATTAAGTATGATTAAATAAAGGATGAGTTGATGAAAAAGTTTCTAGTTGGAATAGTTATTATAATAATTGCCAGTATTGGCTTTAATTTAAAACCTGATAAAAGAGATCAAGCTGTTGTGGTTCAAGAAGAGCCTGTAGTTAAAAAAGAAGAAGTTATTACTTATAAAGAACTATTAGAATATCTTGATATTTTTAAAACAGGAGATATTATTAATATTGAAAATACTAATTATTTAAGTTCATATGCTATTCCAGGAAGATGGAAACATACTATTTTCTATCTAGGAACATATCAGCAGTTTAGTCAGGTTTTTACACCTGAAGATAAATATTATGAGGAAATTAATAAACATTATAAGAATCAAGATGAGGTTTTAGTACTCGACAGTAATTCTACGGGTGTTAAAATACGGACATTTGATCAAATGGCTAATCTTAAAGAAGAATCGTATTTAAAAGCACTTTCCGGCTATCGTTTTAATGAGGATGATAATTTTATTAAGACATATTTAAGTCGGGCGTTAGATTATTTGGGAACACCGTATGATTACAGCATGACAACTTATGATGATAAAGCTTTATATTGTAGTGAATTAGTTTATTATGCACTACTAGCTAATAATATAGAAGTGACTAAAACGAGCAGTATTGTCGAACATGTTGTAATTACCCCAACAGATTTAAGTGATTTTTTAGAAACATTAGAAGATATTGACCATGTATATTTGCTTGAAAAAGAAGATAATTGGATAAATGATGCGATAAATGACTAGTTTTTGCTTTATTTTACTTGTATTCCTACTTTAATACTAGTATTATATAAACGAGGTGAACATCATGAAAATTTCAACCAAAGGGCGTTATGCAATTAGAGTTATCCTTGATATTGCGATGCACGATGATGGTAAATATATTCCACTGAAAGATATTGCTAAAAGACAAGATCTGACGGTTAAGTATTTAGAACAAATAATTTCATTACTAAATAAAGCGGGCTATTTACAAAGTCTTCGTGGTAATGCTGGAGGTTATCGCTTATCAAAAAAACCTGAAGAATGTATAATTGGTGATATTCTAAGAATTACAGAAGGTGATTTAGCTCCAATTCCCTGCTTGAAAGATGAAATTAATAATTGCAGTCGTGCCAATGAATGTATTACATTACCGTTTTGGCAAGGATTAGATAAAGTGATTAAAGACTATGTTGAAAGTGTAACTATTCAAGATTTAATCGATCATGCAAATATGCAAGTGAATAATTATTCAATATAAAAGCCGTAAGGCTTTTTTATTATATAACTATTGACATAAATTTGCTCTCAAGGTATAATCATATTAATCCGATAGGAAAAGAGGGAACTATAATGAATGAGCTAATTTTTTATAAAAATAGAGGCTGTTGTTAATAATAGATTTGATTAGATAAAGAAAATGGAGGAAATAGTAATGACTTATAATAATCATATTAGTGAATTAGTAGGAAATACCCCAATTTTAAAATTAAACAATTATGTTACAAAAAATCAATTAAAAGCAAATATTTTTGCTAAACTAGAATATTTTAATCCCGCAGGAAGTGTTAAGGATCGAATTGCTAAAGCCATGTTATTTAAAGCTAAAGAAGATGGAATTTTAAAACCGGATTCTGTAATCATTGAACCAACGAGCGGTAATACTGGAATTGGATTAGCTTCTCTAGGAACATCCTTAGGACACCAAGTAATTTTAACTATGCCAGAGACAATGTCGATTGAACGGCGAAATTTATTAAAAGCCTATGGAGCTAAAGTAGTTTTAACTCCAGGAGGACTAGGCATGAAGGGAGCAATTGCCAAAGCAGAAGAATTGGCCAAAGAATACAAAAATGCGTTTATTCCTAGTCAATTTGAAAATCAAGCAAATCCAAATGCACATTATCTAACAACAGGTCCTGAAATCTACCAGCAGCTAGAAGGTAAGATAGATATCTTTGTCGCTGGTGTTGGAACTGGAGGAACAATTAGTGGAATTGGAAAATATTTAAAAGAAAAAAATCCTAGTATTAAGGTTGTAGCAATTGAACCTGCTGCCTCACCAGTTTTATCTAAAGGAACTCCAGGACCACATGCAATTCAAGGGATTGGTGCAGGTTTTGTTCCTAATACCTTAAATACTGATATTTATGATGAAATTATTACAATTGAAAATGAAGCAGCCTTTGCTACTAGCCGTGCAATTGCTAGAGAAGAAGGAGTGTTAGTAGGTATTTCTTCTGGTGCAGCACTTTATGGAGCAACAGTATTAGCGAAAAGAATTGAAAATGCTGGCAAAAACATTGTTGTGTTGTTACCAGATACTGGTGAACGCTATTTATCAACTGCATTAGTTGAACAAGATTAATAATATGGATACTGTCTTTAGGGACAGTATCTTTTTCTAACTACAAAAATAATTTTTAATTATAATTATATTTTAAAAGTCTATCATAAAAATGTGAGTGTTTGTTATGCAACTAGGATAAACAACTAATAATTTAAAGTTTAATAATGAGATTCACTATTTAAAAATATAAATAGACGGGAAGAAGAGCAGAGAAAGATGATTAGTTGTAATGAGGTGATTGTAGTCAATATCAATATTAGCCAAAAAGATTGTCCAAAATAGCTTTAAATTATGGACAATCTTTTTTTTGTTATAGTATACAAAAAAGTACTTGGAATATTTGTAATTGATATCTTAATAAACAGAAATTATATCATTGAGGTGATATGATAAGTTGTCTTGTATGGACGAGCTTAAACAAAAAAGTTCAGTTAAAATCCTGTTGATTTGAAAAAGTAATTAGTACAGTTAAAAAGAATAAATCAAAATTAAAGTTATAGAGGATAATGTATTGGTTATTATAATAATAAGATATCATTCTACATTCTCACTGGACATTTAGGAAAATAAAAAACATAGTCTGAAGAGCATTGTGTAAAATACTTTTAATGCTACTCAATTGCTATGCCTTTTATTCAAATAATGATGTTGATAAGTAACGTTCTCCAGTATCTGGCAGTAGAACAACGATGTTTTTATTTTTATCTGTTATTTTAGTTGCTCCATGCAGGGCAGCTCCAGCAGTTATTCCAACTAGTAGGCCTTCTTTTTTTGCTAATATTCGTGCAGCCTCATAAGCATCATCCGTAGAAACTGTTATCACTTCGTCGACTAGATCCAAATCGAGAATTTTAGGAATAAAATTCGCTCCAATTCCTTGCAAATCATGCGATCCAGCTTTTCCTTTAGTGATTAATGGAGAATCTTTTGGTTCGATTCCAATAATTTTAATATCAGGATATTTCTTTTTTAATATCCGAGCAATTCCTGTAATTGTCCCTCCAGTACCAATTCCGGCAACAAAATAGTCAATATTATCATCAAAATCATCAATAATTTCTAATGCCGTTGTTTCTTCATGGGCTAAGGGATTACTTGGATTAACAAATTGACCTGGAATATAGCTATTTTCAATCTTATTAGCAAGTTCGTTAGCTTTATCGACTGATCCTTGCATTCCTTTTTCTCCAGCCGTTAATACGATTTTAGCTCCATAAGCTTTTAATAATTTTTGACGTTCTAATGACATAGTTTCAGGCATCGTCAAAATTAATTCATTACCATAGATAGCACACGCAATTGCTAGACCAATGCCAGTATTACCACTAGTAGGTTCAATAATCGTAGTTTTTTTATTGATTAGTTGATCCTCATAAGCCTGTTCAATTAATTTAAGACCAACACGATCTTTAACACTGCCACCAGGATTAAAGAATTCTACTTTGGCAAATATTTTGTTGTTTACTTCACATGCTTTTTTAAAGCGGTCAATTTGAATTAATGGAGTTTTTCCAATTGTATCCAAAACACTTTTTTTAATAGTCATAATAAATTCACATCCTTTTTCTTTTTATATCACATATTGAAGTGTAAGTGATATAAAAATTATAATTTTATTTAGTTGTCTTTATTAAAATAGTAATTTATAATACTTTTAAAGGGGACTGTTTATGAAGGATTATAAATATTTAGAAGTTTATCAAACTATTGTTGATGATATTGAAAATGGTTATTTAAAATATAATGATAAAATACCATCAATTCGTAAAATGGCAAAACAATTAGATGTAAGCAGAACTACGGTTGAAAGTGCATATTTACAATTATTAGTCGAGGGTTATATTTACGCAAAAGAAAAAGTAGGATATTATGTGGATGTGCAATTTAGTAATCAAATTAAAAATAAAAAGAATCCAAAAGTAATTACAAAAATTGATAGTCACCATTATCGATATGATTTTAGTGGACGTCTTGTTGATGTGGAAAGCTTTAATTTAGATACTTGGAAAAAGTATATTAAAAAAGCATTAAATCAAAGTGAAGATTTAATGAGTTATGGAGAACCATTAGGGGAAATGCCTTTAAGAGTAGCTTTGCAGGAATATAGCCATGAATACCGTGGAGTTCGGCATCCTGTAAATAATTATATTATTGGTGCGGGATTTCAAATTCTTCTTTATCATGTTTGTAGTCTTTTTGGTAAAGATAATATAGTCGGAATTGAGGAAGGAGGATTCAAACAGGCAGAGGCCGTTTTTCATGATTGTCATATGCAGGTAGTTAAGTTACCGGTTGATGAAGAAGGCATTACTTTAGAGGGATTAAGACAAGCTAATTTAAAATTATTATATTTAAATAGTTCTTCTGGAGGGTATCATGGTCATCCTATCAAACAACAGCGTCGTTTAGAAATCATTGAATATGCGAGAGCTAATCAAGTCTATATTATTGAAGATGATCATAATGGAGAATTGAAATTTAACACTAAACCAATCGATGCAATGTCAAAACTAGACAATGACCACATTATTTACATTGGTTCATTTTCAAAATTATTACTACCTTCAATAAGAATTAGTTATATGGCATTACCAAACCAATTAGTTCAGTTATTTTATGAAAAGTCTCGAGATTATCATCAGACTGCATCAAAATTAGAACAGCTGGCTTTAGCTATGTATGTTGAAGATGGACAGTTAGCACGACATTTAAAGCGATTAAGAAAACATTACCGCAATAAAAGTACTCATTTGTTACAAAAGCTTCGAACTACTTTTCCTCAACATAAATTCGAATTATATGAAACCTCATTAAAAATCACAATGGCAATTAAGGCTGATTTGGTTGATCAATATATTGCTTTAGCAAAACAAAATGATATTTTAGTTAATAAAAATAGTAATAATCAGATTACTTTATCTTTTTCAGGAATCTTAGATCAAGATATTGATGAAGCAGTTGATAGATTAAAAGAAATTTGGATAAATTAAAAACAGTGCATTGCACTGTTTATTTATTAAGATGTTTACAGCTGTAATAAGCAGGAATACCGTTTAAATAATTAATATGTACTTCACCTTGAATTAACGGATACAAGTAATCATATAATTCTTGGGTAATATCATTTCCAGCTTCATTAATCCAGGCAGTTGGAATTTTTTGTTCTAAGTTAGCTACTTTTCTTACATCAGTTGAAATATAATCAATTTCATAAGGGGTATTTGAAATTCGTTTAAATCCCATTACTTGGCCGGATTTTCCAGTTAACGCAGTTTCTATTGCTTTTTGTCCAACTACAAATGACTCATTTAAATCTGTTTTACTCCCAATATGCATAGCACATCGTTGTAAGACGTTTAATTCAATACTTCTAACTTTACATTGAAATTCTTTGAAAACTAATGATTCTAGCATTTTTCCAGTTCCTGAATGAAGTACATGACCAAAAGCGTCTTTTTTAGCATATTTAGAATTATCATCGAGGAAGTGACCATCTTTATCTTTGATACCTTCGCTTACAGCAATTACAACACAGCGTTTACGTTTAAATACTTCTCGAATATCTTCTAAGAATTTTTCTTTATCAAAAACTACTTCAGGTAGATAAATTAAATCAGGGGCTTCATTATATTCATTACGAGCCAGTGCAGCAGCTGCTGTGAGCCATCCGGCATTTCTTCCCATAATTTCAATAATTGTTACTGATTGCAGCTGATAGATTAAACTATCATGAACTACTTCTAAGATTGAAGAAGCTACATATTTGGCAGCTGAACCAAAGCCTGGGGTATGATCAGTACCCATTAAATCATTGTCAATTGTTTTAGGAATACCGATAAATTGAATTTCACTATTGATTGATTTTGCGTAATCATCTAGTTTCATGACAGTATCCATTGAATCATTACCACCAATATAATAAAAATCAGTAATTTCTAATTCAGTTAAAATTTCAAATAATTTTACATATGTTTCTTGGTTGTCAATATGTGTTGGTAATTTAAAACGGCATGAACCAAGATACATAGCTGGTGTTTGTTTTAAAGCATTAATTTTTTCACCTGTATCAAATTCCTCAAGCAGGTCCATATAACGACCTTCTAATAAACCTTTAATCCCGTTGATCATTCCATAAACATTTTCATATTCTTCGCTATGTTTAGCTTTATGAATGATTCCAGCAAGACTTGCATTAATTGCGATTGTGGGTCCTCCAGATTGTCCAATAATACAATTTCTTTTTTTCATCTTATTCTCCTTTTTCCTGCCTAATTCTATCATTTTTAGACAGTAAAAAAAAGACATATTAAGTGATTAACGTCTTTTTCTTAAAATAATGTAAAGAATTATAATTAGTGCAACAAAGATAAAAATATTTGCAGGCTGAGTCGTTTGATGCCGATTACTAGAAATGATTGAAATTGACTTCGTTTCATCCTGAGTTAAAAAATCTAATAGATTAATCTTGACTTGATTATCCTGGATCTTTCCATAACTAGTTTCGCTAATATTTCCCGGCATTTTAATATTTAAATTTAGCTCGAGTCCCATAGTCTTCAAATTTGTTAGAGAATAATTATTAATATCTTCAATTTCACTTGTATTAAAAATATTGTTAATAGTACTGTGATCGATCGTAACTTGATAAGTTCCTTCTTTTTTATTTGTAGTGAAGAAACTCAATAAGCTTTTATTAATATCTTTTGGTGCAATAAGCTGAAATCCTATATATTGGGTACCATTAATATCTTTTTTTAGTTCTTTATTTTCCCACGTACTCAACTCACTATTAGTTAATTTATGTTTTAAATCAGTAAGTGAGGTACCATAAGAATCTAATAAATCTTCTTGAATGAGTACTTCAATTGTTAAAGATGCATTACTTTCATCAATAAATTCGATGTCAACATTTCCTTTTACGCAGCCTGTTAATGATAACAACATGATACCTACCAAAAATAATTTTTTTACCATCATCTACCTCCTAATGTTAGTGTGCCACAATCTTCATTTTCTAAAATTAAAAAGTGGATTTAAAATTGTTAAATGATATAATTTAATCATGGTTAACATATAGTTCACAAAAACACTTTAAAATATAGAAGGTGATATAAATGAGAGTAGAAATTCTATATACAAGTAAATCAAAACACATCAAGCCTGTTGCTGAAGCTATGGCAAGATGGGTTAAAACATATGCAAAGACGATTGATCAATTTGATGCTCTTGCTCCAGTCGATTTATTAGTTATTGGCTTTGATGATTCGGCTTGGAAAGATCCGCAGTTAGAGACATTTATTAAAAGTTTAAATAGACAAAAAGTACATAATATTGCTTTGTTTAATGCTTTCTACATTAATGATCATAAAATGAAAAATATGATTAAATTATGTCAAGAAACAGATTTACCACTTATGCGTGAGCAATATTCATTTAAGCTTACATTTAGGCAGTTAAAGGAAATTGATCAATGTGTAATAGATGCTGCTCGTTTATATGTAGAAGATATGGTGAACTTGGTAAGGGATTATTATTAAATTAGTAAATTTATACTAATAACAAATTATTAAAAGCTATCTTAGGATAGCTTTTTCTTTTTATTATAAAGAATTTAAGGAAATTTATTAATATTTTAATTAAATTATAATTTGTT
>OASU01000099.1_pt1 | contig 70659 bp, 102 predicted proteins | sample 1475801 | NCBI WGS metagenome assembly OASU01 (sample SAMEA2579919, study PRJEB22360) | human gut metagenome | biome: human gut; feature: human-associated habitat; material: faeces | place: Denmark | collected 2008/2010 | reverse complement strand
CCTCACTTTCTTTGTTAATTAATTTGTCTGCTACTTCTAATCCTTTTGTTAAAACCGCTGGTACGTTATAACCTGCTTCTACAAAGTTCTCTAAAATCGATCTAATTTCATTTACTAATAGCGAGGCCAATACAAACCATCCTAAATAAGTTGTAACTCCTAAATCGATATTAATAGATTTACCAATTTCAATAAAAAGAGCACTAGTCATAAATGCAACTAGAACCATGATCCAATATCCAATTTTTTTAAGAACACCTTTCCATCCAGCTGCACTATTAGTTTTTTGAGCTATTCTTGATTTCATCCAACCAGTAAACCAGTCAATTATATTAAGAACAAGAAACGCTGCAAACAAAAACCAATGTTCTCCAAAAATAAAGCTTAAAAAAGCGACTACCGCACCAGTAATCGCATTGTATGTGTCCATGTAATTCATATTGTTTAAAACATTCATTTTTTTCATTTTCCTCACCTTCGTTATTTGTTTATATAAAATACTTTAATCTCAACATTAGTATTAAAAACACCCAACATTCCATATTTATCATTTACAATAAAAGTTGCTATGGAAACACTAAAATAATATCTGTTGTTCATAACAAATGGAGTAACACTGTATGTTATATCATTTGTAGGATAACAGCATAGTACCACGTATTTTGTAGCATCTATTTCTGTCGCAAAAGCTGCACCACTGCCCGTATTCCCAGAAACTATAATTTCTCTAACTTTAATTTTATCTTCTATAGATACATTATCATTTGTTACGATTGAATTTGCTTTAATAAACAACTTTCCAACTTTGTCTTTTATAAATTCTATATTTTTACTTGTTCTTGCCATATAAATGACTTTTAGAAATTTGTTCTTCTAATTTTTCGTGTACCATAATGTCAATACTACATCGTATCTAGTGTTTCCATTAGTGTTGATGTAAACATCTCCACCTGTAGTGACAAATAAGTCAGTGCTTGCAACACCATTTACACCGCTTATTTTATCGTTAGCTCTCATTGAAAATTCATATCTTATATTTCTATCAAAATTAGCGATATTTTCTATTTTTCTAAAAGCATTAATAGTCCCTAAATTGTAAGATTTTTGATATATCTTTTTGCCATCAAGCCAATATTCCCCAGTAAACTGTTCCTTAGTTGAATACTGAAAGTGAATATTCTTTTTTCTTAGTCTCAATCCGGTTATTAAATCAAACAATTGTATTGCCATTCATAATATCTACATTTTGGTGTATCTAAAAGTAATATACGCATTTTTACACCCTGATTTTGGGACGTACCAGTAAAGTTGTTTATTGCTAGGTGTATACCAAGGTCCTCAACCATTGATCGTAAAGCCACTAGCATTTGGGTCACCAAAGTTACCATTAATTGGCCATCTATTACCAGTATCTGAAGCTCCTCCGGATTCAATGTAATAACTGTTGCCCATATCAAACCAAATTTGATCTATGTTTGCACTACTCAAGGAAATAGTAGCTGTTGAATTACCGCTACGTGCTCCAACTGACCAAGTTCTCTGATAAATCTTTTTACCATCTACCCAATAATCTCCAGTAAATTGCTCACTAGTACTGAATCTACGTAATATGTCTTGTCTGCGTATCCTTTGTCCATCATTGAACATTTTGAATAAATCTATACTCATAAACACACCAAGTGCGACCTTTCGCTAGTAGACCGCACCTCCATTTTTCTTAGGGTATAAGATACAATTAGAAGAATTTTTAAATAAATTTCTAAAAGTACCCCCCCCCCCGAATTTTCGAGATTTAATTGATTTTATCAACATTTTTTCATTCCTCCTATATTTCTAAATCAACAGTTTCAACCAGTTCAAATATTGGTTGTTCTTTACCATTAATATGGAAAGCGTCTGATTGTAAATTTATGTAATTCACTTCATCAGTCTTATTTCCTTCAACAAAAGTTATACGACCAAGTACCCCGCCCGTTCCACTGGCACCTGTAATTGATTGTGTATCGATAGTTACTCCTGGAGCTCCCGCATTTGTTGCATATATTGATATTTCTCCTGGTGTTATATTGGTAAACATATTACCAGTTTCGCTTTGAATACTTATATTTTCAAGCCCAATTTTTGTAGTTTGAACATGGGTTCCAGTTTCATCTTCAATTGTTCGATAAATTTCCAAGCATGCAGAATTCAATTGAGCAACATCAAAATATTTTGAACCATTGTATGTATAAACTAGTTCAGATTTAATATTCCCAGTGGTACTGTTAATGTTCATAGATGTTTTATTGCCATCTGCAAGAGCACCAATGGTACTCAAACCTTCCTGATCAATACTCCAGCCACCAATTTTACCACTAACTGCTGTCATCGCTCCTAGCGCATTGACAATAAATTTTCCATTTATATTTAGACTGCCACCAGTAATATTTCCCAGATCAGCAGCAATAGCACTTAAGGTATCTACATTTAAATTGTCTACACTAATATAGTGAATCACCCACGAATTTCCGGTCCATCTTTTAATAGGCTGCCCCGTTGCAGTTTGCCATAGTTGACCTACTGTTGGTTTTGATGGGGCAGTGGATGAAACTATAATCCCACTGTCTCCATCTGTACCGTCAACAACCTTTACCAAAGTTATTTCATTTCTTGCCTTAACCGCCATTTTTTATCCCTCTAACTGTGCGACATAACTTCCGCGATTTGTGATATCTCCAGCTGCAATAGTAAGTGTACTGCCAGTGGCAGTAGCCGTAGATGAACCATCTTTATACCACTTTATTGTACCTGCGCTGGTTAATGCACTTCCGGTTAATTCTATTGCACCCTTAAACACTTTAGCAGTAAGTGTAGTAGCGATTTCGGTGTTTTTAAAAATTGTCCCATTAGATGAGATGATTGCAATATTAAAGGCATCAGCTCCATTAGCTCCGTTAGTACCATTTCTTGATACTGAATAAGATGTAGTAGTCTTACCATCTGAATACGTGACTACAGTTCTAGTCCATACATACTGTCCCGCACTTCCAGTTACTGGTGTAGTAGACCACGTTCCTGTAGGTGGTGTTGTACCATTTGAAGATGCTTGATAAGATACGGCAGAAGATGTTACCGTAACGCTTGAACCATTTGATCCATTAGTACCATTTCTAGAGACACTGTATGCAGTCGTAGATTTACCATCACTGTAGGTTACTACCGTTTTTGTCCATAAATATTGACCAGCCGATGTACTTGGAGGCGAGGCTACCCATGAACCAGTTGGAACAGTTGTACCTGAACTACCAACCTGATATGTAACACTGGTATCTTTTACTGTGACACTTGTACCATTGGACCCATTTGTTCCTTTAAACGCAATAGCATAGCTGAATACCTTTCCGATTGTGATATCGCCTATAATTACTGGAATTGTAAAGCTTCCACTTGTAGTTAAAGCGCTTGTTGCTGTAATTGTAATTGTTGGTTCGGGAGTTTTATTATCACTAACTACACTCAAACCAGAGGGTGTGCTAATTGCACCTAATGTACAAGCTACAATTTCACTGCCGCACATTGCTGTGATTTTCGATGTAATAGATTGCGTCCCGTTGACCGCGCTTGTAGTCCCTTGAAACGTATGATTATCGTTACTCAAGTTTACTGAATAACCATCAGTTAAATCGATTAAATCAACCTGAGCACTTGCTTTTATTGCCATATATTATCCTCCTTTAAAAGTCTAAAAAGCATCTAAATGTTGCTTTGTTGTTTATATCTTTGTCGTTTAATGCAAAAATGAAACCATTATCGGACAAACGTTTATCATTTTGATTTATTGGTGTATATTCTGTTTCACCAATATTTTTTATTTCCCATATAATTTTTGCTTGTTCGCCAAAAACATCATACATTTTTTGAGATGTATCGATAATTTTATCGTCAACAAAAATTTGAACTGTCATAGTTGTATTAACCCCAGTATTTTTGAATGAAAAGCCATTAACACTGTCAATTTTTAATACTATTGCTGATTTTCCGTCCACAAGTTTCAATACAGTTACTTCCGCACTTGCTTTTATAACATCATTATCAGTTAACGCTTCAAAACGAAAAACGGATCTATCATTTTCTAAATCCGTTGCTGAAACTTCTGTTGTTTTTGAATCTATAAGAAAAAAACTGTCTTTATACCACTTTATAGTAAATTTTTCTGTAATATCATTTATTCCATCACTTACAAGTGCTTCTAAGATTGTTTTTTCATCATCCTTTTTGAATATAATCCCATTACTAGAAATAATATTTGCACTATAGCTCTTATTTGCTTCAATAAGATCATTCATTTGTTTAATAAGGGATTCATCAATCTGCGACTGCCTTTCAACAAAATTATCAAAGGTAGTTTTGCATGTAGTTTGATCTGTAAAACTGATTATCTGCTCTGTAATACGTGCTTCTAAGTAAAGCGTTGGTTTATACTCTTTATCCTCGATTGTGAACGTATCACCTATATTTGCATCAATAAAACCATCTACATCATAGCTAACTTGAGGAATACAGTTCTTTTTTAATTGTGCAAGTGCCTGGCCGTAAAGTGTATTAACATTGCTTGTTTCATAACTCCACACCTTAGCGATATAACGATCATTTTCACTTGTTGTCAAGGTAGAAGGAAATCTATCCCTTGCCTGAGGAGCTAAAATCTCAATTGTTCCACTTGGTGAATAATATTCTAAATTACCATTTGAATCGTATTCTTTTTTATCAATACCGGCTAATGTTAACCCATCTGTCCCAGTTGGTCGAATTGCAGTATAAAGTTCTGTTATATCAGATGTTTTAGAAATACCTCTAATATTTATTCCATAACGGATAATTTCACTTCTACGATCAGTTCCCATTCCTTGAACATTTGTATCATGTTTTTTATAAACGTTTAAAACAATACCTCCTAATGAATAATCGCTGTTCAGTTCGGTTATAAACTCAATTTCAGCATCAAAAACATTTGCCAGCGAAAAAAGCCGAGCTAAAATAGTCTCAGTTCCTTCCCATTCATGAGTTATTCTTTTGTCACTTACCTCATTTATCCCGATTTCAAACACCTGATTTTCAAAGTTAAACGCTCTAATGTATTCATCAAAACTTAAAGCATTACTTGCTTTATAAGGCCCGGTTTCTTCATTAGATAATTCCAATGAAAGGCCGTAAGCGGTAACTTTAGTATATTTTTCATTACGCTCATTATTTACAATATTGCAGTAATAACCTTTGTTTTTATATACAAAAGAAAGTTTATTACCAACAGTAAGGAACTTAGAATCATCGTGATTTGATAATGTTTTGAATGAGTATGTATAAGCTGAGCCCGACAAATAGGTGTGCAGTTCATCTTTATAATAGTGCATTGCCTCATCAATTGTATTATCTAAAAAAATACATACGTTATCATATGCATCTAATACAGCAATTCTGACATTGTCCATTATATCCACGCCTCTCTTACACGTACTTTCACTGTTGGTTTTGTTTTAGTCCATTCACTAACAACAAATTGAATTTTTGTTTCACCAGAATCAGCTTTAAAATATTGACTCCCCAATATTTCATCGTTTGGCCGATACATACCATTAACATAGAATTTTGAGCTTTCACCATCAATGACACATACATCATTTTGCTGATAACGATTAGGTATATCTTTCCATTTTTCAACATTCATTTTATCAAATACAAAATCATTTACGCCCATGTAGGTCATAAAACTTGAGCCACCACGATTACCATATTGTTTTATAGCAATTTGTATTTTTGCACATTCCATATTTTCTACTTCAGGAATAATATAAGACGGGTATCCGCCCCAGTAGTAAAAGGTTAGCTTATTACCCTCTTTTCTTAGATCGCAATGACCCCAGTCCCAATACCATGGATTTTGATTTCCAAGGTGACTTGTAGTATATGAGTAGGTGTGTAATACTTTCCCATTGGCCCATAATTCATAATTTCCTGTATTACCAGTTGTATCGGTTTTGTACCAACATACCCCAGCGATAAGTTTGTTGTCTTCGGTAAGCCAATTTATGCACATTTCACCCGTTTGTCCCATCAAACCAGCATAAAAAATAAGGTGGAAATATGAATAAAAATTTTTAGCACCTTTTCTTCCTTCAGAATCGCTGGGAAGTATAAGAGTACGTAATCCACCGTTAGAACTCGAGGAGATAGGACCGGAAACACCAAGAGTTAAAAAGGTCTGATCAAACCAAGTACTAGTATCCAGCGTTCCTTTTACACTATGCGAAGGATGCATATAATCAGTACCGTTAGTATCGTTTGGTAAATTTATAAAATCCCATAGTGTCCCCAGCCTTTCATTTTGTTCATAAGGCTCTTTATCAGCTTCATCAATTTTTCCAAACTGCATCGTTCCTTTATCACTCACAACACCAATAAAACCACTTTCAGCGTTGTGAGTTATTTCATAATCAATAGGAACAGAAACAGAACCATCATTAATCACTGTCACTTCAAGAACCCCATTATCATTTGGTTCAGCAATAAATTCTTTTAATATGTCTGAATATTTAAACGGGTTACTGCAATATATTTCAATATTTCCAGTTATACTATTCGATCCAGGACTAGGGATACTGTTTCCAATCTTTGTACCAATAAAATATTTATCTGGCTCATCATTAAAAATAATTTTAACCTGTTCATCTTTTAAAAGACGATTTAATTTATTAAATGAATCACGAAATTCGAGGCAAGTAGATGCAATTAATTGATATGTAACAGTAATAGTCCTTGATGGATACCGTTTACCTAAATAATTGGTTCCATCCAATAAATTGATCGTTTCATCTTGTACTTCACTTTCCATCAGCTCACGACCGCTTACATATAATGTCCGATACCCCGGTATTTCATTTTCAATAAAAACGCCATTGTAGGACATTGCTTCAGCGGGAAGTATTGTTTTAGTATACATCTCATCAGTATCTACGAATTCATACATCTACTATTTCACCCCCTTGATCATATTTTTTAATTTTTCATTTTTTTCTATTTCCTCCTGCGTAAACGGCGCAGTTACACGAGCAACCTCTTTGCCGTCCATAATTACAGGTACATTAATAGTGTATTTAGTATTTTGATAATATTCGTAATCTTCTGAAAGATTACTATCAAAGTCACCTGCAAAAGCAATTTTAGGATTGTTTAAAACTGGTATTGAAAATAATTTATCTGCTGCTTTTTTTACAAAATTTTTCATTTCTACAATACCATTGCCCAATCCCTTACCCCAGAAATTACCTAGTTTAGTACTAACCCTTGAAGGTGAATGAATCTGCGCTTTAGCACGGATAGCCTTTTCCGCAGCACTTGCAAGTTGAGAAGCAACACTTCTTACATAGCCGAGTTGTGAGCTCATACCATTACCTAACCCTTGACCAATGTAAACACCTGCCCCGTAGGCTCCTGCCTGACCATTTTGGAACACTCCGATAGTCTGCATTGTTGTTAATGATGCTATTAATACCATTTTAGTAGCTCCGGTCTGAACACCACTAGAAATATTGTTTCCAATATTTTGCCCTGCGGTTTTAGCTTTACCCTCAGCATTACTAAAAGAACTAATAAGTGATTTAATTGCAGATTTTGCTAAACTTCCCAGTCCTTCAAGTGCACTGTTAACAAAACTAATTGAAGACTTCATTGCTTTCAATGATTTTTCAGTAGTTTTTGCACTAGATGCAATTGATTTCATACTACCCAACACACCTAATAACCCAGCAGCTAAAGCAATCATACCGGCGGTTACAACCAATAAAGAAGCACCAAAAGCTACGAACCCAGCAGTTAATGAAATTGTTCCTGCCAGAGAGGCAACGCCACTTGCTGTAAACGCTAATACCCCGGCAGTTAAAACTAGCAAAGAAGCTCCAGCAGCGAGCGCCCCTGCTGATAAAGTTAATAATGCCGGTCCTAAAATAACTGCGCCTAGAGCACACAAATTAATTCCTGCTCCCAAAGCAACTGATGCAACAGCCAAAGCTAATACACCAACTGCTGCACCTAATGCACCAACTCCTACCGCAATTAAACCAGCAGCTAAAATTAAAGCACCTGCTCCAGCTACTACAGCACCTGCTCCAAAAGCAATCATACTCGCTCCTAATAAAGCTATATTTCCTGCTCCTAATAATCCGTATTCACAGACAGTAGGAAGTACACCAGCCACTAACGTTAAGGCAGTAGCTGCTAATAAAGCTCCTACTCCAACCAAAACAATAGCAGCACCAAAAGCTATAAACCCAACTGCTCCCGCTGTTAATGCAGGTCCTAATATAGCTGCTCCTGCCGCTAATAATGCAATAGTCGCTATCATTCCGACCATAACCCCAATTGCAAGTGGTCCAGCATTTGCCAAATTAATAGCACTAGCCGTTAAGATTGCAAATCCAGCTGAAACTAGAACTAATGCCGTTCCCATAGCTAACATTGCAAGTGAAATAGCGTTTAATTTTGCAGCTCCCGGCTTAATAGAATTCAACATCAAAGTCATACCAGCTCCCATAGCTGCCAAAGCAACCACAAGACCAGCCATCACACCAATTGCTAAAGGTCCTGCATTAGCTAACTGTATAGCGGAATAAGCTAATAATGCAAAACCTGCACTCACCATCAAAATACCCGCTCCCATCATCATAAAAGATTTAGCAGATGCTAGCATATTTTTTGAACTTTTTTTAGATGATTTACCGACTTTAGTTTGGCTACCTGCAATTCCATCTAATTTTTCAGTTAAACCTGATGATGCAGTCTGAGTAATTCCCATTAATTTATCACCAAATTTTTGTAATGCAGTAACAGCTGAACTAATTTTTTTATAGCCTTTCCATGCTAAAAAGAAACCTGCTACCCACGGTGTAGCTGCAACAATTATGTCACTATTATCTGCAATTATATTCCCAACAAATGCAATCACATCACCGGCTGAAGACATAACATCACTAAACGTTTTAATAACCGTTTCATTTGTTGCTATTGAGGCACCTACATCAACAATCACACCTCCGACATCAAATAGTGCTCCTGCTACCTTTCCAGCAGCTTTACTAAAAGCATCCCAATAGGGTTGAATTGTGGTTATTGCCCCCGAAATTGTATTAACTAAGCTGTCAGCGTTAAAACCATCTAATTTATCAACAAGACCAGAAATTGCATCAATCCCAATTTTTGAAACATAGTCGAATGCCGGAGCTAATTTAACTCCCAGAGTTTCAGTCAAACCATCCATTGCTTGGTCTACAGTTTTATATTCTGTAGCCAATTTTGTGAAAGCGTCATTTGTTCCAACTTTAGCAATGGCATTGAAAAAATCTTCGGTTTTAACAGTTCCATCCTGAACTTTACTAACTAATTTAGAAGTACTCATACCCATTTCTTTCGCTACCGCTGCAACTCCAGCCGGGGTTTGCTCAAGCATTAGTTTAAAATCCTGCCAAGCAACTTTCGGCTTAGCGGCCATTTGTGTAGCTTGTGTACTTAAAGTTTTCATTGCTTGCGTTGGGTTTTCAGCTGCCGCAGCAAGACCACCAAAACCTTTTACTAACTGTGTACAATTCTTTGTTCCAACTGCTGCCAGCTGACTGTAAGTAGTAGCCATATCACTAGCACTATAGATTGTTTGTGTTGCAAATTTTTGTAGTTCTTTTTTTGTAGAAATTATTTCATCAGAACTTTTTCCAAGCATTCCCATGTTACCATTAAAGGTTTTCCAAGCTGCACTTGAAGCTCCTAATTCACTTATAACACCCGAAATACCACTTGTGATACTTGAAAAAGCTTGTTGCCCAATTCCAGTAAGAATACCAAAACCAAGTCCACTTTTAATTTTACTGCCTAAGCTCGACAATTTGGAATCGGCTTTTTCCATTGTTGAAGTAAATCCTTTATCAGCAGCAGATAATATAGCTTTTACACTAAAACTCTCTGCCATTTTTCTCACCTCTTTTTCTCATGAATTCTTTAACTTTAGAAAATTTATCTTCTTTTTTTCCAAGAACTTTATTAAGTTCATATTCATAGTCAAAGAACTTCTTGAAAGTATCGAAAACTGGTCGAGTTTTATTTTTACCTGCTTTCTTTCTTGCTTTGACTTTAAAATTATTAAACGCTAGCAAATGAATGTGATAATTCAAATCAAGTTCCTTTAGCTCTACTGCTTTCATTAATAGTTCATATTCCGCAAAGGATAATAAATCAACTTGATCAAAATTCTTAAAATCTAAATATCTAAAACAATTTAATGCTATCTCTTTATAAGTTTCATTGAATGATCGAATATCTTCTAATGTTGTTCTTTTTCCCGTTTCTTCGCTTCTTCCACTCTCTCGAACAGTTTCTTGATCGCGACTTTCGATGCATTCGCACTCGATAAAAAATCAATTACAACCTCAAATAATTTTTCAACATCTGTCGTTTCGTTATCGATATATTCTTCAATTTGCTCACGAGTAACTCTAGGCGTCATGCCATCATTTAAATAATCTAGAGCATTAATCAATTCTTCAATTTCGCCATCTACTAAGCCAGCTACCAAATAAGTTAAACCAACTTGCTTTTCTACACCTAATTCATCTTTTTGCGTTACATTTTTATTTACTTTTCTTACAAATCCGATAGATGCTTTGAATTTATATACAATTCCATTAATTGTTAATTCCATATAATTTTTCCTCTTCTTTCTTCAATTTAAAAAGAGCGTATTTCTATGCTCCAGTTTTCTTTGTGTCAGCAAACACATAATTTGCCATTTCTTGTTGTTCTTGAGATACTGTGGCATAACCATCTACTCCACTGCCATTAATCCCAAATGTAAGAGAAACTTCAACCATATCTTCAGCATTAGAAGTTATTTCACACTCTGTAAGGTATCCTTGGAAATATTTTGCTTTAAATTTTCCAACATTATCTTCTGTGCCTTTTTCGGCTAAATTTACTTCCCAAATTTCAACAAGCTCATCATTATCTAAGGCTTTTTCTAACTCATCGATTAAAGTATCACCAACCGCTAAAATACTTGTAGCAGTAATTTCTACCTCAGCAACCCCGGGTGTACGAATTGATCCGTCCTTAGTTGCTGTGGAATCAGCATCCTTGCTCTTTGTACGACCGTTCTCAGTTGTAAAAGCAAGTGTTGCTCCATCTTTTGTAGTTGCACTACTTAAAATTCTATATAAATAAACAATTTTTTTACCTTGTACCGCTTCAGGCGCTGCACAAAGCTGTAAATCAAATCTTCTCATATGTTACATCCTCCTAATTAAATTTAAACTCTAAAGAAAGCACCCCGTGTAAAAGTGGAATGCTTGTTGATGTATCTGGCATAATGTCTTGACTAACATTTTTTAACGACCACGCAAAATTAGTTGTATGATTTAATTCTCTAGATACTTTCTTTATATCAAGAAGCATCTTTGAGACTGTCCCACGCTGCTTAGGATTATTGTGAAATACATGGATAATTTGATAGACATTCCCAAATACAGCACTTTTATTAGCATCATCAATTAATTGACTATTGCCAACATATATAAACGGGTAAGGGGTATTATCTGGTGGTAAAAAAGTATCATAGACATTGTCTGGATATAACTTTTTTAGTTCTACTAACAGATAACTAAACAGTTCTTGTTGTGGATCCATTTTTATACACCTCACTCAACTAGTTTTTTCATATCTTTTTTAAATATTTCTTTTTGTTCATTAAACGCAGGACCAACAAAGGGCTGAGCCTCCATTTTTCGGGTACCATATTCTAGATACGGGCTGTATTCAGTACCTGGTTCAACAATAGCAGTAAAACCGCTATCTTCTTTCGATAACTGTATACTCCTTTTAGTTGTACCAGTTTGATATCCCTTAACGAAATTAGCATTACGAGTCATTTTATTTGTTAACTCAGCTCCGTTAGTACTAACAACTCTTTTTACATCAGCCATCTTGATATTTTTCTTAAGTTTATTACTTAATTTTTCTAAACCCTCTAAATAAAAAACTTTAGCCATTAAGTCACCTCCGAAAGCACAAAAATATGTTTTGTTCTAAGCTTTCTACTATAGTCAACTTTGTATTGTTTCTTATCAATGCGAATAAAATTAAATGCTTCATTCCAATGATTTTGAATATGAATAGTTAAACTCCCTTGCTTAATAGTTCCATAAATTAATTGCATTGTTTTAGTACTGGTATCCATCACACTGGCCATTAATTCTTTTTCGACGATAGTATCATCTCCATAATTACCTGTATTTTGATCATACTGGCCACTTTTAACGGTTTGAAAATAAACAGGAGTGTCATATCTCATAAAAAACGTACCCTTCCTTTTTTTAGATCACTCTGATTATTTAACCATGACCTGATATCTTTATCATAACTATCAAAATCATCGTCGTTGAAAGACATACTTTCACCCTCGACCGAATGAGAAGATACACCCTCGCTACCAATACGATTAAATCTAATTACCGATACTTCAACAACAATATATTCAAGTTCTTCAGGAACTTCTTTAACACTTAACAAATTTCCTAAACGTTTTTGAGTAAGCTCAATAATCACGTTTAGTTTATCGTCAATATTTTTGGGGTTACCTAGTAATTCTTTGACATTTTCAAGTATTGTCATAGGCAACACCATTATTTCTTTGAAGCTGAGTTTTTAGGTTCGGATTTTTTTGTTTCGTCCTTTTTTTGCTTTTCGGGTTCAACTGCTTCATTTTCGGATTGAGCTTGATTACTTTTATCTTCAATAAATGTAATTAACGGCGTACTTTGTTTATTACTGGCAGTGGCCAGTTCAATAATACGTTCTCTAGATACTGTCAATCCATCACGAGGGAATGTATCCCCCGCATTGTATGGATGTTCATTATCTTGTAAATCAGTAAAATATTTAATAACTTTATACATTTTATTTTCCTCCCTAATTATGCTCCAACTGATACTTCAGATGTTTGAATAGAACTTACAATTACTCCATCCAAGAATTCAGGGAAAAAGATGACACCGCTAAACAATAAAGTTTCAAATGTTGCTGTTTTTCCATCAATATTATGTGTCATACCAATAAGCCCAGTAGCATCACTTGTTAAGTTGAATGTTTGAGCCACGTCACCGCTGTTTGCAGGAACATAAGCACCATTAATATTTTCTTTAGCCGAAGCAATAACTTTTCCTTTTTCTAACTCAGGTGAAACAATCACTGTTCCTAAACCTAAGAAATTTTCAATATAAGACATACCAAAAGCAGTTTGCAATGTAATTTGAGCATTTCCCAAATAATCAGCTAAATCTTCACTTGATACAAAATAAATAGGTGTTACAGTCATATCAACATAGAACTTTTGTAACGCTCCCCATGCAGCACTTAATGCTGATTGTAAATTTGTTCCTTTTGCTGTACCAGTTCCAGTCTTAATTAAAGTGTAAAATGATTTTTTGATTGAAGTTTGGACACCAGAAATTAATTTTTCATCTGTTTGATTTACTGCTAATGAACGTCCTGAACGTTGAATAGCTTCTGCTGATGTACTTTTTCTATATTTATTTAACTTTAATTCAACAGTTCTAGCTAATTTTCTATTAATTTCAGTTAAAGGAATAGTTTCGCCCTCTCCAACCTGATCAGGTGTATTTACTTGTTCCATTTTATAAATTTTAATATTTGTTCCAGCGCTCATTGGAATCATTTCAGTAACTCCTAATAAACGTTGCAGTTCATTAATATTTTTGTTTAAACGGCTTGTGTAATCAATCGAAATAGCTGGTTCTAAATCTGTACCAACAGTCAAATTTGTTTCTGCTGCATGTAATTGTAAATTAAACTTATTTTTGTTTTTCATTGTTTATCTCTCCTTTTTATTGGAATAATTCCATGTTTTCACTAATTAATTTTTGTCTTTCAGCTGTGTTTTCAACTTTAAAAATCTCTTCTTTGGTCATTTTCGTCTTAGAACCCTTTTTAGGTGGTTCGTGACGTAATTTAGCTGCAACTTCCTTTTGAACTGCTACTTTAAAAATCTTTGCAAAGTTTTCAACATTAGCTTTAGTTGTATCAGCATCTTCTGATACTAGATTAGCTAAAAGTTCGTCATTAACACTAATTTCTTCATCTGCTAAAATTGACCGGGCTACCTTAGACATTTCACCTAATGTAGCCTGCTTCTCATACTTCGCAATTTTTTCTTGCAGTTGTTTGAATTCAAGATCCTTTTTTTCTTGCTCAGTCATATTTTTTAATTTTTGAGCCTCTTTGAATTTTGCTTCTTCTTTTTGACGTTTCTTTTCCCATTCAGCAAATTTTTTAGAAATAAGTTTATCTACATCTTCATCACTGTATTTTTTGTCACTAGGATTTTCACCTTCACCATCTTTAAGTGAGGTGTTTGGTTCGTTGTCCGGATCCTCACCATCTTCTCCATTGTCACTATCTTCAGCAAAAAGCTGTAAATCGAACTTATTTTTTAATAATGGTAATTTTAATAATTTTTCTAAATCTTTCATTTTCTTTTCCTCCGTAATTTAAAGTTTTCACGCCTAACCTATCCGTAGTTTTTTTATTGGTTTCCACGCCTCCAACAATCCGTAAAGTTTAATGTCATTCACGCCTGGACGTATAAAAAGCGTTCATACAAATGAACGCTAATTAGTATATTTAATTTTTAGATATTTCAACATAATCACTATATACGTTAGCAATCTCTCTACATCCTATAAAAAAAGAATCAACCAGCAATTGACTCTTTGATGTAGGTTTGTATATTGCTATTAAAGAATTTCCGCTTTTTAAACAAACATTTACATTATCTTGTGTTAACTCCTCTAAAGAATAACAAAGCGTCTGTAATAAACTAGAAATTGCCGCGCAAACGATATCCTGCCCAACAGTATTGTAATTTGCATGACCAACACAAGAAACCGCAATATGATCACATGATTTCTTAACATCTATTTTAATCATAAATTTTACCTTGATAGCAAATGGTAAAAAATAATAAAATAAACAATTAAGTTTGAAATTATAATCGAATTTACTGTTTTCTTAAGCTCTCTAATTTCATTTCTTGATAATTCTAAATCAATTACATCAATCTGTGTATTTGCTTTTATACTCATTTTAAATCATCCTCTCTCTAAAAAAATAGCATTATAGCAATTAGCAAAATAAAATTAATTACAATTACACAACATAACCAATACGATAATTTTTTCAAGCTATCTTTAAGTATCATCATCTCTAACTTATTTGTCTTGTTTTCTTTTCGAAGATATTCAATATCCTCTTTTAAATAGTTGATTCCGGTATCTATATATTCAACACAACCATTAAATATTTTAATATGTGTATCGAGTTTTTCTTTAATTTCATCTATTTCTAAACTATTAATGTCTATTTTACTAACAACACCAGTTACACCGCTTTCTATTCGCGCCACACTTATACCTCCATTTTTAAAAATAAAAAAGCCGATTAATTATCGACTTTAATATATTCCTACATCCAAGGATTACACCACATTGATATACTTACTTTGGCTTCTTCTTCACCGTTAAGTATATTTTTAATATGTTCATCGTCAGACCAGGGAGCATCCTTTTTCCATAGTTGTATGTACTCCTTAAATTCTTCTTCACCGCCAAGTTCTTTGACATGAAATGGATAATCTTTAGGATCAATCATTTTTTAGCACCTCTGCTTTTATATAATAAATTCCATTTTCTTCTCTTACTTCATTTATAATATAACACAGTCCTCTATTAAATAATACTTCTTCTTGATTTTTAAATTTTGGATATGCTAGATCTTTTATATATTGCGCGCCTTTATATCCTTTCGGGACATCAAATTCTATAAAACCATTGCGGCCTTTCAAATCGATATCATCAAATAAATTTAACGAAGTTGAGGAGTATCCTTTTTCAATAATTTTAATACCGATTAATTTTTTTAAATCCTCTATGTTATATTTGCTTTTTTCAACAAAAAAACCTAGATCAACTTTTCTTCTCAATGTAATATCTTCAAGAATTACCCCTTTGCTCAATGCATTATCTAATATATTAATTTCATTTTGATATTTATCATATTTACCATGATTTAAACTACTATTAAGTTGAAAAGCGAAAATCCCAGTATAACGATTTAAGATACTCTTTTCACTTTCAGATAGCTTATTAAGTTGTTTGTTCATATTAGACTTGAATCTTTTTTGAGCTTCCCATTCCTCGGTAGTACCACCTTTTTCAAGGAAATCAAGCCATGACTCATATTCTGCTCTATCAATATGAGGAGCGGTTGAACAATGACACCTTGGGTGCATCGGTGGAGCATTTAGTCCAGGCATAATATCTTTAACTTTAAACACTTTGCCATCCATTAATTTACACGTATCACATACATCACTGCTACCGCAAGCAATATACTCGTATTCATCAAACCCATTTTCAATATAGGACTTTTTTTGTGCATCTGTTTGAACTCTTGCTAACTCAGTCTGCATTAATCGTTCAGCATCCGACTGTTTTACGTTAAAACGCTTTCTAAGCTCAGTTGCAAGTGTTTTTGGATTCTTACCTTGAATAAGGCCAATTTGTAATAATTTATTTAAATCATTTTTCAACAGGTCCTGATGCATCCAAATACGGTCACTAAACGTAGCATTATGAAAATCTGCATTGACAATAGATTTAGCCAATTTAGTGTTATCTTGTACTGTTTTGCCTAAAACACCTGATTGTCGCTTGAATTCATCTATAGAGCGTTTTTTTAACGCTTTATAAAACAGCTGATAAATCTTACTGTGACCTTTAGCAAGTTCAAGACCTAAATTAGCCTTTAACAGCTCAAGCCTATTAACTTTCATCGTTAAGTTATAAAGTTTCATTGCCTCGTTAGCTTCTTTGGTGAAATCTTTTGTTTTTACATATTTAGCAGCTTTGCGCGCATATTCTTCTATATCTAACTTAGAAGCTCTTTTCTTAGCCTCAGCCATGGTTATACCATTTTCACTAGTATATTTAGCATAGAAATTATTAATGGACCTCTTGCACTCATCCATCATGTCTTTGTAAATTTTATTTAATTCCTGATTGTATTTCTTTTCTTCAGTGATATTGTGCTTATGTTGCTCATTTTCCCGATTGCGCCAGTAATCATAACTGCCCATTACAATTCACCACTTAATATTTTTTTAGCTTCATTTGTATCAATACCGATTGCAGTAGAAATTAATTTCACAGCCTGACCCTCAGTTATAGTACCAGAGGTGAATTGAGCCATTATAGCTAATAACGACTGTGTTTGAGCACCATTTAAAGTTTTTCCTTGAACCTCAGTAACAGCATCATCCTTATAATCCAAGTCAGTACCATTTTCAAACATTGTTTTAGCAACAATATCATTTTCAGCATCCTGTTCTTCATTTTTTAAACGGTCGATTTCACTTTGAACATCGTCAACGATCGAAAGAACTTTTAATTGTGTTTCCTTTGAGATTATACCTTCAAGCGAACTTGCAACTTGCGCCTCATCGGTGATATTAGCAGGAATATTAAAAGTGAATTTGTAATCAAGACCAACCCAGGCATCACTTTTTACTTTAGAAAGCGGATGTGAAAAAAGGAGTTTGTAACGCCTGTTCATTCCACTTGTAAATTTACGTTCCTTAGCCTTTGCTAGATTCGTCATTGATAGAAGTTTGTATTTTAATGCTATTCCGGAACTTGTACCAAAATTTTCATCACTAATATTCGCAACCATAGAAATCTGAAATATCAATCTTTCAAGACGTTCAATTAAGTTTTCCTGTGTTTCATCTGAATTTGGTTTATCCATAAATTCAACAACCATATTAACTTCTGGATCACCTTCAAAATTAACGATACGGTTATCACGTATCTGTTTAACACCATTTGTATCAAGTTTAGCACCTAGAACTTTTAAATAGGCATCTGCAAAATAATCAACATCATTAGCTTTTTCACTTATAGCCTTGTTATAGGCGTTGATCATCGGCATAGCTGACTCAAAAATACCGGTGCGTTCAGCATTCTCAACATACTCAGTTACCGGCACACCATCAAAACCATGAGGATGTTCATCGTCATCGAAAACATACGATCCGTTTTGATGAAAGTATTGAATAACTGTATCATCAGACCATGACCCACGTTCAACATTTTTATAATCTTTATAGTATCTTATGAAAAATAGAGGCCTTTCAATAATACTGTCATCATAAATAATAAATGCCTCTAGCGGGGAAAGATATGTAATACACTGTTGCATATTATCATCGAGATAATACATTTCGTAGCCGTGTCCATAAATTGAACAAATCTTTGATAGTTCAGCATTGTTATCATCTTGATCATTATAAGAATCTAGCAAAGCAATATAATCATTTGTACCCTTATCTTTACTATTTATTTTTATTGGGTTTCCAATAAAAAAACCGTTGAATGTATCAACGATATATTTGGCGAAGTTTACAGATATGCGATTGTCAGGTTTCCATTTTTCTTTGTCTGGCTGATTGTATATGTCATAATTATTTTCATAAGCATCATGCAGTTTTTGATAATGACCATTTACAAGCATCTTATGTTTACTAATATATTCAGCTAATAAATCAGGTGTCATAACCGTATCTTTTGGCAATCTAAAAATTTCCATTAAATTCCCCCTTTCAAATCAGTGTTTAATTTATTTTTATTAATTAAAATTGTGTTAACAAAATATCTTATTGCATCCATACAGTGATCATTTTCTTTTATCGGTGCATCAATTCCTCTGCTAGTTGCTTTTGAATCCCATACATAAATAGAGAACTCTTTTAACGCCATTTTGCATGTATCAAGGAAACCAATTCTTCCTAGATTAAGCATTGTTCCGACTGAACGAATACCATTTGAGACATCATTTCTAGCACGTTTGACGCTCAATCCTCTGCTTTTCAACTCAGTTATAAACGATGCTGCACTTGGATCGACTATAATATATTCAATATTCAAGCTACCAATAAATTCAATTAAATCATCAGCGTACTGGCTATCAGTTTTTTGTTTTCTTTCTTCACGACCAGAATAATAATATTCTTTTGTTGCATACCACGTTTCATTAACCCCTTTTTCCCAAAGTAAAAAGACCATGGGATTCTGGGTTCCATAGTCACAACTAATATATTTTTTTTCGTTTTCATCAATTTTAGGACGTTTATTGACAATATGCTTATCTCTATTAAACATGTCATAAATAACACCTTCAGCAACAGCCCATAAACCACGGATATATCTATCATAAAAAACTCCATTATACGCTGAAGCGTATCTTCTTTTGACTTCTTTATCTAAAGACAAATTGTCGTCCATTGTAAAATGAACATACAATATATTTTTTACAGTTTCTTTTTTACGTTCTAATTCTTTTATTTGTTCTGCATTTAAATAACCAATTGATTTGTCTATCCAATTAACTTTAAACCAGTGAAACGGACCTTGCGGGTTACAGTTAAACCACCATTTAGATCCTTTAACACTACAACGTGCAGTTGCTTGATTAACAAAGCTTTCGGGCATTAATGCAACTTCATCAAAAAACATTCCTGCCAATGTGATACCTTGAATTAAATCTTGTGATCGTTCATCCTTACCACCAAAAATGTAAAAATAGTTTTCGATATTCTTCTTTCTAACGATAACAAGATTATCGGCACGGTGATCATTTACTTTGTATCCTCTAGCTTTAAGCATAAGTTTAAGCCAAAATAAAACATTACGTCTAAAAGATCCTATTGTTTTACCTGCCATTCCAAAGTTTTGACCACTAAAAGTAGTCATTGCCCATAAAACATATGACAAGGACATTACAATGGTTTTTCCTGAACGGATAGCACCATCTGCAATAATTCCATCATTATCTTTTACCGGACTATCCTTAGTCCACCAGTTTAAAATCATACGTTGCTTTTTACTAAATGGTTTAAATTTAAAAATGACCTGCTTTATTTTAGCCATCTTGTTGACCCTCGTTCCAATCAGAAATTGCAGTACCCGATAAAGCTTCGATAAATCCATCATCCTCGTATTCTTCTACATCATCTACTGGTGACCTAGCCTTATCTAATTCTAAACGTTCTTTAGCAATAGCTACTTTTTCCTTCTCTAGCTTAAGCCTTTGTCGCTCTAACTCTGTTGTTGCAGTAGCGCCGGTAATTTCTTTAATAAAGTGCATTGCCTTAACATCACCGCTAACTGCTTTCTGAAAAGCAACAGTAAGCATCAACATTTGATTATCAGCGTCTTCTATATCTACCCCTAGTTGGTTTAATTTCGACATGTTTTCCGGTAAAACTGGCAAAGATAAAAGCAGGTCCATTGCCTGCTTCATTTTTTTCTTTCTTCTACGTGTTTTTACGCTTGCTTTTCCTCCTCTTGAACCAGCTTCTCTAGCTGTTTCTTTTGTAAAAGGGACTAGGTTTTTTTTGCTTGTTTCATTCATAACTCATAATAAATTAGCAAGCGGTGATACAATATAGAAATTTGCATTAATAAGTTTCTCCTCTCTATTTCTTTCCAAATATAGATTTGTAGTTATCAGATTTATTTGTAAATTCATCAATCATTTTTTGGGTAAAACTCATTTGTTTTATTTCTTTAAAATTGGATCCGGTCTGACATAATGAATTAAAACATTTTGCAGTACCTATTTTATTCATTTGCTCAGTCGGCTTAACTACATCACCATTATAAAAATGGCACAAGTTAAAACTATTTCCTTTAAACTCTTCCAATCCATCAATTCCACAACAACACATATCATCACCTAAATATCTCAAACGATTTTCAGCACAGTAGAATTTAAGACCGTATTTATGACACTGTCTTTTAATCTTTGTAAAATCACGTTCAAGTGTTTTTAGAGGGTAACACCAGTCACCTCCAACTTTTTCCATTCCTGGCATCTTCTTTATAAACTTCATACCTTCGATTTGAAGTCCATAAGCACCCGCTTTCTTTAGTCTAGGTATATTATCCATCAGATCATTAAAAACTTCAGGCATATAAGGCTGTACTCTAATGTTCACACGCTTAGCTGCCTTAGAAACTTTTTCAACAACTTTTAAACGTTCCTCATAAGTTGGGCAGCCTTGTTCAATAACATCATATTTATTGCATATCATAGAAATTTGGACCACTGCATTACATTGTTTTAAAAGATCTAAATATTCATCACCTGCTATTAAACTTCCTTTGGTCGAGACAATAAAAGGATATTTAGTCTCAGCGAATATTTTTAAACATTCATATGATATTCTATATTGTTTTTCACACGGTTGAAACGGATCACTAAGTCCGCCCCAATGTAACGGTATATTCCAATCACACCAGCTTGTTGTAATTGTTCTTTTTCCCTCGATAAAGCCACGTAAACTCTTTACACAGTTGACAGGTTCAATATTTGTAATATCCGATTTTCTTTTAACAAAGCAGTATTTACAAGCATGAGAACAACCTTTATACGTGTCTATTCTTATTGGTGTATCACATAAAACAACTTGGCTACCACATTCTATTCCTGCCATTTTTCAGCCTCTTCAAGAATCATTTTTTCCAATCCTCTTCTACCACCGTTATCACTCATATAATTTTCAATTTTCGGTTTATCCTGCACCTTAAAGCTCAATGTAACATCAAAATAACGCTGTATCTCATTTGATTTTGTAGGCATTCCTGAATCATTTAACAATGCACTTATATGATCAAAAGAATTTGAGTTATCTATAGGCTTGTCTAAACTTAATTCAAAGTTAAAATCTTTCATATTGATATCTCGAATACTACCCAGCTCCAAATCCAACAAATCAATATCCCATGTAGCGAATTCACTAACTTTATTATCAGCCAGCCTAAACGCTTTTATCTGTTCCTCGGTTAAATCATCGGCCACAATGCAGGGAACTTCGGCAAGTTTTAATTTTATAGCTGCTTTTAGACGTGTATGGCCAGCAACAATCACATTATTTTTGTCTATAATGATTGGAACTTTAAACCCAAACCGTTTTATCGATTCCGCAACCGGACCGACTGCATCATCATTGTTCCTAGGATTGTTTTTATACGCTTTAATTTCGCTTGTTTTAAACATTTTAATACTAATACTAATAAATATACCCCCTCGGTTAAATCACGCTTAAACACTCAATTTTAAATGTTTGCAAATAGTTAATATAATTTGATTTTCAATCTTTATTTTTTATCATAATATTCTAGAATTTTCTTTCCTTGAACATTCATGATTTTATCAATCTTTTCCCAGTTTCTAGCAAAGTAATCGACCATTTCTTCGTTCGTTGCCCAACCAGAACAAAATCCTAAACCTGTCTCAAATAAAAAAGCATGAATAAGCTCATGTCTTAGAATATGTTCTTTGCCTTGATAAGCATCTTTAGCAATTACTATTTTTCTTTCACCTTGTCTGGTCGATGTATAACCATCGCAGTCATTTAACTCTGGATCATCCTTTTTGTTGCAAAAAACAATATCCCACTTCTCATCTAAAATTGTAATTGAATGAATATCATCAACATGATATTCCGTTCTTGGTGATTCGTTGTAACACATTTATAAATTCCTCCTTATTTAAAGAAACAAACAAAAAAGCGCTATTGAAGCGCTATAATCATTGATTTGGCGTCGATAGTAAGATTCGAACTTACGCATGGATCCCTCCATCTAACTGTTTAGCAAACAGCCCTCTTAAGCCACTTGAGTATATCGACATTGGGAAAGGTGGTTTATAGGATTGTTTCATTTAAACCACGATACCATAATAACACCTTGTAGTACTAGAATTCTACCTTAAAAGTACATTAGTTTTACATTTAAACCACCTTAAAAGTACTGTGAAAGTACCTTAATTTTACTTTTCTTTTTTTCTTTTATTATTTTCTTTTCTAACATAATTATTAAACCGCTTATTAAGATCATCTAAATTTGGAATGTTTTCTAAATCTAAATACTTCGATAATTCTAAGCATATTTTAGGTATTTCGATGATATATGAAGACTCACTAATATAACGTTCATGTAAACGTTCAATCATATCTCCATAGCCTTTTGAATTGATATATATATTAACAATTGTTCTTTGACCGCTTTTGAGCAAATAAAGAACCGGAGTGAATCTATCCAGTTCCTCGTTAAACAGCTCCAGGCGCTTATTTATTAATTCTCTGCGCATCATCATGCTGGTTATTTGTTCATCTTTTGGTTTTGAGTACCCTCCCGGCATTTCCTTGCTGAATTTAACCGACTGCGGAGTCGGAATGTCCTCGCACTCAATTTCCAGTGAAAATTTTTCTTGATTAAGTGTTCTTATTGCTTTTAGATAGGTTTTCACTTTTTCTATAGTTTCTTTTTCTTCAATGCTGTACTTAGCCATTCCTTATCCTCCGTTTTTTTATTTTGCGATTTTTATAATTTTATTCGTTTTCTTATGTATAATTACCAGCTGATCACATTTGTTTTTTATAAACCAGTAATCGTTTGGATTTAAACTGTTTTTATTGATTAATTTTTTCATTGCTACGGTTAATTTTTTAGCTTGTTTCAAATTTTTACCTCCTAATTATAGGTTGTTTGATTCCGTTATCTAAATGCGTTAAATATTCTTCTTTACTCAGCATTTTCTTTAACCTTTAACAATCCTTGTTTATAATTTTTACTAAAACGTGATTTTCCATTATTAATCCATTTATACCCTTTTGGATTAGTTGTTGCATCTTTTATTATTTTCCAATCTTTTGGTAACTTGTCATAAACAATTACACCATTTTTACATAATTTTTCTAACACTTCATCAGCAACATTATTTACCATCAAATCCACCCCAGTTCTTTACATTGTTGATTAATTGCTTTCAATGTAGCTACGTCTATGCCATAATCACCTACCGTGATTTCTTTACCCGGGTCAAAAAGAAAGTAGTTTATTTCACTTATTTCATAAAGAATCATATTGTTACTTTTATAATATGTATATCCTAGTTCCTCGAACATTTCTTTAGCACTTAATTTAGCTTCATATATTTCTTCAATCGTATTTACAATATCATCATGGGAATTGCAATTGTTAGTGTAGTAATTTATGTTACTTATACAATCCAATTTATCTAACTCAGTAATTAACTTATTTTTATCTATCATTGTTCATCATTCCAATCTATTACTTGTCCGCAATTAGAACAACACTTAAATCTTGTATTATATTCAAAATCGTATATATCACTTTCTCCACAATTAGGGCATACGCACAGCGTTTCATTTATACGACCATATTCATCATAAATGTTTTTTGTATCTTCATCTTCCCATATCTTATTTAAAATTGGACGTTTAGGCGTTGCTTTATCAACTAATTCTTGTAGATTATCAACTCTACTTTTTTGCAGAAGAGTTGCAAATATTTTGTATATCACATTCATTACAAGCAACTCTTTTATTACAACTATTTTTTACAATATAATCTAACGCTTCCTGATATTTTGAATTACTCATACTTCTGCCTCTCACAGTTTGCATATATGTTTATACATACAACAACTTTTTCTTAATCTAGAACATTTCTTTTTCTTAATTTCTTCTTTACAAAAATAACGACGATTACTTTTCATTGATAAAATATCCATTATTTTAAATATCATCTTCTGCTACCTCCTCATTATTTTATATTTCCAACTCTTAACGGGTTATAAAATTGGTTTGCAATTTCCTTTTTAGCATCTTCAAGATCAATAGTTACTTTTACATTTTCACTAATATAAATATCTCTTAAATCTCTTTTTCTAATCATTGGTGCAGCACAATCAGCTTTCATATCCATAGCATAATCCGCATGATGTTGTAGTGGCAATTCAGCTAATGCACAAGCTACCATTCTTTTATAATTACAAGTGCTTCGTTTTTTACACACTTTACATTTTGTTGCTAACATTGTTAAAAATCTCATTATTTAAACCTCGTCGTCATCGATTATTATAATATCTTGTGGCATTTGAAATACATTATTGCTATGTGTTTCGATATGTTTTTGTATCATATCCAATACTAAAACCGCTTTTTCTACCGACGAATAATTACCCATTGGAGAGTAATGTTCTTCATTATTTCTTAATTCATAATTAACTAAAATATTATAATTATTGTTATCGCAACCCACATCAAAGGATTTGCACAACAATAATGATTTTTTATCTTGACTTCTAATCCAAATACCCATCTTTTGCCACTTCCTTTAATTCATCTAATTCTTTTTCTATCTTTGCTATTCTTTCTTCATATTCTTTTCTATTCATCTTGCGTCACCTCAGCCATTTCAAAATTATATTTTCCCCCACCATAATTGTGTTCTATTTCTAATAATTCATCATTGATTATCTTTCGATACATATTTAATCTTGATTTACGTGTTTCCCGTGATACTTTTCCGTTTACTTCATAATTATCGCTTCTTTGTAATTCGTCTTTAAATTTATCAAACATACGTTGGGCTATTGCAATATTAATTAGAAATTCATTTTTAATATGTACTTTATTCATTTTCAATAACCTCGCATTTTAATAGTTCTTCAATTAACATAGGAGATTCATTCTCCCATTTAACAAATTTAAATAATTCAGCAAACACGGGTGTAGTTCTATCTTCGTAATCCCAATCATTTTCGGCTTTCCATGGTTTATTTGAATACAAATACAAGTTGTTATTTTTATCTCTTGCAATAAAGTTATATTCATTTTCCTTAGCAAACTTTAAATATTCATACTCAAATTGAGTAAGTTTAATCGGTTCTTTATATTCTTCTAATAAGTCTATAAATGACACCTTTAAGCATTCTTCACAACGTAAATTTGGTCTACAACATCCATCTATATTACCTTGTTTTGTTGTTACTCTTGCTAAATAACACCTCAAAGCATCATTTGCGTGATTAAAATTTAAAATTTCTTCTTTAATCTTTTCTATCTTTAACATTCTCTTCATCCTCCAATTCCCTATATCTTTCTTCAAGAGAATTCAATATAATAAAACAACCTAAAATAAATAAAAATGCTACTGTAAGTATGGTTAGTAATATGTTTAACATTTCTATTTACCTCTCCAAATTTCTACAAAAAATCTAATGGTAACAGCCAGGGCTAGAAGCCCCAGTGTTACACTTACCAATCCGATTAATATTTTAACCATTTGTTACATTCCTTTATCAAAATAACAGTCTCCGCATACTGCATAACCAAAACCGATATGATCATGAATTTTGTGTGATGTATACGCATCTCCGTAAGTTATTTTTTTACCGCAGCACGCACACGATACAATTACATCCATATCATTTTCATATTTACTTGATCCTTCTGGTAATTCATAAGGATCATAAGTACCTTTTGTTTCGTTCCATATTCTTGCTTGCATTTTAATACCTCAGTTTAGTGTGTTTATTAAGCACAATACTTTTATTTTTTTTACGACATTTAACATTCTTTTGTGCTTGACTATATTTGTATGTTTGTTCTTCTTTTTCTTTGATTATTTTATTTGGATCTATCTCTGGCCAGAAACATTCTCGGCACCCTGATTTGCGATTTTTCCATAAATAAAATCTCTTGTATTTTCTTAATAAAGTCCACATTTTCTATACCCTTATGTCTTTCAGCTTTTTATTTAACGACCGCATTAGTTTGTAAGGAAACTCGTTTTTTTGAAGATACTCAAACCATTTTTGCGAGTTAGTAAATCCCTTTATTCCACTAAAGTTAGTGTGTGAATACGGTGTAGCAATAACTCTATTTAATGCTGCTACATAATCATTATTGAATATTTCTTTTTTTGCAGATCCCATACAAATTGTATTTTCAGTTAATTCATTCGGCATTGGATATTCATACAAATTGGTTTCTAAACCCTCGTATTCTTTGTAAGAAAAAGCCGTTATTTTTTTTATTTTTGAATCATGATGATGAACAATATAAATTGCATTCGGAAAATTAATCTTGTAGCTTTTATTAAATAAAGTCACGATTCTTTTATGTTCCGGTTGCCTTATTACTACATAACGGAAGTTAGCAGCTATTATTTGTTTGTCTAAAATAGTTATTCTTTCACTTGTGTTTTCGGTATATCCATTGTTTACAAGTGTTGAAACAAGAGCTTTAACAGATATATTTTTAAAAACTATTTCATTTCCTTTTTTTATACAGAGTTCAGCATCACGATTGTTCGAATCAAATCTAACTACCATTTGGCTCATATTATCACCTCGTTTTCAGTTTCTAGAATTTTTGTTATTGCAGTAATTAAATCATCTCTTTCATAATCACTTATTTCATCAATGGCAGCTGAAATTCCTGGATTAAAAACTCTATTTGTTTGAAGCTCTTTATTTAGATCCTCTATTGCATTTGCTATAACGCTTGAGTTAATATATTGATCATAAAACCCTGAAGCTTCTAAATATGTATACTCCATAAGCAGAAATTGTCCATTCTCCATATAAAACCCTAGTTGATTACATAATGCATAAAATGAACCGTTCGCTTTATAATTCTTTCTTAATCGCCTTGCAAGCAATTTGTTATAAATTTTTAAATGATATAACCTAAATCCGATAGTTTCAGCACAGTAACTATCTAATTTTCGTTCTTCACCATCGACGTAATAACATTCGTTTTGTGCTTCTTTATAGAATCTGTTAATGTGTTTTCTTACTTGCAATGGCATATTATTAGATATATTAATAAATTCTTCATTTTCTTCGTCATACATATATCCAAGTACACCATCAACTTCAGTTAAGACAAAATCATCAGACTTAATAAAGCTTTGAAAAATATATTGGTATATATTGGAATTAAACAGATCGTTAAAAACATGTAAATTTAAAAGTTCTAAATCTTGTTCATAATCAATAAATATTTCTCCGAGTGAGTCTGCATATTCCTCAAACGTATCTATACAATCATCAGATTCCAGCTGATAGCCAATTATTGCTTCAATTAGTGTTAAATCATTGTTTTTGTAATTATATTGTTTTTTAGTAAAATACTGTCTCAAATCGTTTGACAACCTGAACACCTTCTTTATATCCTGATTTTAATAATGCATGACAGTGTTCCAATACTGCTACTGCCATTTTTGCATTAGTAACAAGATATTGAATATTTCCATTAGCAGCTTGATCTTGGCAAGATACTTCATCGGGATGCTTATCTTCATCTAATTTGTATACTTGACTTCTTAATTTCCCAGTAATCACACCTTGCTTTTTCGATACCGTATAAACATTACCCTCGTATTCGCTATTTGCGGAATCAATGTAATAACAGTATTTCAAATCCTTGTCATTTATTACTTTTTCAATAATTTTTCTAGTCTTATCATTATCAACACACCCAAGAATTACTGGTATATATGCTTTATAACTTTTTATTAAATTAATTAAATTTTCATAATTTATGTACTGATCCATAAAAATACAATTAGTATCGTAAAGAGAATTTATTTTTCTTGATAATGCAACAGCTTTATTATCTCCAACATCCTGTTGCTGATATCCTTGTCTTACTATGTTTTTCTTTTCAACTACATCACCATCAATAAGGCACATTCTATTTCTAGTATCTGTTAGTAATTTTGGAAGATCCCGAGCCAATAATGACCCGGTTCCTCCAACACCAACAATGTAAAACATATATCTCATAGTCAATTACCCCTTCTTATGCTGTTTTCCGTTTACAACAACGACATTATCATCTTCTATAAATGAATACTCCATTGTTCCGGAAAATTCATAGTGTTTGTGTGCCAGCATTATCTTAGTAATTTCAGATTCTTTATACGTTTTACCCTCTTCAAAACCATAGTTGTCAATGTCAATTAAACAACCTTCACTATAAATATTAAACGGATAAAGATAGCCTGCTTTTTCATTCTTAGTTGCTTTTGTTTTAGAAGTTTTAGTTTTCTTCTTTACTTCTTTTTTTGGTTCTTCTTTAACTTCCTTTTCAGGTTCGTTTACTGCAGCTTCATTTTCAACAACCTCAGCTTCTTTAATTTCTTCTTTTTGTGGTTCTTCAACCTTAGTTTCTTCTTTTAATAAATCAAACAATCCCATAAATCTTTCCTCCTTTAAATCGACTGCATAGTCAATCCTATTTCTTCAATTACAACAATGACTTTATCCTCTTCACCAAAGCGTTTCATAGCCACCTGATCTACGACTTGCACATCATCCTTAAAAGCAACCTTGTTAAGTGCATCTAATATACATTTTTGTATATTATCAACGTCAGGTTTCTTTGTTGGAAGAAATTCATTATTTAATAATTTAGCTTTTTTTTTCTTACTTAAACTTTTGGCTGGCTTAACATAAATAAACGTCATAACCTTTACAGCTTTATCACTTATGTAATTCCTATATTTACTTCGATAGCAGTGTTTTATAAATTTTTCATAGTCTGATGTTTTCTTTGGTGTATAGGCTTTTGCAAAACCACTTTGCATAGTAAACTTAGGTCTACCCTTGCCAACTGCTTCACCTGGAACAACAAACCTTAATTTTTTTAGATCATCACTTAATACATCAAGCGAGCATTGGGTCGAAGTCATCTTCGAACTCCTCCTCAAGTTTTTCAGCTTCAGACATTAAATTATCAAGTTCTTTTTCTTCAACATAAGTATCATTTCCAACAACTTCTACCGTTACCTTTTCGGGTAACTCTTCAATTTTATCCATTATTTCAGATGCTAAATCATCCTTTTCAAAGTTAATTTTCTGCTGAACAGCCTCACTTTTACGAGGATTATATCTAGTATTGAAAATCAAAGTAATTGATGCAGTAGTATACCCGTTGTCAAATTCAACTGCTTCATTGCATAATATGTATTCAGCATTCCACTCATTTCCAACGCGGTCATTAAAACTATCCTTGTCTAAACAAACATAGACATCAAAATTTTTTAATTTATTAATAAACTTCAAATCATCATCACACAACCAAGCCTCAGATAGAGTTACAATTTTAGCAATTTTACATTCATCACATGAATCCAATTCGAATACATGAGTTGCAAAATAATCAGTATTGACAAAAAACTCCTTAACACTGCTTAAATATTCATCACTGCATGGATAGAATTCCAGTTTTTCAAGTTTAATGTCATCATTAGGCAGCAATGATATCTCATATGCTGCATCTTTAAAATCGTACATTTCGCGATCAAATTTTTCTGTATGATAGTCAAATATTCCTGCATAGTTATTAGCAATAAATTTCAGCTTTTCACCATCACCGAAAATTACAATATTTTTAGAACCAGTTTTCTTGAAAATATCTTTGGCAATTGCTAAAAATTTATATAAAAACGGTTCATAAGACTTTTTAATTAACATTTTTAATTTCCCTTTCATAATAAAATTCTTTTTTTAATAGGTTTTCTTTGATATAAGGAGCTTTTAGTCATAATAGGTAAACTTATTACTCTTATAGTTAAAAACTCCTTAAAATCAAAATTTTACTTATTTTTAAAACTGTATATCATCTTCCATGATGTCGTATGTATTCACATCTTCCATAAAATCACTCGGACCTGACGATCCATTATGAAAATAATTATCGTTGGCCATCTGCTGAACTTTTTGAGTATCCATAGGTGCCTCGTTTTGATTTCTAGTATCAAGGAACTGCACGCTATCGCATCTAACCTCAACAACAAATACTGTTTTACCGTCTTTATCATCGTATGTTCGAGTTTGAATTTTTCCTTCAACACCGACTAAGCTTCCCTTAGAACAGTATCTTTCAACATTTTCAGCAGGTTTGCGCCATACAACACAATTAATAAAATCTGCTTGTCGTTGACCGTCTCCGCTTGTAAAATTACGATTTACCGCTAAGGTAAACGATGTAACCGCGTCGCCTTGTTGAGTTCTTCTAAGTTCAGGATTTCTAGTCATTCGTCCAACAAGGACCACCCTATTAATCATTTTGTAGCCTCTTTTCCAAAAGTGCGATTTTTAAGTCCATAGCATTTATTAATTCTTCGTCATAGATTCCATAAATCAATTTAATTTGAGTCATCATGATATATACATCCGCAAGTTCTTCTACAATCTGATGATAATTAGAAGCTCCTCGTTTTGATTTAATAATTTCTTTTGTGAGTTCGGCCATTTCTTCGACTGCAACATCTAGCTGTGCCTGTTTCCCATATTTACAAATTGCTTTTTTTAACACCGGTATAGGATCTTTGTATTGATTGTTACTTTCGTTAAATGAGCTATTACAAATATTTTCAAATTTTTCATTTATTGTTTTGTTTAATACTTTAAAAAATTCTTCGAGTTCATTATCTCTTTTCATTGTTTTTCTCCTATTCGTACTGTCTATATCATCATCTAATCTATACTTATCTAGACTAGACTGATCTGTGTTTACCAATGGTACACATTTGGTATACCAATATCACTAATATCAATTACTTATATGAAAATCTGTTAATTAAAGGAACATTATTAATTGTCGTTACAATCCTTTCATAATTAGAATTGATATGCTCAGCATACATATCTCTTACTGTATCTTCGTCTAAGTTATAATTTTTTAGTTTTGCCAAAAATTCATTAGCCATCTTTTTATCTTTAAATTTGAATGGATACATAGCATTGGGAGAGCGAACATAAATTGCATAGTTATTACTTAAAGTTTCGATTTCAAATCTTAAAGATGGTTGGATGCTTTTCACTATCTCAGGCAAATTTGGAATATATGTATTTGAACCAGCTAATCTTGTTATCGCATCTTTTACATCTGTTAAGCTATATTCACAAAGCATGTTGTACCACACATCCTTTGTTACAGAGTCAATTTGCAACTTTCTATTAGGATAAAGTGCATTCATAAATTTTAGAATTTCCGTAATTTCAGATTTTTCCATTTTTTTGTTTCCTTTTCAAATTTTTTAGTGATTTTTAAACACATACTATTTATTATTCAAAGTGCTGCATTTTGCATGCATACCGTTCTTCACGTTCTTTACGTTCTTAACGTTCTTATATATAATGTAGAAATGTAAATATCGTTTACATTCAATGTAAAATTGGTTAACATTCAATGTAAATATCGTTTACATTCAATGTAAAGCTTATTTACATTAGATACCTTGATATTTTTTATAATTTATTATTTTTATTACAGTTCTGCCACCGGTTCCCTTGATTGATTTATAATCAATACAATTATTTTCTTTTAGGATTTTCATAAATTTAACTATTGACGGTCTACTCATATTCAAATCTTTTTTTATTTTTTCTTGAGTTGTTTCAAAAGTTCCTGCCTCTGAACCACTAAATTTGGCGTTAAAGAGGCAGTACGTAAATAATTGCCACGCATGAGGGTTCTTAAATACTTTGGTATCCTGTGCCTTTCTATACAATTTTATGTAGCCTTTTGTATCTACCTCTTTTGCCATTTATAATTCTTCCTTACATCTGCATTGGATCAATGTCCTCTAGCACTGGTTCAGGTTGAGCTTGATTCATAACTTCTTCAACAGTTGGTGCTGAATTTTCCTCAATAGATTGAGTTTGCTCTTTTTCGACCGCTGCATTATCAATCACGTTTTCATTATCAACATACTCTGGTTGTAAATCTTTTGTAATAACGGCTTGATCGGATTCAACTGCTTTTTGCATTTCGGTACTTAATAAACCATGTTTAGATAATAATTGTCTTAGCATCGTTTTCTTTGCCATCTCATCAAAATTCTTGTACCAGAATGAACTGTACTTCCACTGCTCGCTTTGTGGAATTTTTCCTTCTTGTAAATCATGATACTTTTCCAAATCAAACGCCATTGAATACGTATCAGCATGATTTTCCATTTTTGTCTTTGACCAGTAAAGTCGTTTAATATAACCGTTTTTCATTTCAAAATATGCCATATATCCAACAACTGGAAGATTCTCTCTGATATCATCATCTTCTACGAATTCAAATTTAGGTCTACCCGTGAACTTGTCACGTCCTTTATATTCGCCCTCTTTAATTTCAATAGCATCAATATCAATATATTCACTAGTTCTAATAGCTAGTTGGAGTAGTCCTTTGTACCCAAGCTGAAATTGTGCTTCTTTAGTCCCTTTCTTACGATTGTTAAATGGAACCATGTAGAAATATCCAAGTTGTGGACTAGGTTTTAAATGTAATGACTGCCCTAATAACGCTGCACTAATGATTGTCTGCGGATCACATTCAGCGAGTGCTGGGTTTGTGTTGACTGCACTTGTAATACTTGTAATAAATTCCTGTGAATCAGTTGCACCAACCATTTGATGAATTTTTGTTCTCATTAAATCGCTATTGATTAAATTATTAAATACCTTAATTCCAGTTGACTTTGTTTGATTTTTTGCTACTTTACTTTGCATTGCCATGTTAATTAATCTCCTTTACATTGTATTTACTTACTGCTCCAGTTTCTGGTTCGGCTAGCTCTTTTTCAATCATTTTTACTTCATTAAAATCAAATTCTTTACTTTGTTTTAGAAATTCCATGTATCTATTCAACATTTGCAATGATGCTAAATCTCCTGTAAATTCAAATGTTTTAGTCCATGTCTTACCGTTAAATTTTTCAGGTGTTTCTTTAATTTCTGTAACAACATATTTTCCAGTTGTTTTAGCAATAATTTCATCACCACGTTTAAATATCTGTTCATCTTTATTAGGTTTAATTGATGGTTGTTGAACCGCTTCTTGTTGTACTTTTTCAAGTTCCTTTTTATGTTGTGTTTCAAGCTGTACTTTTTGATGTTGTAATTCCTTCTCTGCTTCAGCTTTAAGTGCTTCTTTTTGTGTTTTTAAAGCGTTTATTTCATCTGTAATATTCTTTGTAATATCGCCAAGATTATTACCTACTTGATACTGAAGCTTATATTTTTCACGACTTATTAACTTTTCATCTACCCCCACCATAGCGCATGTATTAATGATATTACTTTCAATAAGCTCCATATCTTTTTTGTATAGATTTTCCTGATTCATTAGGTCGTTAAACTGAGTTTCAGCCTCGCTTTGAAATTTTTTATTTGAGCATGATGCATTTAGCCATTTTTCATCAAATACAAACTTATTAGCATACTCCCTTGAAATCATTTCTTTTTTTATGAGTACTTCTTTAAGCTGCTCAATAATTTCTTCTCTTTCCTTGCGAAGTTTATCTTTTTTTTCTTGGATATAAACATCAACATCATTTGCAATTTTTTGAGCTGTAGTATTAAGTGCCTCTACAACACTTTTTACTTTGTTCTCGTATGTATTAAACGAATCCATATATACTTTTTTGGAACGTTTTCTTTCATCGTCAATGGCTTTTGCCCATTTTCTTAATTCGGGAACAACTCCCGTGCCTTTAGCAATAAAGCTTTTATAATTTTCTTCTGTAACTACAACATTAGCTTTTGATTGAATAACTGGAATTAAGGCAACCAAGCTATCAACGTTGGAATCAATTGTCGCTCCCTCTGGTTTCGTGTTAGTAACAAGTGTTAAGGCTTTTTCATTCAGCTCAACAATTTCACCTGTGACTGTTGCATTTGCTTCAATAATTTTTTGATCATCAATCAGATTCAGCTCTAATTGTTTAACATCAACTAATTGGTACGTATTTGTATCAATATCTGCCACTGGCGCCCACCATATAAAACCATCATCTGCACGATACAATACAAATATTGCATCCCCTGGATAATTCATTTTGCTTACAGGTTCTTTATTAGCTAGAAAACAGTTTTTAATAGCTAACCATTCAATAACTTTTTCGAATTCTTTTTTGCCGGCAATCCTTACCGCTGCATAACCGCCTAACAGCTTGTTTTGTAAATCATTCATTTTTAATTAACCTCCTTAAGTTCTAAATTTCTATTTTCACTGAACGGTGGTGGATCTAAGTGAATAACTTTTTTCCAGAACCAAAGTTCAGTTTTAACCAATAAATCAATATCCTGCCCTAATGTTTCACGATCCATATAGATAATTCTTGTCTCTTGTTTCCCGTCTCCATCATTAGCCCATGGAATATCTAAAATTGCATATAGCACTGCAAAATTAAACTGAGTTGTATTCAAGTAATGCAAACATTGAAAGAAATATGTAATAGGCATGTTATCTTTGGACCACTGTTTAAGCATTGCGGCATTTTGAATTGTTGTAGATTTAATTTCCAAGATACCTTTTTTATTTGTAGCCTTGTTAATTAAAGCCCCGTCTAAATTAGCTCTCATGAACGGGAATTGCTTATTAGACAAACTAATATCTTTAGTATCTATAACTTCATATTTGTCACTGTACAAAATCTTAAAAAGATTAAACATAACAGGTTCTAAGGCGTTTCCCTTTTCAATTGCCTTGTTTGTAATAAACGATGCTTTAACCTGTCCTGTTTTTTCTTCCCATAGTTCGTATGGTCTTTTATAATTGCTAACATTCATCACTATGCCGGCATCACTACCGCCAATACCTTTATTTCTTAACTCATGCCAATGTTCATCACTTTTTACAAAATCTATATCGCAGTTGTTAAAGAAACTTATATAATCAAAGTCTTTATTCACTAACATCTAATATTGCGTTTGCTCGTTCAATTTCTTCTACTGTGTAAGTTTCTTTAACTGTTTTAACTAGCGTTTCTTTAGCCTCTTTTGTTAATGCACTTTTTCTAATATGCCTTAAATATTCAAGTAAATTTGCTTGTTTTATATCTGTCATTCCAATGCCTCCAGTTCTTTCTTTTTAACAGCAATTTGGCGATTAAGATTTCTTTGCAAATCATAATCTTCATCATCGAAACGATCTTTGCATTGAAGAATATTTAACTGTCTTTCAAGCTCCCAAATTTGATTTTCCAATACCTCTTTACTCATTTCTAATCCTCCTTATTCCTTATAAAAACTTCTAAATATTTTCTATCGAATTTCGAATGATCAGTGACGTAAACATCAATAATTTTTCCAGTAAATGAACCAGTATCCTCAGCAATGTATATATGACCATCAATTAAAACTTCACTTCCTAAAGGAATTATTGAAGTATCTACACCAATCGTTCGTCCTTCTACATATTCAGTTCCTAGTTTTGTTGGATAACCTACCCATGGACCATTGCATTCCTTACACGTACAATAATTTGTGATTTTGAATATTCCCAATGAAGTTCAAGCGGGTATCTCTCTAACACCTCTAGCAGCAACTTCACGCACTTCCGTGGGGTACTGTTCTTCCCATGTTGCATCTATGCGTTCACATCCCTTTGCAAGAATTCCAGCTAAAGCAAACATAGCTAATATCATTGCCATCACTATTACGCCGGCTTTTGTACTTTCCTTATTAATCATTTTGACTTTCCTCCTAAAACCCTCTATAATGAAGGTGTTATGTATTGGTCTCTCGACCAATTTTTAAAGAAAGGTATTGCGAGTATCTTTCTTTAACTCAGCGACTTGTTCTTCTGTGTAGAACAGGTCGTTTCTTTTTTCTCTCATATTTACTTGGTTTAAAATGTCATACAATTCAATAAGTGCATTTCTATCTGGCACATCAGGGCGATAAACAATTGTATTTTCATCAATCTGCATCTTTATCACTTTTCCTAACCTCCTTGATTAAACATATGCACTTATGTAAGTTCATGTTCTTTATCCAATAACTTTTTTATGTAATTAACTCCTTTTTGATAAACCAAAGTTTTAATATTTATGGCTGTTTCGCTATTTGGTTTCGTATACTTCTGTTCAACAACTCTAAAATATCCACAATCAATATATTTCTGATATGGTTGATTATTATGCATCAGCACCTTTTTATTTCTTAAAAACTCAAACAGACGATTTCTTCCATATCCTGGATAATCCAGCACTTTAGCGACATCCGCCATTTGAATAGCAGTTTTACTACTGGCTACTGCATCAAAGAACTCTGCTTTCGGCTTCATTTCAATGACTTGCTGATTAAGATTTTCAATCATTTTTTGACTTTCTATCAAACCTCTAGCAATTATTCTTTCTGGACTGTTCCATTGTTTCTCAACTTCAATAAAATATTGACGAGCTTCCTTGCCCCTTTCATTGCGTTGGAGCATTGCAATTTCTTTGGCCATATCTAGTGTGATTTCATAATCTTGTAATTCTTGTCTTGCTAGGGTGTTAAAAACTTTACGCCCTAAATAATCTTGATTTTCAACAAATCCATATTGTTTCATTCTTTCAAACCAACTTGAGAATCTCTCAGTTAATTCTAAAAATTCATGCAAATTCCTAGCGGACAATGTTATTCGGTCGGCATCATAATTAATTTTTAAAAGTTCATCCATACGATCACTCCTTTCTTAATTTTTCTTACCATGAGGCAAGTATGAGGAAACTATCCACTATTCGTGTGTGTTAAATTGGAAACTTATTTAATCGATTTATTCACTGTAGTTTTGGAGTTTTTAATAATGGTATTTGTATCAATCTAATAATTAGATAATTCCCTCATACCTGCCCCACGATATTTTTTGTTTAACTCCGTTTTTATAACTTCTAATATGTGTCTTTTAAAGACACTTGTTTTTATTTAGAGTTATAATTTAGTTGTGCTTCAAGTTAACAATTTGATAACATTATTTCATTAAGTAAACAAATAGCTAACTTACATTTTTAAATAAAAGTCCCTTTCGTTCATTTCTAGCTTCGCTGCTATATAAACAAGTTCAGGACCAGAGAATTTTACTTTCCCATTTTCTTTGAGACAGTATGATGATTTAGATTTTATTGGACCACCTACCATATCTTTTTGTGTTAACCCAAGATAAACTCGCCTTGATTTTATAAGGTTAGTATTAATCTCATACACATCTTATCACCTCCTTGTAAGTTAGCTATTATTTAACTTACAATACTAGTATACTATACAAAAGTTTAAAAATCAATTACTTTGTTTAATATTCTTTAACTTTATTGTATTTTTTTGATTAAAAATATATCATAAAGTTAAAGAGGTGATAACTTTGAGAAAAACAGAAGCTCATTCATTTGGTTCAAAACTTAAAGAACTAAGATTACAAGCAAAATTAACACAAGAAGAACTAGCATATTCTTTGAACGAAAAATACGATTTAAACGAATCAAAGGCTACAATATCACAATTTGAAAATAATAAACGTGTTCCAGATTTAGAACGTATTGTCAATATTGCGGATTTTTTTGGTGTAACTTTAGATACACTAGCTTGCAGAACTATTCCAAATGGTCAAAATGAATCGATATCAAATAGTAATATTTTAGATATGCAGTTTAACTCACCACAAGAAGCATTGAGTTTTATTCTTAAACAAGAAATGATCGCAGATTATGGTGGATATGATCTTGATACTATGTCTGATGATGAAATAATGGAAATGGCGGAAGATGTGGCAGATATGTTAAAAATTGTTTCAAGAAAGCACAAAAAATAAATAATTATTAAATGGGAGAAATGTGCTATGGAATTAAAGACAAAACTAAAAAATATTGTAAATAACTATAATACAACCAATGTTAAAGAAATATGCGATTACCTAGATATAGAGATTGCGTATACAGAATTTAAAGCAAAAACACTAGAATCACGATTAATGATTGTTGATGGTAATGGTTATATTTTTGTTCGCCCAAATTTAGATGAGCGCTATGAGAATTTTTTGATTGCTCATGAACTCGGACACTATATTCTACATTACGATAAAAACATTAATTTTAACTTTTTAAAACGTATCTATAAAACAAGATTAGAAAAAGAAGCTAACGAATTTGCAATCAGACTACTAACCTATGGTATTAATTTAAACGATTATGATAATTTAGAATTTTTAGCAAAGGAAAAAGGAATACCGCTGAAAATTTGGTATTCGATAAAGGGGTAATTAATATGGGAATATTTAACACGTTCAAAAACAAATCTAAACAACATCAGTTATTTGATTCTAATGATTGGAAAGAAAGAGAACTACAAACAGAAGTTTTTAATAAATATCAAAAGGAATTGGATCCTATAGCCAAAAAATATTACAAACAATTACAAGAAGAAATAAAACCTGGATGGTCACAATTATTTAAAAGTAAAGAATATACAGGTACCTTAGCCAACAACTATGAAAAATTATGTATTGAAAATATAAAATTGTATTTACAAATGGTTAAGATTGAAAAAAAATACAACGATTACACTTCTAAAAGAGTACTCGCATACGAACGGTTAGCAATGCTTTACGAAAAACAAAAAAACTACGATAAAGCAATAGATGTTTGTAATGAAGCAATAAAAAACGATGCTTCCATAGAAACAATGAAAGCCAAGCGCAACAGTTTATTAAATAAAACAAATAAAAACACAAGTAATTCAGTAAACATAAAAGAAACTACAAAAAAGAAAACATCTTCTAATCCTAGTAAACGTCAACAGCTTGATCCGTACTTAATGGATGAAGCTCAAAAAATAGAAGCTAGCAAAGAGTACTGTAATATGATTTGGGATAAATATTACTCTGATTATCCCGAAAAACCATTTATTTCTAAAGATAGAGAATTATATTCTACATGGCTTAAACAAGTTGAAATGTTTCCGCTATCTTCAATAATTTCAAAAAAGATAATGACACGATTTGATAGTGGATTATTACCAGGACATATTTATATGTTTCATTGGATTAAGAATATTCATAGAAAAAGAGTTCCATCATACTTTGAATATAAATATGGCATATGTTTTGAAAAGGAATATAATTTTTTAGTCAATAATGGATATATTAAAAACAATGTATTGACATCATTAGGAGAAGCAGCTTTATTAAAATATAATGATGTAGTGAAAAATCATTAAACACACTTCATAGTGTTTATATAAAAATTTGAGGGAGAACTAAGTATGAAGAAAATTTTAAGTTTATTTTTAGTCCTTGGACTTTGCTTTGGACTAACAGGATGCGGAGGAAGTGGATCTGATTCAAGCGATAAAGCTGAAGAAAAAGTCACTTATGAAAGTATCCTTAATGACTACACTAAAAAAATTAAAGATGCTACACCTGGAATTGTAGAGGAATTTAAAACCGAAGCTGAAACTAAAAAAAGTGATATTAATGCATTAGCCGAATTATCAAATTCTAAAATTGAAAAACTTGCTGAAATTTGTAACGAAGGTGTAGAAAAGATGGCTGAATTAAAATTAAAAAACGGTGATGATGATACTACTTATACAGATTGGGCTAAAAAACTTCAAGATGTTTATACTGAACAATCTAAGCAAATTTCGGATGCATATCTAAGTGTAGCAACCGGTCAATAGTCAGGATAAAATAAAAACACAAAGGTCCACTCAGTGGACTTTTATGTTAGGAGGAATTAAATTGAAAAAAAGAATTGATACAAATCATGAAAAAAATTTAGACTACTTTCAAGATAATTATCCCGAATTATTGGATGATTACATAGATTTTTATGAAAACGGTGTAACATTAAGCGACGGGGAAATTACACCGGAAGATATGGTTGATATTGTAAGAATAACATCAAATTTTAACAAAGATAATTATTTTAAATTAAATTAAACATACAATTTATAGAAAGAGAAAGTTGGTGAAAAAAATGTATGGGATGTATTTAAGAAAATCTCGTAGCGATGATCCAAACGAAGATATAAATGATACACTGGCCAAACACGAAAAGATATTATTTGATTTAGCCGATTCCTTAAACATAAATAGAAAAGAAATAATGCAATTTAAAGAGGTCGTATCCGGTGAGAATATTCAAAACAGACCTGAAATGAAAAAGTTACTAGAATATGTAATGGAGGGTGTGTTAGAAGGTGTTCTTGTAGTTGATAGCCAGCGTCTTGCTCGTGGAGATACTGTAGATCAGGGAACTATTATAAGAGCATTTAGTATAAATAATACAAAGATAATTACTCCCATGAAGACGATTGACCCACAAAACGAATATGACCAGGAGTATTTTGAATTTGATTTATTTATGGGTAGACGCGAATACAAGATGATTACCCGTCGTATGCAGCGTGGGCGCCATATTGCAGCACAAGAGGGTTACTATGTTGGTAGCATCGCTCCCTATTCTTTTAGTCGTATTAAACTAGAAAAAGGATATTCACTCGAAATATACGAAGAGGAAAACAAAGTTTTCAACATTATGAAAAAAAAGGCGCTTGAAGATGAAGGGTCTACAAATATATCTAATCATTTAAATGAATTAGGATATAAACCAAGAAAAGGTGAATATTGGACTAAAAGTGCAGTCGAAGCGATACTGCTAAATGAAACTAATTTAGGATTAATAAAATGGAATTCTAGAAAAGAAGTAAAAGTTTTTAAAGACGGTAAAATTGTAAAAACACGCCCAAGAAATCCTAACTATGAACTCTATCCCGGTAAACATCCTGCCATAATGACGCAAGATGAATATGATAGAATTAAATTTTTAATGAAAAAACGAAGTCATCCAGTAAAAAAAGATAAAACCTTACAAAATCCATTAGCTGGTTTAATCGTATGTGGATTTTGTAATCATAAAATGGCAAGGCGACCTTATAAAAATGGTAGAGTTGAAACTATCCTATGTACCACATCACGATGTAAAAACGTTGCAAGTGATATTCATGTAGTCGAACAACGTATAATAGATACTCTTAAAGATACACTAAAAAACTATACTAACTACGTTAATAATTATTCTGTTTCTGTTAATAAAACTTACGATGATAATAAAAAACTACAACTTGAAGAATGTGATAAAGAGCTTGAAAGATTAAATAAGCAAATTATAAAAGCGTGCGAAATGCTCGAGTTAGGAGCGTATACAGTTGAATTATTCAAAGAACGTAAAAATACCCTCGAAAATAAAATTAACACTGTAAACAAAAGAAAAGACATCCTAGCAAAAGAAACGGAAGCAATGAAAATAGAACAATATAAAAAAGCTATCCCACAATTACAAAATGCAATTGATTTATATTGGAAAAGCTCTACAGAAGAAAAAAACAAAATATTAAAATCCATTATAGATAAATGTATCTATAAAAAAGAAAAAGGAGGACGTTGGGATCCTGATGCGATAAAGCAATTTAAGTTAGAAATATATTTAAAGGTGTAATAAGTCACATTATAACCTACATCATTTATGAGCTAATTCTTCAGTACCAATATCTGTCAATAACGCTTGAATTTCTGGATATGGCATTGTATAGCGTTGAGATAAATATCTAAGTGCCGCTCCAAGCTCTCCATCAGGTCCGCCTAATTGGTCAATAATAACTGCCGCTGCTTTTGCATTCGGTTTAGTAATGTTTATAGGGTATTGCAAACGTTTTTCGTACAACCACATTTATGATCACCTACCCATGGCCAAGGTGCAGATAAGTAATCGTTTTGGTAAGCTCCAACTTCTCGATTTACTAAAGCATGACCTTGTTTTTGATATTCTTTTTTTGCTGCTTTTAAACGTGTTGCTGCCTCATTAAAATAATTCATCGCTTCTTTATCACAGGGATGAGTATCAATAAATAATGCAGAATCTTGCACTGCAAAATCCAACATCATGATTTGCATTAATAGATCATCATTTTTCATCGGCATAACTCACCCCATGGCAAATCTAACTCTTCAAAGATAGTTCCAGAGTGAAAAGCTTTAACAATTGGATATATCTTTCTAAATTCTTGGCATTTTATTGATGAAATACCTAACTCTAATTTATTCATTAAATTCCTCCTTCTACTCTAAATTATGAATATTGAAATAATTCGTATAGGTTAACATCACAAGAAACTTATTTATAATATTTATTAATTTTTTATTTACAAGATTTTACAATTATGTTATTATTAATTGGCAGTTGGAAATAGAGGTATAGTTCAATGGTAGAATACCGGTCTCCAAAACCGTTGATGTGGGTTCGACTCCTACTACCTCTGCCAGTAAACAAATAAGTGGCTAATTAAGCCACTTTTTTATTTATTAAAAAGAATTATCTGGAAATTTTATCATCACTTTTTCAATCAATAACTTTATCAACAACTGTTTGAAGTAATGAATCATTTTAAGATAAATAGTACTTTAGAATCTCATCGATTTTGGTATCTTCTTTTTTTACTATTAATAATATTTGTTTATTTTTAATTGCTACAAATGTATTATCAAAATAATAGCATTTATCAGCATACTCAGTTTGAATATACTTAAATTTTTTTATCGCTTGTAAATAATTTAAATATTTTACATCATTAGTAGACCATTCCCCTGTCGTTTCAACAATTGCATCAATTTCTGTTTCATCAGGAATCCTGCTATCTCGCTCCACGCCACAAACTATTTCTTCAAATACCTTATTTGCAATATAATTATTTAAACATTCATATTTACTTTCTAAAAAAATCAATTGCTCTCCTTCATAAGAAGTATTAACATAATTACTAACTAAAATCGACCGCGTTGAAGTGCTCTCAACGTTTATTCCCTTTTGTAAAGGCTGAATAGTTTTAATATTAATATCAAAATCAATATTTTGCATTGCAATCACAAATACTACAACTAATACCATTGCAACAGCAGTCTTCCCTCGTCTAAGTGTACTATTAATTTCATGGTAAGCTTTCTTATTGATATAATAATTATATATTTCAAAACCACCAATTACTATTATCAGGCCGATCAAAACAAACGGGTTATATACTACAATATCAATTATCACTAAAGTTAAGATAAATAATAGAATCAGCCCAATTAACTTTTCAATTATAAAACATAGTTTTATCCATTTTTTTAACGATTTTTTATTTTCTTGTTGGCGATTGATACTTAGCTTCATCAAGAATAGTGCAATACCATCGATAACAAACATTAAAGCTATAAAGATATATAAATAATGACCGAAAAACAGCTTTGTATTAAGAAAGAAACTGCCAAGAGTATATCGAATTACCAATAAATTCATTTTCCATATACTTGAGTTTATAATCAATAATATTAATGCACATCCAATTATTAAAAAAACATGGAAATATTTATATATGTTGCCTAATGCCATTAGCCTTGCTGCTTCATCTGTATGTAGATTCGCTGCATTAATATCTTCATTATAAAAGAATGAAATTTCTCTATAATTGTCAACAAAGCGATAGCCTTCTAAAGTGATCATTTCAAGATAATCAGGTGTTAAAAGATTATAATCCATTTGATATTTAACTTTTCTGGGCGACCGCCGTTCAAATTTAAAAAAAGTTGTTCCCACTTTCACTAAATACCAGCCATCTTGTGCCATTTTTTCTAAATAGGTAATACATTCATCTTCATAAAGTAACAAATCATTGAGCAATCTATATTTAACCTTCACTATGTTCTCCCACTTTCCATAATTTAAAATAAAATTTCCCCATGTAATTTTTATTAAAAAAAGCCATTAAATAAATTAACAATTGCCAATATCAATACGCAAATCAACTACCGCTAAATCTTCGGTATAAAAATTGTGATACATTTATAAATATCTATAAACATATACCAGTTATCAAATCTTTATATTCATCACTATGCAGGTGATAATCAACTTGATATTTTAAATTCTGAGATTTTTCCCTTACAAAAATAAAATTTAATAGTTCTTAAAATCCAGCCATTTCTTGCCTAATAAATTTAATTGACTTAGATATTCCTCCTCATCTATAAACAGCATATCATATCTTTTTATTTTAATTTTTATCTTGATTTACCTCATTCAAAGCTTTTATCTGCATTTCCAGTTTCCGCTTTTCCTCTTGCAGTTTATATTTACCTATTTTTGTAATCTGGTAAATTTTTTTTCGATCAATCTCACTTACTAATTCAATATAACCATCATTTTGAAACCGCGATAAGAGAGTATATAAAGTTCCTGCTCCTACCCTTATCTCATCATTTGTAATTCGCATAATTTCATTCATAATTTCATAGCCGTGTCGAGGAACATTCAATACTACTAAAATATAGAACATTTGAGGCGTGAGTGTCTCAAACTCTTTTCTTGCCATTTTTACCACCCTTATATCGATTATCGATACTCTTCTTACTTTTATTATACACTAACTATGTTGATAATCAATATAGTTAACTAAAAAAAGAATCCCAAAGGATTATATCTAAAATATTTTAAATACCATTACACGCTATTTTATAACGCTATATCAAGGGTTTTAAGGCATTTACTAGATTATATACTAGTATGTGCTTTTTTATTTGACACTCAAAAAGTGTCGAAAATGTGTCGAAACAGTTGAAAAAAGTGGCAAATTTACATTGAGAAAACAGACTTCCACCTAATTAAAAGTCAATGATCTTAAAGAATTAAGAACTTAATGACTGATAGTCACTTGGTTAATTCAAGAGCACCCATACTTTTTGAAGTTCAAGTTTCTTCAAGTTTTCGTTCGCACCCTGTTTTGCTAGGGTGTTAAAAACATTACATCCTGATTTTGCATTACTGCTTACAACATCAAAGAAAGGAGGTAGTAGAAATGAAAAAAATAAAAATCTCAACCGTTGATAAATCTATTCCAAAAAAAGAATTTGATATACTTAATAAGTTTTAAAAGGTTTATCATAAATGATATTTTTCGACAAAACAAAACACCCCTTTCTAAATGAAAAGGGTGTATGTTGGCCCCATCGAATGTGACCTTACGCTTCCTTTTCATTATATGCATATTTTTTTACTAAATCACCTTTTACTATGATGCTTTTATTTTCTATGTTGATAGCTTCTTTCTACTTTAGCAAAATTACTTATACAGAATAAACAAGATAGCAGCAGAATAAACGAAAAAAACGCTGATCCAAAAAATAAAATTTAAAATTTTAAACAAATTAATTTATTTTTATTAAATCAAGGTTATAATTTAAAATTTTGTTTAATTCATCTTTTTTAAGATGCCATTTATTCGTAATCTCTTCATTACTTAACCCGTTTATAAATATATCATACATGATCACATCATTTGGACACGGTATATATCTAGTAATAATTGCATTTATCTCTATATAGCTATTTATCATTTTGGCATACGCTTCATCTCTTCTATAAATTTTATCAATCAAAGTTGGATGGACTGTTGATTTAACATAATTTAAATCGATACTATGAACACCGTTTGTTTGATTTTCATATGCAATATATTTTTCTTTCTCTCTCTTATACCTACTTAAAAAGTTTATTTTTTCTATATTGCTTAAATCTGCCATTGTTTCACTCCTTACCATGGTATTAATTATACTTATACCTATGATAAGTATAGCTTATATCTAATGAGAAGTAAATATAATAGCCTAGACATAGCTTTTTCTTTCACTGTAGAGGCTTTTAGGCTAAATTGTATTAATTATCATGTTATAACAAAAAGCCCTCATACGTTAAATATGAGGCTTTTATTATTTTGTTTCATTATAGGGATACCTAGAATTAACTTCTTCTATCAACTCGCTCTTTCTTTTCCAAAATTTCATAACCTACTCCAAATCCTCTTTATCAAATACTACTAACGGTTTGTTATTTTCATCAATAAAGGCTAACCTAGTGTTAGTTAGTTCAGCTAGTTTAATTAGATCAGCTAGATTAAACCTAGTCTCAGATGCTCTAATTTTATTATTAAAACTCCCTTTTGACATATTAAATTGTGGCGCAAGCTCTACTTGCTTTTTTCTGCTTAATTTTATTAAATCTGTTATCTTATCTTTAGTCATTATGCACGCCTCCTATAAAGATAATTATAAAGTACACGTAGTAAAAGTACAAGATTACATATTATATTTATTAATTTACTTATTAAGTTTATTCGTTATATTGACAAATGCACGTTACAAGTGTACTATATACATGTGATCACAATATAATATCGGTACTGCAGTATTAAAAGGCTCTCTCAAGGTCCAAACAAAAAAGTCCAATGATGCTACCAACATCAAAGAACCTTGTTAATTCACTACTCGCAATAGTGAACTAGCTAATGAGTGCTATAACTCAAACAACCAATGACATTATAGCACTCTCCTTATCAAATTAAAAAGGAGAATATAACAATAATAAAAAATGATAATCCAAACAGTTTTACACTAATGGATACTGAGCACAACTGTTTTGCTATCAACATATCAAGCAATCACGATCTAATTAAAGTTTATCAATGGGCTAATAACAAATTTAAATGCCTAAAAGAACAAAAAGTAGATTTACGCTACATATTAAGCGTATATGGGGGAAAATAATATGAAAAAAACAAATGCAATTAAAACGGATTATGAATTATTAGAATATCAAAATATGAATTTATGGTATAAAAACATCGAGACATTAAAAGAAATATCTTCATTTTCCTCAATGCCATTAGCTAATGCTTTTCTACTTGGCGTGATAGCTGGAAAGCGTGAAGAAAGAAAAAAGAAACATAAATAAATTGTCCGCAATGTAAGGTTTTGTTAGGTTTTTATATATTCTTGTATCTATGTTGCTGTTTTGTAATAAAACATTAAAAAGGGGGTATTTATACCTGTTTTATAAGAAAATTGATTTAAACAGTACATAGATATGTGAAATAGACAAAATAAATCATGTTAGTTGAAACGTTAGCATTTGTTAGCAACCTTTTGCACCCTTAACATTTCTTAACATCTTTAACAAGCCTTAGCATTTTTACACCTTAGCAAATGTTAGCATTTATATATTTTTTCGAGTAATAAGGTCTGTCCAATTTTGGACACCCCCATTAGATATTATTTTTTATATTTCTAAGAATTTTTAATAATAAAAGGGTAGCCGAAAATTCGTCACCCCTTAAAACGCTTATAATTTAACGTATAAGCGTTTTTTATTGCTTATAGGTAGTTTTATACCTGATATGTCAAAAACATACATGAGGCATAAAAAAAGCCCCTAACGGGCTTTGTTAGATAACAACTAATCACCTGTACTAAAAATATTTTCTGCTTCATCAAAAATGAACTGTTTATTCATAAACGGTGAAATATATTCATCAAATTTTTCTAATGGTCCAGCTTCTGTAAGCATTACTATATATTCGTATGTATCTGGATAATCAAAGAAACTATTAACCTTTCTTTGCGTTTCATCAATACTTGATAATATATCATCAGAAGAAATAACATTTAATCCTTTAAGATTCTCATTGTCTTTTAACGCTACGAATAAACTTCTTATCTCTAAATAATTATCTTTGTATTTTTCAATAAATGCATTCACTTCCGTTTTACTGATTTTATCGCCTAAAAATTTTATAAGCTGTAAAGTATCAGCAAAATCATCAGAAAGTTTTTGAGTGATGATTTCATCAATCAAATCTTTAAGCTGCTTAAATTTACTTTCACAGTATTTCTTGCCTTGATCTTTCATTTCCTGGATGTCATTATCAAAGTCTATTTTTAAGTCATCAAGTAAAACTAATGCTATCTGTTGTTGGTAAGTTTCTCTAATTTGTTTTTGATCGCTTTCGTATTTCTCTACTCTTTCTTTAAGTTCCTTATCATAAATTTTTAAACTTTCTTTAATTGCTGTAATATTTTTATTCATTTTTATTTTCTCCTTTATCTCTTTTTTTCTATATATTCTTTTTCGAGTAATCTTATTTCATTGGTTTATTGTGACTAATCATTCATTTTTTGATTTCTAGCGTTGAACTGTTCAACCCTGTTGTCATTACCGTTTATAGTAAAAACTTTATTAGAACCGCCTAAAATGCGTGAATAGATGCGACCGTGCTTGTCATATTTCTTTTTGACCTGCTCGAGTGAAAGATTAGAAGTAAATATAATAGGTTTTGCCATTCCCCAACGGCATTCGAATATTTTTAAAAGTTCTTCTATTTCCCAATCATTCCCCCGTTCTACACCGAAATCATCAAGAATTAGTAAATCTACATCAATAGCATACCTTGCTAAATCTCTTAAATTTGGCTCTTTAATGCGTTTTCTTATATTTGCTAATAAATCTACTGACGTAGTAAAAAGAACGCTATAGCCAAGATTTAATACCTTAGCACCTAATTTTTTTACTAATAGACTTTTACCTGTTCCCGTAGTTCCGTGAATGTAATAACCTCTTGACGTGTTCTCGCTGAATTCATCACCGTATTTGATCAGTTCATTATATGCATCAATGTTATAAGCGTTTGTAATATATTTAACGGTGTTGATTTCTTCAATATCACGTTTTTTAAATCCGCATAGTGATTTATTATGTTCTATCTTATTACGCCCGTAAATAGAATCAGTTAGCCTATTTGAACGTTCTTCATTCATTTTGTTTACTTTACAATCACAAACAGTACTAAATACAAAATTACCGTTTTCATCATAATAACTATACCTTTTATCATGGCAGCTAGGACAAGGATCTATTTCAATCCTTTTAAGTCCTAACATTTCATCAATTTCAACTTTCTTCGTTTTAATCACTTCCAATCTAAAATTTATTTAAATCGTTGTTAATTTCAATTGGTTTGAAATCATCTTCTAAAGGGTTATATTCATTATCAAAATTTTCAATTTTTTCATGCTCTTTATTACTACTCTTTATATTAGATAGTTCTTTTATATTATTCTGTTTATATATTTCTTTTATATTATTCTGTTTATATATTTCTTTTAGGGTGACATCTACGTCACTAGGTTTGGACATATTTGTCACTAGGGTGGTGACATCTACGTCACTAGGTTTGGACATATTTGTCACTAGGGTGGTGACATCTACGTCACTAGGTTTTAACTCCCTATGAGTGATGTTTTTACTATTAAGTGTTTGGCTATTTTTTCTTCTCAAATAGTCATATTCAACTAATTTATTAACACTTCTAATAACCGTTCTCCTAGAACAATCAAGATAACTTGCTAAAGTATTATTTGATGCTGTGCAAAAACCTTTTTCATTATTGCTTAAATACTCAACCAACCCATATAGGATTACATCAAATTTATCCAGTCTTTCATCATTCAAAAGCCTGGAATAACATTTAATATATTTAATCTTATCTTCATTTAACATTAAGCATTTTAATATTCCTTTCCAATAGCACACAACCGTACGCCAATACATTAATTGATACCATTTACTTTTTTATAGCTTTCTAGTGCCTTTACCTTGTTGCTTACATCAAGACCTTTGTATAATTCCTGAAATGATTTAATCTCTTGTTGGCTGAACATATAGCATTTACCCGTTTTAGTTGCCCTGATGATACCAACTTCTCTAAGCATGGCCACCTGATCACGACTGACATTTATCAGTTCGGCCACTTCATCCTGATTAAGCATTTTTAAATCAATCATCGTCTTATCCCTCCATTTCTTTTATGACTTTAATAATCTTCTCTTTTTCTTCTTTAAGTAGTTCTTTTCTCATTTTTCTAGAAAATGAATATTCGTTAGTACCCAACTTTTCAGCTAACTGCCATTGATAAATACCTTTAGATTTTAACAGTTGCTTAATATCCTGATTACACATCTTAGTTTCACCTCCTTTTGTTGTTGACTTTATCACCAACAACGACTACAATATCAGTATAAGAGGTAATTACTTACCTTTCAAGAGGAAGTATTATTGATAAAATTACCTTTTACAACAGGAGGAAGGAAAATGGATGAAAAAGAATACAAAAAAAATTTTTCCATCTTATTTAATTATCTGATAAATACAAGAGGAAAAGGACGAACAAAAAAAGAAATTGCCAAAGAGATAGGTGTAGATGTAAAAACAATGAGATATTGGCTAAATGGCGAATATGCTCCGCAGAGTAACAAGCTTAACGATATTGCAAAAGCTTTTAACATAACTACTACTATATTTTCGATAGATCTAAATGACCTTAAAAAAAATGATAATGAGTTAGATATTACTGAAACAGAAAAATTTTTAGATAAACCTTATATTTTAAATAATATAGATGAAAATTTAATTGATGGGTATTTAACATTAGAAAAAATCACTTCATTGGTTGGTATTTTAGCTAAGTATGTATGGAAATTTGATATTAATGTAGAAGATAAAAATGAATTTTATCTTCTACAATCACGTATAAATAAATGTTTAATCGAAATGCTAGAAAAAAATTATCAAAAGAAAGAATATAAACTAAATTTAGATGGCCTTTCATATAATGACATGCTATCGATATTGTCTGAGATACTTTTATCAAAAAAAGAACAGATGGATATAATAAAAAATAATAATCCCGATTATGAAAATGATGAAACCTACATTTCTTCAAAAAAAACTATATTATCTTTTTTTAAAAGCATAGAGAAAATTGGTTTATGTGAAGATGAAGGGGTTGAACTACTTTTAAAAAAATTAGATTTTTAATAAAAAAAGCGCCTCCTACGGACATAGGAAACGCTAAGCGTAAATTAACATATTGGCGTACGTTCATTTACGCTCCTATTATAGCAAAAAATAGCGTGTAATGAAACTATTTTATAAAGGAGTGAATTATTATGAGCATTAGAAAAAGGACTAGCAAGAAAGCTAAAAATGGTTATGTATATGAAGTGTATTTTCCATACAAGGTCAACGGTATTACTGAACGTTATTCAAAATCAGGATTTAAGACCAAGAAAGAGGCTCAAGAACACGAAGCTTTAATGCTGGCCGAGTTAAAAAACAATGGATCCATAAAAAAAGAAATCAACAAAACACTTAATGAGGTATTTAACGAATTCGTAGAAATTGGATCAACTAACTATCAAATTAATACTGTTACAACAATGAAAAAGAACTATAATGCCCATGTCAAAAATAAACTTGGCCAACTACCGATTAATAAAATTGATTATGCTTTATTGCAAAAATATTTTAACTCAAGAGCTGATAGCAGCATTGGAGTAAATAAGAATGTTAAAAAGGTAATTAACTGTGCAATGAATTATGCAATAAAAGCAAATTACATTACTATTAACCCTATATCATTAGTTGATATAAGCGGTATAGATAAAACGAAAGATAAAGAAAAAATACTGCTAAATACTGAAATAGATACTATTATAGAGGAATTAAACAAGACTAATGATTTTACATATCAGGCATACGCAATTGCAATCCAGATTGGGCGATATACAGGGCTAAGAATTAGCGAAGTATTCGCACTTGAAAAAAGTGATATAGATTTCGAAAATGATACAATTGATGTTAATAAAAAGCTGATTTATCAGAATCTAAAAAAAGATCAGTTGTATTATACAAATCAAATGAAGTCCAAAAGCTCAAAAGCCGTTATACCATTAGCAAACATACTAAAAAACATTTTAGTGTCGTGGTTTAATAAAAACCCCTATAATTCAGTTGTTTGCGATATAGAGGGCAATTATATACACCCAACCTATTTTACTGCTGAGGTAAAAAAGTTATGCTCACGGCTAAATATCTATTTTCATTTTCATATGCTAAGGCATACATTTGCCACAACTCTAGCAACTAACAATGTTGATATTAAAACCACTCAAGAGCTAATGCGCCATAGTAATTTTAATACTACTATGAACATCTATACACACATCAATGATACTGTAAAGAAAAAAGCAATAAACGACGTTTTTAATATTAAAAGTGTCGAAAAAGTGTCGAGAACACAAAAAGAGTTTAGCAAATTTAGCTAAACTCTTGATGTATCAACAATTTTTTTAAAATTAATAAAGATTGAAAAGAATCCCAAAGGATTCTTATTCATCACAATACAAATGCATTGGATATGATAGATATTCTAATTCATCTAATTTTTCAACTGTCATATATCCTGGTGGCGCTAATAAAATAGATGGGATACGATTAACTACGGTTGCACATGTATGTTCAACTGTCGCAGGTTTTTGAACATAGAAACTTACATCAGGTTCACCTTTAATTTTCCAGTCGCACATATCACCATCATCAGGTCCATAGACTTTACCAATACATTGAGTTTCAATGATTGGTCCTTGGAAAGTTTCTGTTGTAACTACCGCAGACATTCCGATACAATTTCCTTTCGGAATTGTTTCACCCAATGTTTCTGAATATAAATCAGTATCATAAAAATATGGTACACATTTTTGTGTTTGCGATTTGATTGTCCATCCCATTTTATTGCACAACGCTTCATTTGAATTCCATACATAAGCTGGTTCTAATGTCTCAGGATGAGCAAGTTCTTTTTCAAATTGTTCAGGACTAAATCCAGCTCCATGAGCTTTAGCAAGTGCTAAACCATAATCTTCAACATTATAAGAAACTGCACCCTCAATTTTATCAATACGTTGACATCCAGCAGCAACTGTTCCAATCATATTGATCCAGTATATATCCTGCATTCCTGAACCAACGATTGTGCACCCTGTTTCTTTAGCTAATTCATCTAATTTATTAGTAAGTTTTGATGAAGTAGTCCATGGATAAATTGCCTCTTCACATGTTGTTACAACATTTATTCCACGGCGAACACATTTTTCAAAATGAGGATAGCAATCTTCCATAAAACTAAATAATGTGACTACTGCAATATCTGGATCACATTCATCTAACACAGCATCTGCATCATCACTGATCGTTACCCCTAGATTAAATCCTAATTCTGCAAATTCACCAATATCCTTGCCTACAACATCAGGATTTACATCGATAGCACCAACAATATCAGCACCTTTTTCATATAGATAACGGATTATATATTTTGCCATTTTTCCGCATCCATACTGTACAACTCTAATTTTTTCTTTATTCATCTTGATTACCTCCATATACTCTAAGTATAAACTTTATTGTTACCATAAGGTCAAGAATTTGTGAAATAATTATCAAATTTTTATTGGAACTTGTAACCTTAAATACATATTTCTTTGTTTATCGTTAAATATCAAAATATCATTCAAACTTTCGCATAGATAATCCCCGACTATTGTATAATTTTTAGATTCAATTTCATCAAAAAGACGATGTGCATATTCCTTTTCTTTAGTAAAATCATCACAATAAATACATAGATACATATTAGCTGGAATTGTTTCTTTTTTTAACGGAATTTCTTTTTTATCATCAATAAAAACAAAAATTTCAGTTGCACAAAATTTTCTTTTCAAAACATATTCCTTACGCAAAATAGTTCCTGGATTAAAAAAGATTGTTGGAGGTAAAGCTTGTTTAATGAGATCATCTTTAAATTCCCTTAATAATTCTTCATAAACATCTAAATCATAATCATAAAAATTTACTTTTTCATCAACATAGAGCATCGTTCTTTTATTTATAAATTCTAATGTGATCATTCCAACTTTTGGGGCAGCTTTAAAAAGTTCAAATGAATCAATTGTTTTTTGAATTGCTGCTTTTTGCTCATTTAATTGAATAATTTGATTGTTAATCTGTAGCTTACTTTCTTCTAGTTTTTCCTGTAATAATTCTAAATTTTTTGAATCAAAAATTTCTTTGATTTCTTTTAAAGTCATTCCCAAATTCTTTAAATACTGAATTATGTCAAGTCGTGCAGACTGACCAATATCATAGAGTCGATATCCGTTATGTTCATCTACATAAGCTGGTTTAAATAAACCCATTTTGTCATATAATCTTAGGGTTTGTTCAGTTACGTTATTTAATTTTGCCATTTTCCCTATTGTATAACGTTTCATTTAAATCACCCATAAACATTATACCAAGAATAAGGTTTTTTGGTAATTGAGGTGATAATATTTCGTTTACAAATTTCTATTCCATGATAGAATAGAAGAAGGTTTAAGGAGACGTATATGTTAATAAGTGCAAATAATTTATCAAAAACGAATGGTATTAAAAATATTGTTGATAATGTTACTTTTTCAATTGAAGAAACCGATAAAGTTGCTTTGATTGGAGTTAATGGTACGGGGAAAAGTACCTTGTTGAAAGTCATTGCTGGAAATGAAAATTATCAGGGAGATATTATTAGAAAAAAAGATATGACAATCTCATACTTACCACAAAACCCTGATTTTGATCCTAATAACAGCGTTATTAAACAAGTTTATAAATTAATTGATGCCAGCGAAGTTAATGAATATGAAATCAAAGCAATTTTAAATAAGTTTGGAATTACTAATTATGAACAGTTAATTAAAGAATTATCAGGTGGTCAGCAAAAGCGTATTGCCCTTGCAATCACCTTGCTAAAACCATGTGATCTCTTAATTCTCGATGAACCAACTAATCATCTAGATAACGAAATGATTGAATATTTAGAAAAATATTTAATTAAGTTCAACAAAGCCATTCTAATGGTTACCCATGATCGTTATTTTCTTGAACGAGTTACCAATAAGATCATGGAAATTGATCGTAGCAAAATTTATGAATACACTGCTAACTATTCAAAATTCCTTGATTTAAAAGCACAACGCGAAGAAGCTGATCTAGCTTCCCAAAGAAAAAGAAAATTATTCTTAAAAAAAGAATTAGAGTGGGTTAGAGCTGGAGTTCAGGCTAGAACTACTAAAAGCAAAGAGAGACTTCAACGATTTGAACAGCTCAACAATATTTCTGATATTCAAACTATTAATCAAGTAGAATTAATCAATACTGCTTCTAGACTTGGTAAAAAGACAATTGAGTTGAAAGATTTGAGTATGTGCTACGATGATCATACCTTGTTTAACAACTTTTCTTACTTATTTAAACGAACAGATCGAATTGGAATCCTCGGAATAAATGGTTGTGGTAAAAGCACCCTTCTAAAGATTATCGCTAAAGAGTTAGAACCAAGCAGTGGATCAGTTACTCATGGAGATACAATTAAAATCGGATATTTTAAACAGATGAATGATGGTCTTGATGAAAATATGCGCGTGATTGACTATATCAAACAAACAAGTAATGATTTAAAAACCCTTGAAGGCAGCTTTACTGCTAAACAAATGTGTGAACGTTTCCTTTTTGATTCAAGTTTACAACATACTTATATTGCTCGTTTATCAGGTGGAGAAAAACGTCGTCTATATTTGTTGAATATTTTGATGCAAGCTCCCAATGTACTATTGTTTGATGAGCCAACTAACGATTTAGATATTTCCACTTTAGCTATTCTTGAAGATTATCTTGATAGTTTTAATGGCATAGTCATTACCGTATCTCATGATCGTTATTTTCTTGATCGTATTTGTGATGGCTTATTCGTTTTTAAGAATCAACAAATCACTTATTGTAATGGTGGCTATAGCAGTTATATCGATATTTCTGAACAACAAAATAAGAATAAAAGCGACGGAGCTTTAAAATATAAAGAACAGAAAAAACTTCAAAGTGCTATTCGCTTAAGTTTTAAAGAAAAACAAGAACTTGAAAATATGGAAAAGGTTATTCTTGAGTTTGAACAACAAATCAAAATTATTAATGAACAAATGAATGAGTATCAAAGTAATTATAATAAATTGTCAGAATTATCAAATCAGCGTGACTATTTAAATGAACAACTTGAGATTAAAAATGAACGCTGGTTAGAGCTATTAGAAAAACAAGAACAAAGTCAAAAATAAAATAGCGCCTTATGCGCTATTTTATTTATATTGATTTAAAAAAATTATGATAACATCAAAGACCGCTCTAACATAAAAAATTGAACGCTCATGATCAGCTTTAGCAACTTTGCATAAAGTTGCATTATAACCATACTCTTTTTATTTTTGATATAATTCTACTGATTGTTCAAAAGGAACAACATGATCCTTAGAACCATGCAGAATAAGAATTGGTAGCAAATTCATTTTCGCTTCAAGATAAGATACCGGTGATGCTTCACGATAGAGAACTTCATCATCCTCGCACCAGCACCCCAACAAATCATAAATATTTGTCATTTCTTTTTCATTATATTTACTAAAACCTTGATTGAAAGTTAAAAAGTTAGTCACACCATATAAATCGATCATTCCCTCAACATCTTGGGGATATTCTAGAAAAGTTTGATAACTATAATTTTTAACTTTTATAATTAAACTTTCTTGATCTCTAGTACTTCTAAATGTAAATCGTATTCATCTAAATACAGCCCACGATCTTCAAACTCAGCCTCACCAGTTTGATTATCATATGGATCTTGACGAATAAATTGTTTCGGTGGATAAAGATCGTATTGATATTCACTATTTGCAGGCATTCTAAACGGATCAAGGTGTCCAAAATAATACTGCCATCGTTCCTGATCACCATTACGATAAGCAGAACCTCCAAAAGAACAATCAGCATATAACCAGCCATATGGAGCAATATAAAATCTTGCCCAATCATGATTACCGATATCCTGTGGAGTTACATATAAACCTGCTTGCCAACGGGCAGGAATCCCCACGCAACGACATAAAGTAATAAATAATAGTGCTTGAACACCACAATCACCTTTTACACCTAAAGCAGCATACTCAGGAATATTGGGAATTGTGTAATAATTCCGAACAAATGAATAGGTTATGTGAGTTGTAATATACTCATATATTAATTTAGCTTTAATTAAATTATTTGTCTCGTCTTTAACTATTTCTTTTGCCAAAGACTTTAAATAAGGGGTAAAAACAATATGCGGTGCTTGTTCATGTAAATAAAAATTAGGTTGACTTTCTAAAACATCTTCGGGTTTAAGTTCTACATATTTCATCTCATTATCATATTCATACTCCACATAAAAATCTTTAACCTGATCAATATTTTCTTCAAAATAGACAGTTCGCTGTGGATGACTTCCGTCATTTAAATATTTGTATTGCGGCATTGTCGCAATTAATTTAAAATTCTTAACTTGACAATCTTCTAACGGCAAAGGAAGATGAATTTTAATTTTTTTATTTGAATCTGATGCCTTGATCTTAATTCCCGTCTTTAAACGAAAATGATATGTTAATTGTCCCTTTGTTTTAATTTCATGTATTGCATTATTAAGCAGTGCAAAATTTGCTTCACGACTTTCAACTTTGCTTTTATCAAACAAACGTGCAGCATAATCATTTCTAGTCTTTAAAATGTTATCAAAAAAATCAGCTCTAAAGTATGGTTGTCCTTCTACAAAAATCCATTCTACCGCATTTTCATCTTGTAATTTTTCTAGTTCCTCATCACTAAAATCATTAAAATTATTATGACAAATTTTTAAAGCTTCTTCATATGATAACGGATATTCTTGAGGTATTCTACGAATAATTTCTTTTTCATGAAGCAGTCGTTTTTTTAAAGCTATTGGAATATCATTAGCTAATTTTGCATCAATTATTCTTTTCATTCTTGTAAAACTACCATGCCATTTTAATTTTAATAATTCCTCTGGCAACGGAATTTGTAAATACTGTAAGTCATCAAAATTATAATTTCCCATTATTCTTTCCTTTCTTTACATATACCAGGTGATAATATCATCAGAACGCTCATAGCCTAATTTTTCATGTAGTCGCATTGATGGATAATTATCTACTTCTACTTGTAAATAAATAATTTCGTTTTCAGCAATTAGTTTTTGCATTAAATACTGTTCTAGAGCCTGAGCTATTCCAAGACGTCGATATTCTTTAATTACTTCAACAAAACCAATTGTTCCCTCTATATGACGCCCAGCAAATCCAACAATCTGCTTTTCAATAAACGCACCCACAAATACATTAGCATCAATTCGTTCAAGCAAATATGCTTCTTCAATCGGAGTAGAATAATTTTCTTTAATAAATTCAAAATATTCCCTCCCAATTTCTTTAATTTCAACGATTGGGTTATTAATTATTCTAACATATTTTTTTAAATAGCCATACTGGTAAGCTACAATTTCTTTATTTAATCTCCATTTTTGATTAATTATATTAAAATATTTATCATTGTGAATTGCTAGCATTGAGCACTTATCTATTTGTTTAAGTAATTGTTCAGCAATTTTTTCATCTTTGAATGCAAGCATATAGATATCCTCAAATTTAAGCATTATTCCTGCCTGATTATAATATTTTATCTTAGCACCATGTTCAAGAGCATATATTAAATCTAAATTATTAAGATAATCTTGTTTAAGAAATTTTAATATCTCATTTTTCATCATTCCTACTCCTATTAAAAAAACAGGCACTGCCTGTTTTTAGAATTTTAAGAATCGTCTAATTGAAACAAAGCTTCCAACCAAACCAACGCCAGCCCCTACAGCAGCAATAACTAGTGAGAAATCGCGGATAAATGGCATTGGTGGTTTTAGTGCTAACATTGCTGACATTAATGCACCATTAGCGTAATCATATACCATTCCATAACCATAAACTAAAACAATAATCGGGATAATTGATCCAATTAGACCAATCAACATTCCTTCAAGCATAAAAGGAATACGGATATACCAGTTACTAGCACCGACCATACGCATAATACTGATTTCAGTTTGACGCGCTGTGATCGTGATTTTAATTGTATTAGCGATCATAAATAATGCAATAATGGCAAGTCCGACAATAAAAATCGATCCTCCAGTTTGAATAGTTTTCAAAGTTTTTACCATATCTTGTGTTGATTGTCCACCATAACTTGTTTTATTGACATTTGGTATTTCTTGAATCTTTTCAGCGATTTTAGCAATATTTGCTGCATCATCAACTTCTACTTCATAAGCCCCACCTAATGGGTTATCTGCTCGGTATGATTCAAATAAAGCAGCACCTTCATCACCTTGAGTTTCAATTAATTTATCTAATTCTTGATCTTTAGTATAATAAGTAATCTTTTTTACTCCAGAAATAGCTTCTATTTGTGGCCCAACTGCTTGTTCAGCAGCTTCGTCTATATATCTATCTAATTTTACATAAATACTAACTCCCTCTTCAATGTTCGAACTAATATCTTGAACATTTAAAGCTAAAACACCAATTACACCAATTAAAACAAGCGTAATCGTAACAGCGAAAATTGATGAAAATGACATTACACCATTACGCCATATATTTTGAACTGCCGTTTTAAAATGTTTAGGCAGATTTTTCACACAACTAATCAACTCGTTCATTAAATATCGTAACCTCCTAAACTAGTGTCCGCATTAACACATCCATTTTCAATCAAAATAGTTCTCTTTTTATGTTCTTGAACAATTTTACTGTCATGAGTAACTACTAGAATAGTAGTATTCTGTTGTTCATTAATTCTCTCTAAAAGATTAATAATTTCTTCAGATGTTTCTGGATCTAAGTTTCCTGTTGGCTCATCAGCAATTAGCACTTTTGGTTTGTTGACAATTGCACGAGCAATTGCTACACGCTGCTGTTGACCACCTGAAAGTTCATGTGGAAAAGCATTGACTTTATCCTCAAGTCCTACTAACTCTAAAGTGGCTCTAACGCGACGACGGATTTCTACACGTGGAGTATCAATTACTTCTAACGCGAACGCAACATTTTCGAAAACTGTCTTTTTTGGTAGAAGTCTAAAATTTTGAAATACAACCCCGATATTACGACGAAAATAAGGAACTTTTCGATTTTTAATTTTTGATACATCGCGCCCTACAACCTCTACTTTCCCTGAAGTTGCTTTTTCTTCGCGATATAAAAGCTTTATAAATGTTGATTTACCAGCACCAGTAGTACCAATAACATAAACAAATTCACCTGGTTCAATCGTAAGATTCATATCATTTAAAGCTCTTACACCAGTTTTATAGATTTTCGTTACATTTGTAAGTTTTATCATATTTATTGCCGTATTCGACTAACCCCTTTCTATTATTATATTTATATATATTCAATTTTATTATATTCAATTTTCCTAGAGTCCGATTTTACTCCACGCATATTATAGCATACTTTATCGAATAAAGGCACAAATACTATTATTATATCGCAATTTTATGATACAATAAATTAAAGAGGTGACAGTATGAAAAAAGTGTGCCCGGTTTGTCAAACCACGCTTAAAACTAACTGCTTTATTAAGGATAATGGCATTTCTACACTTAGCTATTTAGAACTTATTATTAAAGATGATGATTTCAAAAAAACTAATTATGAATTGAAAAGCTGCTATTGTCCTAACTGCGGTCATGTTGAATTTTTTGTTGATTTAAATAATCCTGAAAAAAATAAAAATGATTGATCACAAAAAGTACAACAAAAAAAAGAAATCTTATGATTTCTTTTTTTATAAATCAATTGGTGGCAACGTGAAACCACGCCCCCTTACACTATGAGTAGCATTACTAATAATAAATGCAGTTGGATCAATCGCTAAAATCATGTCATTTAATAAATGCAGCTCACGTTTCGACACAACAGCCATTACCGCATATTGATTTTTCTGATGATATCCAGTTGTAACATTTAATAATGTACAGCCACGATTAATATCCTCAAAAACAATTTTTCGGATTTCCTGCCATTTAGGAGAAATAACAGTTACTTGTACTTTAGTTTCCCCCAACATCATAACTTGATCCATCACAATCGTTGTAATAATCACTACTGTAATTCCATATAAAACCTGTTCAATTGTAATTGGACAAAAAATCACCTGAAAAAGCAAAATTGCACAGTCAAATATATTAATCAGCCAGGCAACTGAAAAGCCGGTTTTTTTATTAACAATCAATGGAGGAATGTCCATTCCCCCGGTACTGGCTCCAACTCTTAAAACTAGTCCTAACCCTAAGCCAATACATAATCCGGCATATAGAGTTGATAATAAAGCATCACTAGTAATCGTTGATAAAGCAGGTACGCGTTCTAAAATTGCTAAAAAAGTTGGATATAAAAATGTACTTAACAAGGTTCCAGCTGCAAACTTTTTACCAAAGTAAAAATAACCAACAACAAACATTACAATATTTATTGCATACACAGTATAGGAAATATTTATTCCTGTCAATGATTTGACAGCAATCCCGATACCTGAAGCACCACCTGTAATCAACCCAACCGGGGTAATAAAAGCACAGATTCCTAACGCTAAAATAAAATTACCGACAATAATAATCAGTGTTTCATAAATATGCTTCTTCACGATGTCGTCCTCCTTACAATGCTGATTTTAAATAGGCATATATAAATCCATCAAGATCCCCATCTAAAACAGCTTTGGGATTATTAGATTCATATCCACTACGATTATCTTTCACTAGCGAATACGGATGAAGTACATATGATCTAATTTGTGAACCCCATGCTATTTCTTTTTGCTCTCCTTTTAATTCTTTTAATTCACTAGCTTGTTTTTCCAGCATCAACTGATATAACTTGCTTTTTAACATTACCATTGCTTGTTCACGGTTTTGAATTTGACTTCGCTGGCTTTGACAGGTTACAACAATATTAGTAGGTAAATGTGTAATTCGAACTGCTGAATCAGTTTTGTTGATGTGTTGACCACCGGCTCCACTAGCTCGATAAGTATCTATTTTCAAGTCAGTACTTTGAATCTCAATTTCAATCTCGTTATTAAATTCGGGCATTACATCAACCGATGCGAACGAAGTATGACGGCGTTTTGCTGAATCAAAAGGTGATAAGCGCACTAAACGATGAACTCCCTTTTCTGCCTTTAAATGTCCATATACATTATCCCCTTTTATTAACATTGTAACCGATTTTATTCCTGCCACATCACCATCTAAATAATCTAAAACCTCGACTTTCCAGCCTTTATTAGCAGCATAACGTTGATACATCCTAAATAACATTTCTGCCCAGTCTTGACTCTCTGTTCCACCTGCACCAGGATGAATTTCAACGATTGCGTTTAAATCGTCATGTTCACCAGACAATAACATCATTGTCTCAAATTTTGATAATTCTTTTTCAAAAACAGTATAATCACTTTCAAGAATTTCCTTAAATTCTTGATCCTCAGTATTCTTTACAAGCTCATATGTTTCATCTAAACTAGTTAATGTCGTTTCTAATAAATCATATTGATCAGTTGTTTTTTTCATCTTATTTAACTTATCATAAGTCACTTTAGCTTTATTAGCATCATCCCAAAATCCCTCTTGTAGTGTGATTACGGTGAGCCCCTCAATCTCTCGACGATATGCTTCAATATCAATTGATTGATAAAACTCCGTCATTAATAAATGGGCTTTAGTAAGCCCATTTTTAATTTCGTATAATTCCATTACTTAAATGTAAGTTCCATCTTTAGATGAGGGATAGTTTGTTCTACTTCACTACCAGGACGGATTCCCATATGGACAATATTACGAGAAATTGCATCTGCAATACTTGATGTCATTTGTTCAAACATGTAGAAAGCTTCTTCTGTATATTCAGCTAAAGGATCTTTTTGCGCATAAGCTCTTAAATAAATACCATTACGTAATTTAGTCATAGCATCAATATGATTGATCCAAGTATAGTCAATTACTCCTAAAAGAATACTTCTTTCATATTGTAATTTCTTTTCTGGCTCTAACTCTTTATTAAAACGACTAATATACTGATTGAAAACTAAATCCGTTAATGTTTCAATTAATTTTTGTGGATCTTTTTGTAATGCTTCACAGTTACTAGCTTCTACTTCAACTAATAACATATAGTTTTTAGCAACAAAATCAACAACTCCAGCAACATCTACAATATCATCTTTTCCATCATGTTTTGTAAATTGGCGGACAGTCATTTCTATTGCTTGATTAAACATTCCTTTAACGATAGCATCCAAATTTTCTTCAGACATAATATCATCACGCTCTTTATACATGATTTCACGTTGTTGACGCATTACATCATCATACTCAAGAATATGTTTACGAGAATCGAAGTTTTGACCTTCAACACGTTTTTGAGCACCTTCAATTGCTTTAGTAACCATTTTATTTTCAATTGCTTGATCATCTTCTAAATAATCTGTAAATGATTTTAATCTTTCTCCAGCGAAACGTTCCATTAAATCATCTTCAAATGATACATAGAAAACCGAATAACCAGGATCTCCTTGACGACCAGAACGTCCTCGCAACTGATTATCAATACGGCGAGATTCATGGCGTTCTGAACCAATTACTGCTAAACCGCCAATTTCAGCAACACCTTCACCTAATTTAATATCGGTACCGCGACCAGCCATGTTGGTGGCGATCGTTACCGCTCCACGTTGTCCAGCTTTTTCAATAATTTCAGCTTCTTTAGCATGATTTTTAGCGTTCAAAACGTTATGTCTTATTTTACGACGATCTAACATTTTTGATAATACTTCAGATGTTTCAACAGAAACAGTCCCAATCAAAATCGGTTGACCATATGAATTACGAGCTTCTACTTCTTCACATAAAGCTTTGAATTTATTAGCTCTAGTAGAATAAATCTTATCATTGCGATCATCACGAATAACTGGACGGTTAGTTGGAATCTCAATAACACGCATATTATAAATCAATCTAAATTCTTCTTCTTCAGTTTTAGCTGTTCCTGTCATCCCTGCTAATTTATTAAATAATCTAAAGAAATTTTGATAAGTAATTGTTGCTCTAGTTTCTGTTTCTTCTTTAATTGGAACACCTTCTTTAGCTTCGATTGCTTGATGTAATCCATCAGAATAAGCACGACCAGGCATAACACGACCTGTAAATTGGTCAATAATCATAATTTTTGCATTACGAATATCACGAGTACCATCTTCTGTAGCAACCATATATTCAACATCGCGAGTCATTGTATAGTTAGCTTTCAAAGCTTGATTAATATGATGCACTAATGCAGTATGTTGTGGGTCATATAGGTTATCCAACTTAAAACCTTTTTCAGCTTTAGCAATTCCATCAGGTGTTAAAGCAACCGTCTTACTTTCGATATCAACTTCATAATCTTTATCTTGTTTCAAAGATTTAACAAAACGGTCAGCTTGTAAATATAACGCTGCTGTATTTTTACGACCACCAGAAATAATTAATGGTGTTCTTGATTCATCGATTAAAATTGAATCGACCTCATCGACAAGGGCATAATTTAACCCTTTTACTAATACTTTATCCTCTAAACGAGTTACCATGTTATCTCTTAAATAATCAAATCCTAATTCGGCATTGGTTGTATACGTAACATCACACCCATGAGCTTCTTGTTTTTGTTCAGGTGTTAGCTCCCGTTTATTCAATCCAACTGTTAATCCCAAAAAGTTAAATACTTTGCCATTATTTACAGCATCACGTCCTGCTAAGTAATCATTAACAGTAACAACGTGAACACCATTACCAGTTAAAGCATTTAAATATACTGGAAAAATCGAAGTTAATGTTTTACCTTCACCAGTCTTCATCTCTGCAATATCACCTTCATGTAATGTGATACCACCCATCAACTGTACTTTGAAAGCTTTTAGGCCTAATTGACGATAAGCAGCTTCACGAACTGTAGCATAGGCATCAATAATTATGTCATCAAGCGTTTTACCATTAGCTAGAGCCTCTTTGAAAATACTAGTTTGACCCGCTAATTCTTCATCACTCATCGCTGCATATTTTGATTCTAAAGCAATTACTTCGTCAGCCATTTTATCTAATTTTTTTAATTGTTTTCGTTCATCGTCAAAAACACCTTTAATTCTCCCAATAAAGCTTTTTTTTGTTGAATGTGGTGTTGTATTAAATGGAATTACTTCACCATTATAGATTCCTTGGAAATCTTCAACCTTTATATCTTCACCGGTTTGATCTTGCAAATCAACGATATTTGTTACTGCTTCAGGATTTAATCCCTCTTTTTCATTTTTCTTTTTTAACTCTTTTCTTATTTGCTCTTTTCTACTAGCCATGAAATACGCTCCTCTTTAATAGGTTTAGTCTACCGTATTATAACATTTAAATATATTATTTTAAAGTCCAAATTAAAAGACAAGGTTTTATCCCTTGTCTTAGATTTTAACAACATGTTTTGCTTGCATCCCACGGTCACTTTGATAAAGCTCAAATTCTACTAGTTCACCTTCATTTAAAGTCTTATACCCATCTTGAGTTATTTGACTATAATGAACAAATACATCTTTGCCTTCACCACGATCAATGAATCCAAAACCTTTTTCTGCGTTAAACCATTTCACTTTTCCTTGCATCTCATTCACCCCTTTAATAATATGGTCAATGTTAGTATATTATTATTGTTTTCAAAGATGAATTCATTTCACTCGACAAAGTTTGCCAATATAAGAATTTTGTTCTATTTTGATAGAACTGTTGTCGCGTCAAGTATAAATTCGGTAATCAAAGTCGATATATGCTCTATTTTCATTTAAAAAAAATAAAACTTTCTTGAAACAAATTTAGCATCAAGTTGAGACCCTTTTATTAGCATCTTGAGTTACAATATAAGTGGGTGATATAAGATGATTTGTCCACGATGTAAGAATCAAGATTCACAATATTTTTATACTTTCAAAAATATTACTTATTGCCGTAAGTGCGTTAAGATCGGTTCAACTTGTTTTTCTCCTTCACGATCACCTTCTATTATTAAGACAGTTGATTATCAGCTCGACTACGAATTAACACCATTACAAAATAATATTTCCAGACAATTACTTCAACGTTATCAGCAGCATCTCAACACTTCCCTTAAAGCGGTTTGTGGTGCCGGTAAAACAGAAATAACTTATGAGGTCATTAAATATGCACTAAACCAGGGGCAGCGAGTCTGCTTTACTACACCGCGAAAAGAACTAGTAATTGAATTAGCAAAGCGATTGCAAAGTCAATTCAAAAATATTTCAATAACTACTGTTTATGGCGGTCATAGTGAATTGGTAGATGGGCAATTTATTATTTGTACTACTCATCAGTTATATCGCTATCCCCAATATTTTGACTTATTAATTTTAGACGAATTGGATGCTTTCCCTTACGTAAATAACGAAGTCTTAATTGGTCTACTCCAAAACAGTATTAAAGGCAACTATATTTATATGTCTGCAACTCTAACCAATCAACCAGATTTATTAATGACCAAACGATATCATGGTTATCTTCTAGATGTTCCCAAGTGCTATCTAACTTCATCTTTGGTAATGTATCTTTGGGCGATTAAAAAAATTAGAGATTTTGTCAGAAAGAAAAAACCCGTACTTGTTTATGTTCCCACCATACAATTAACAAATACAGTTGCCCGCATCTTTAAACTGTTTAAACTTAAAAGTCATGCTATCAGCTCTAACACTAAAGATATTCAAAAATTTATAAAACGTCTTAGACATCATCAATTAGATGTTTTAGTTACAACGACTATTTTAGAGCGCGGCATCACCATCGATAATGTTCAAGTAATTATTTTATACGGCAATAATCGGATATATACAACTGCTACATTGATTCAAATATGTGGACGAGTAGGTCGTAAAACAGCACATCCCAGTGGAAGTATTAGTATTTTTACTCCATACAAGACCAGGGCAATTAAAGAGTGTCTCAAAACAATCAAGCAGGACAATGCTTAATCTGTTTTAATGATCTCAATAAATCACCTAGCTTATATCATCTTTATTATCATGCTACACTATGTTTTCATTGTCTTAACCAATTTTCAATCTATAATCGAACTCATGGCTATCATGGTTACAAACTTACGATTTTATATTACTATAACGATTTCTTTAAACAATTGTTATTCCAATATAAAGGACAAGGTGATTATGCTTTAAAAGATGCTTTTTTGAATGCATATCCTCATTTTAAAACCAAATATCGGCGTCATCTCATCGCGCTTGTTCCCAGCAGCCAACAAGACGATCTAAGACGAGGTTTTAACCCAAATGAAATGATTGTAAGAAGTTTTAGTAATCATATTTTTACTGGTTTATACAAAAATTCCGCCTATAAACAGACCAGCCAAACTGATCGCAGTCAAGTAAGTCAGATTATCAAGATTAAAGATGGTCAGCGGTTATATAATCAAAATGTGATAATTTTTGATGATGTTATTACCTCAGGCAATACTATCATGACTTGTGCAAAAGTTATCAGTTCCTATCAGCCCAAAACAATTAGTATAATCGTTATGGCAAGTAATCAATTAGATAAATTATTTAAATAAATATTACACACTAAAACTTGTGTTTTACCACTAATAATATCGTTTTAAATAACCATTAAATATAGTGTAACGTAAATACTTTTCTACTTAAAGGGCAAGAAATTAATTTCTTGCCCTTTTATTCCTTATTTTTTAATCATATTTATCTTTAAGCAAAAAAAGTGGCTGCCCACTTATTTTTCTTCTAATGCCTTTTTATAATTATCCAAATCCAACTTAATCTTCTTTAACGTATTAAAGACCCAGTCAACTCGATCGTCAGGAATTGCTGATTTGTATAAATCTGCCAATTCATGATGGAACTGTTCATGAATAGCCAATGCTTCATGTCCCTTATCCGTTAACTTTAGATAATAAACTCGTTGGTCTTTACTTGATCTCTCTTTAACTAAAAAACCTTTTTCAACTATTTTCTTTACTGCTGTTGTCAATGTTCCCATCGTTACACTTAATGACTTAGCCACATTAGTCATTGAAGGAAATTCTACCTTATCCACTGCATCAAGGACATGAGTTTCACTCATCGATAATTCCTTAAATTTGCTCTTCTTGAGGTACAATTCTTGTATAACCATTGCTTCATTAAAAACATCAACTACTGTCTCGATTGCATCTGAGCGTTTGTCCATTCCTATCACCTCCTTAATTGTACAATATTTTGTCAATAATTGAAACATTTATTGTTTCTGCTTCAAAACAACCTTTGAATTTTACTACTAATCGTTCTATAATGTCCTAGGAATGGGGAGTAGATATGAAAAATAGATTAATTAAAACATTAAATATCAAAAGATTTAAATTAGTATTATTACTAGAAGGTTTGCTGGTCGGAATATTAGCGGGATTAGTAATTGTTGGATATCGAATTTGTTTAACTAATGGAGCTCTTTGGTTACAGCGAATTTTAGCCTATTGTAAACAATCAATATTCACAATAATTATCTGGTTTGTTATCCTATTTGTGATAGCACTAGTTGTCACAAAATTACTCGATTGGGAATCATTAATTTCTGGAAGCGGGATTCCACAGCTTGAAGGAGAATTGGCAGGTAAGATTGATGCCAAATGGTGGCGAGTTTTGATTGCTAAATTTTTTGGTGGTTTCTTAGCTAATTTTTCTGGTTTAGCCCTTGGTCGTGAAGGTCCTTCAATTCAATTAGGGGCAATGGTTGGTAAAGGAATTGGTAAAGTTTTAAAACGTGGTAAGACTGAGGAACGCTATTTACTTACTTGTGGTGCCAGTGCCGGATTAGCAGCTGCTTTTCATGCCCCGCTGGCAGGAGTAATGTTTGCCCTTGAAGAAGTACATAAACATTTTTCTGCCCCACTATTGATTTCAGTGATGACCTCATCAATTGCCGCCGATTATCTTATGAGTTCTATTTTAGGAATGGCTCCTGTATTTTCTTTCAATATTCATGGAACTCTGCCTACCCAATACTATTGGATGGTTATTATTTTAGGAATCATTTTAGGGCTGCTTGGCGCTTTTTATAATAAAGCCTTACTATTTGTTCAAAGCCTCTATAATCACTCAAAGCATTTAAATAACTATACTAAATTATTAATACCTTTTATTTTGGCAGGAATTTTAGGATTCACTGTTCCTCAGCTATTAGGTAGTGGCGATACTTTGGTCGACTTATTAATCGAAGGAAAATTAACAATGTCCTTAATTCTTCTTTTGCTGGCAGGGAAATTCTTATTTGCAATTACCTGCTTTGGCTCAGGAGCTCCAGGTGGAATTTTCTTCCCACTATTAGTAATTGGCTGTTTGATTGGTGGTGCTTTTGCTAATATCTCCGTCGATTACTTAGGTTTAGATCCTATTTATATTAATAATTTTATTCTACTGGCTATGGCTGGTTATTTTACTGCAATTGTAAGGGCTCCAGTGACAGGAATTATTCTGATTTTTGAAATGACAGGTTCTTTAAATCACCTCTTATCAATTGCTATTGTTACTATCGTTGCTTATGTTGTTGCCGATTTATTAAAATCTAAACCAATTTACGAAAGTTTGTTAGAAAATTTATTAAAGAAAAGAAGTCTTCCAACTCCACAGGGAGTTGGAGAAAAAGTATTATTAGATTTTATGATTTTACATAATTCTCCATTGGATAATCATTTAGTTAAAGAAATTCAATGGCCTAATCACTGCTTGATTGTTTCACTTAGACGTGATGGACAAGAATTCATTCCCCATGGTGACACTTATTTAAAAGCCAGTGATAGTATTATTGTCATGTGTGATAAAATAGATGAAAGCTATATTTATGATACTCTTTCAGCTCTAACAACTGAACAAATTTAATTAATAAAAGATAGTTATAAAATAAAGCGTGAAATCTAAATTAAATGATTTCACGCTAATTTACTATCTCTATTTTTTATTGTCCCAATAATATGACGTGCTACGATGATTCCATTTGCTCCTGCCTGAGCCAGCCCTCTTGTTAATCCGGCTCCATCACCTGCTACAT
>OASU01000080.1_pt1 | contig 82880 bp, 76 predicted proteins | sample 1475801 | NCBI WGS metagenome assembly OASU01 (sample SAMEA2579919, study PRJEB22360) | human gut metagenome | biome: human gut; feature: human-associated habitat; material: faeces | place: Denmark | collected 2008/2010 | reverse complement strand
ACGGAGGTATATCTATGAAGGCCTATGTACAAGTTTATACCGGCGAAGGCAAGGGTAAAACGACGGCTGCAATCGGTCTCGCTATACGAGCTATAGGCGCTGGCAAAAAGGTTTTATTTTTACAGTTCATGAAGTCTAAAGTGTATAGTGAACATAATATTTTACCGACCCTCAAAAATATTACATTAGAAACTGTAGGTAAACCGTTTTTTATCATCAAGGAAGGCATGAAGAGCAAGGATGAGCTCGCCAAATGGGGTGATGAGGTGGTTGTATTTGAATCGGGGAATCCGCCTAAGGATTATGTAGCGCTTATTGAAAAGGGCTATGAACGCGCGTTAGAGGCTGTATCTAGCGGCGACTATGATTTGGTGGTTCTCGACGAATATAACATGGCTTTGTTCTTTGAACTCATTGATTGGAAAAAAACGGAGGCTCTATTAGAGGCTCGTAATCCGGAAACCGAAGTGGTGTTTACGGGGCGCGGGGCACCGCAAGAACTTCTTGATGTAGCCGATCTTGTGACGGAAATGAAGGAAGTTAAGCATTATTACATGCAAGGTGTAATGGCTCGCAAGGGCATTGAAAATTAGAGTATACTTTCACAAATCCCATAACCTAAGGAGGTGATGTGGTTGAGTATAGTCGCTATTGTGGCACTCGTCGTAGTGCTTCTCATCGTAGCGCTGATCATGATTATCCTACTAACGCCAATCACATATAGCATCGAATGGAACGGCAGGACGCCGTACCGCGTAGAATTGTCGGTTAAATGGCTGTGGCGCGTATTGTCGCTGCATCTCGCATATTTTCAGGGCAAACCATTTTTTAAACAACTTTATGTATTAGGTATGCAGAAAATAGGCCCTGTGAAAGAATACGACGAATGGATTCAACAACGGGTTGATGACGAATATCAGAAGGCTGTTGACGAATTTGAAAATGATCCGATGGCTGCGCAGGCGGAAGCGATGATGAAAGCCATGCAAGGTGATGGCCAGGGCGGTACTGAACCGACTGAGCCGACGACCGTTGGTGCTTCTGGTGAAAGCCTAGATGCTACGCGCAGTGCAGGGCAAACATCAGATGCACAAGGTAAACAGGTTCGCGTTGAACGTGTTGATACATCTAAGGATGATAATAAGGGTGCTGAAGCGCGGGCTGCACAATATGATTCAATTCGCGATAACCCGACGATGAAACCTGATGATGAAGTGGTAGAAAAGGTCACTTTCAATAGTGATGGCACCGTAAAAGAGAAGGTATTTACGAAAATAGACGGCTTGAAAGATAGCGTAAAATCGCGCTTTCAAAAACCAGATTCTAATGATCCGGTGGCTAGCTTTAAATCGAAAATCCCGACCTTTTGGTTCATGAAACATGTGACGAATACGGAATTGTGGCGTCAATTGTTGCTTGTTTCTAAGCGGTGTTATGACCATTCTAAACCACGAGATATCGCTGTAGAAGGGCGTATCGGCATCGGTGATCCTTTTAAGGGTGGCATGCTTGCTTCGATGTTGTACAGTATTTGGCCTGAACAGGCTGAACATATCGAGATTGATTATTTGAATTGGCATTTAGAAGGTAGCGGCCACATTAAAGGGCGCATTATTCTAGGCGCATTGGCATGGCACGGCACGCGATTCGTGCTTTCACAACCAATGCGTGCACTCATAGCTGAAACGGTCAAGGTCGTTTGGGTTAAGCGCAAAGAAAAGAAAGAATTAGAACGATTGAAAGCGGAACAGGCCGCTAACGCATAGTTGACATCAGTGGAGGTACTACGATGGAGAACAGTAACGTAAAAGAAAATTTAGAAGTCCTTTTTGAGAAGTTCAAAAATATGATTAAGGTGGAAACTGTAGTAGGTGAAGCGGTGCAAATCGGCGATACTACATTGGTTCCATTTGTGGACGTAACATTTGGTTTCGGCACTGGCACAAACCACAATACATCTGGCAAGAATCATGAATGTGGCGGCGGTGGCGGCGGCGCTCGCATGGAACCAAGCGCTGTGCTCGTGATCAAAGGCGAACGCATCGAGTTGTTCAACATTAAAGGCAATCCTTACAGCAATAGCTTTGATCGCCTTATCGGCTTGGTGCCTGACCTCGTGTCTAAATTGAAATCCGATAAATATATCTATCTTAATGACGAACAATAATAGATAGTAAATTTTTAATAAGGGTTCATGATGAATTCATGGGCCCTTATTATTATTTAATAGTATACAATTTAATTATTAGATGCTATATCTCATCTATGATTTTTGAGGGTTTTTACTTGTGAAAGCAAGTTAGATTTGATATAGTAAAAATAGTGCATTACATGTTTGTGTAATGGAACTTTACTGTTCAGGAGGATCTCAAATGAAATTAACTAAAAAATTGACAACATTGGCTATTGTTGGTGCTATCTCCGCTACCACTGCTGTGGCAAGCGCTGCTAACATTGGTTTGGTGCAAATGAGTCAAGTTGTAAATAGCTATCCTGGTTACGGTGCACTCGATATGAAAATGCAACAAGTAGATGCACAATACCGTCCACAAATTGAAAAGAAAATGCAAGAAATTGACAAAATTAAAGATCAAGCTCAAGCAGAAGCAGAATTCAATAAATCCGTAGCTCCATTGTTACAAAAAGAAAATGACGAAGTGAATAAAATTGCACAACCTATGATGCAAAACATTCACAACGCTATCGAATCCGTTCGCGTTGAAAAGAAAATGGACGTTGTATTAGACGACCCATACACAATCCGCGCAGCTGATGCAAATAGTAACGTTGAAAATATTACAGATGAAGTAATTAAACGTCTAAAAAAATAATATCTATCCTTTGAGGTAGAATCCAACAGCCCCCTCTCGAAAAGCCGACACGCTACTGCGCTTACGCGGAGCCCGAAGTCGATTTTCGAGAGGGGGCTGTTTTCCTCTATCCAAGATAGATATTAATTTTTTCAGACAGTAGGGGGAAGGGCCAAAGTCGTTTTCAGAGGGGTATCCCTTTTTTCGCTAATCTCTTTGGATAAAATATTATTTTTTTAGACTGTAGGTAGAAGGACAAAGTCGATTTTCGAGAGGGGGCTGTTTATCTCTATCAGAGATAGATATTAATTTTTTTAGACTAAGAAACAGAGGGGACGCAGGGTGTTTTGTGTTGGTTGGTTTGTTATGGTATGGTATGATTTAGTTGTAATTGAGGGCGGCGAAGGAGGTTTTGTAGATGTCTTTTATGCAGGTTTGTTGGAATTTGATGCGGTATCCGCGGTCTAAGGGGATTCCGTATATTATGGAGAATGGTACGTTTGATCAAGCGCTAGTTTTTATGTTGCGTTTGTTTGGCATTATGCTTGGTTTGTCGGTGGTGGAAAATGGTATCATATTTTTTATCACGCCTGCGACCATGCTAGATACGATTGTATCGATTTTAGGCTTTGTTTTTGCCTGGTTTTTCCTAAAAGGGCTTTGGCTTATATTGGCCTATTTTTATGTGAAAGCCACTAGTAATCGTGATCTTATGTTTAAGGATACGTTCATGGCCGTTTCGTATGCGATGGCCTTTGATTTACCTATAACCGTATTGTCCTTACTCGGTGCGGTACTTGTTATTATATTGAGTCTTGCTGGAGCAGGTATGATTGCGTTTGGCGTTCAATTTATTTTAGGCCTCATTACGTTTGTATTGGCCCTATATTATATACTTTGTTCACTTGGATTATACCGCCAAATGTTAAAGACCACATCAATGCATATTATTATCATTGCTATTGTATATACTGTACTTTTAATAAGTGCATCTATGATGTTACGAGTATAGGTGAAAGTTATTTCATAAATATTAAACAATACAATACGTGAAAGCAAAAAAACGAGCTTAGAATAAATCCAGGCTCGTTTTATTTTATGTGCTAAATGGGCAGATAAAGAATTTAGTATTTTATTTAGTCAATCGATAGCTCATGTCGAGGAGCATTTTTATTCTTTCAGTAGGCACAGAGCCATCCAAAGAAACGGTTAGCCAATTGGCCTTATTCATATGATAGGCTGCATATATGCCTGGTTCCTTACGAAAGGCACCAATCATGGTGGGCTCGCATTTGATGTTTAACACATCGATAGGCCGAATGTTTGACCATCCTAATTTATCGGTAGTAATATTCATGACTAGGGCGAACCATTTATGATTACTTTGATGGCGGTACACCTTGTAATGCGGGAACTGCGTCCAAGGAGTATTGGTGGTAGTATCCTCAAATTGATTGTGAATATAGGTTTCTAAATCTTCGCGTGTCATGTAAATCCTTCTTTCTCTCTTACATAATTAGTATATTCTCTTATGAAAGCAACTGCAAGCGATAATAATATATTCTATAGAAATACAGTTATGAAATTAAGATATTAGGACTAAGAATGTAAAAAAACACCTATATATGGTAATAGTTACTGTTTTATATAACTTACCACTTATAGGTGTTTTTTATATATAGACACTAAGGAGAGGAGGAGGTCATATCTATATAATCTTATTCAGGTTTATGAACGAGGTTTACGATGAATTCGCTATCTTCAACAAGCGTTGCTTGAATGTAGTTATCGCCATTAAATTCGAGAACTTCACCTGGTACGAGTACATGTTCCTCTGTTTCGTTAAGGAATACTTGAACAGTGCCCTTTACAACAGTAAAGATAACATTGGCTTCAGGATGATTATGTTTTTCTACCTTTTCACCTGCTTTGCCACCTTTTTTTACGATTACGTAGTTAGGGCCTTGGAATAATAAACCTAGATCTTTTTTTACTGTGCCTGCCATGATGCTGCACCTCCTATATCTGAAAGTATATGAGTAATGATTTATCTTATGGTTCTATTATAACTGATATTTCTTATCAATTCTGTGTCTGTAGCTACACTTTTATAAGGAATTTTAAAATAGAACAGGCCTGTACTATTTTTAAGACACATATACTAGGTCCCTAGAAATAGAACACGCCTGTTCTATTTTTTTAGACGCATATATTAGGTGCCTGGAAATAAAACAGGCCTGTACTATTTTTTTTAGACACATATACTAGATCTCCAGAAATAGAACACGCCTGTTTTAATTTTTTAGACGCATATATTAGGTGCCTGGAAATAGAACACGCCTGTTCTAATTTTTTAGGCACATATATTGGATCATTAGAAATAAAAAACGCGAGCGTAAAATTTTACGCCCGCGCTTTCGTTCGTTTTTTGCACGTTTTCGCCCATTTTCAGTCGTTTTTCGTCTGGTTTTCGTCCGTTTTAGCGAACGAAATGGTATTTATTTTTTAGCGATTGTATATAATCGTGTGCCATTGTCTTCGGTGGTGATAAGCTCGAATTCAGGATCGATAGCTTTCACAAAGGCCTCGAACCATGTTTGGTATGCGAGCATCATGAATTTAGGGTCTACGCCTGCAGTGCGCCAGTAGCCAGCTTGTAAGCGGTGATCGCCGACCCATGTGAAACGGTCAGCGCTATCCTCAACGATTTGGTCGCCGCCGTCGCAAGGCATGCCGTTTACATAGAAGTTTTGAAGGGCGTTGTAGATGGCTGGCGCCGTATGTTCTTCGAGGCTATCTTGGGCCACAACGCCGCATGCTTGACCTTGTACAGCAAAGGCATCGAGAATAGCGGTTACTACGTGAATAGCATTTTCATCAGCATTTGTATCGAGCATGTCTTTGATGAAAGCCGCTTCGCGGACGGATGCTATGTTGATTTGGTTGGAGAGCCAACCGTGAATGTTGTTATGGTCGATAATGTTTTCCAATGGAATGCTAGGGTTAATTGGTTCGCCGTATGTATCTACGGAGATAGAATGCAATTCCTCAGCAAGGTCATCTACGACCTTTGTCGTTTTTTCAAGAATTAAGTTTTCACGCTCTACGAGCAATTGGATTTTGCGGTATAACCAGTAGTGAATGTGGCCTAAAAATGCGGACATGTGAAACTCCTTTATATTAATTATGCACCTTTGCGGGCAGTTTCTAGTTTGTTAAGTAAATCGTACACGTTGACGCCGTGGATTTCAGCGGCTTGCCATAGTGGTTCCATCGTAGAGGATGGACAACCGAGGCAACCCATGCCGATGCTTTGTAGTACAGGTACTGTATTTGGATAGATGTCTACGATATCGCGGATGATTGTATCCGGTGTAATTGGTTGACCTGGTTCAAGGCGTGGCGTTTCAACCTCTGGATCATTGCCGTGACCTGGCAAGTTAACAATAGGTTCTGCTGCTTTTACTTCTGTAGGAGCCCCTTCAAGGTCGCCTAGTACAGCTTCTTTGAAAGCCTCTAAGCCGATGCGGTCGATGAATTCACCCATTCGTTCGATTTGTGCATTTGCTTTGTAATATTCGATGATGCGGTCCACAAGTGCAAGGGCTTCTTTTTCTGTTGTTACCTCTGCAATGAGGTCACCAATGCGTGGATGCGCACCGCCGCTGCCGCCAGCGTAGACGCTCCAGCCCTCAACAGAACCGATAACGCCAACGTCCTTCATGCGGCTTTCAGTACAAGAATTAATGCAGCCGGACACGCCGATTTTCATCTTGCTAGGCATTTCTTGGGACAAATATTTGCGTTCCAACTGCATGCCAAGATGCACGCTATCTTGTTTAGCCCGTTTACAGAACGTTGTGCCAGGGCAAATCTTGACGCTGCGCACGCGGTTGGACACCATGTACGCCGGCTCCATGCCGAGCATTTCCCACGCTGCGTCTACGTCCTCAGCTTTCAAATTCGTAATCATAATGCGTTGGCTGCCGGTTAGTTTAAGAACAGCGCCAAATTTGTTCGCCACATCAATGTATTTTTGCAATTGATCTGGTTGAATAAAACCCGCTGGAATGCGCGGTGTAATAGCATAACGGCGTTGGCCGTTTTTAATTCGTTGTAAATTTCCTGCGATTTGAGCCATTGTAATCCCCTCTAAATTGTAATGAACTACTTATATTCTATCATATATTTTCACTGTGAAAGTCTCTATTAGCACATGCTAGAGATGATGCGTTTCGACGGTGATGTACGTCCAAACGATACATGTTCTAGAGAGCTAGTAAGAGATCGTTATGAAATGATTGTTATCATCATTTCAAATTACATATACTAGTATAATTCATTTTACAATAAAATAATGTGTCCCAAGCTACAAAAAAGCAAAAATTTTTGACCCTGTTTCACGTGAAACTAAATACAAAAGTACGGCCCTAAACCTTGATTTGGGGTCGTTTTTTCATGGGGAAAAATATTATTCCTCTTTTTGAAACGAATTTGCTTGTCACGAGCCTCCTTTTGGAATGTATATAGGTGAAAGGAGGTGATCAGATGGCTGAACTAAAACGCACAAAGTTAGTGTTACGTTTTAATATCGGTACGGAAGAAAAACCGAAGTACAAAGACGTCACTTTCACACGCGTCGCTGAAGAAGCTACTGATGATGCGGTTAAAATCGTCGGTACCGCATTGGCTGGTCTCTATGAGAACACCATTGCTGACGTAATACGCGTCAACGAAGTATCCCTTGGTCATTAATGTGCTTTCACTCATAATAGTTAGCACATAATGGCTGCGTGAAGGTTCGTAGTAATCCAAACCCTGTGGACCTATCGCGATCATTCCCATCCTTATGTATATGAATTAGAAAGGAGTGCCCAACATGGCTGATAAACGTGTGGTATATCTTAAATTTGCTACAGTCGATGGTAAAAGCGCATCGATCACAATTAGTGGACCTCGCACTGGCCTTACTTTGGAGCAAGCTAAAACGGCAGCTAATGCGCTAGTAGCGAACAAGGTAATCTTAGGCTCTGGCGACGCTCCATTGGCAAGCTTTACCTCTGCCAGTGAAGTATCTACGCAAAGTAAAGATTTGCAATAAAACAACATATCGCTAATGCATAGATGACTCTATCCTGTCTGTGCCTAGCATAACTATCGCTGTTATGCGATGAATATCTTATCCCTGGTCATATGATAGCCTCGGAACCTGTCATATGACGCCTCCCAGCGGGCCACTCTTCGGAGTGGCCCATTTTGTTGTATAATGAACCTAGAATTATCTTGATGTAGGAGGAACGATGAAGGTTCTATACGATACAATTTTGAAAGCAACTTATACAGGTCGTCCCAATCGTTTTGTGGTGACCTTGGATCTTAATGGTGAAAGCGTACTTGCTCATTTACCAAATCCAGGTCGTATGTGGGAACTGTTATTTACAGGTGTTACGATGTACATCGTGCCTCATGATAAGCCTGATGCGAAGACGAAGTATCGCGTTGTAGGCATTGAACGTGATGGCGTTGTTATCATGCTCGATACGAATTATAGCAATGATGTAGCAGAGCATTTGATTGAAAACAAACTCATTCCTGGCTGGGAACAATGGCGCGTTGCACGGCGTGAATATACGGTAAAACTACATGGGGCGACATCACGCTTTGATTTACTCCTCACTAACGATGATGGTGAAGAATTCCTATTAGAGGTTAAGTCCTGTACCTTGTTCTCCAAGACCGGTGCCATGTTCCCCGATGCTATCACAGAACGGGGACGCAAGCATTTATTGCACTTACGGGAACTGCAAAATGAAGGCTACCATACGGGCGTATTATTCCTTGTACAATGGGACCAAGCTCAATGGTTCTTGCCGGACTACCATACGGATTTAGAATTTGCCACGACCTTTAAAGAAGTGGCCCCATATCTTGACTGGAAAGCCGTTGCTGTAGCGTGGGATGAGACTTTCACAATGCCTACCGTGACACGCGCTTGTACCTATCCGAGCTATGTTCTCGACAGCGAAGCGCACGACAGCGGCGTATACATCATGGTGATGCACCTTGACCATGAGCTAGATCTTGAAATCGGATCTAAGGGCATGATGCATTTTAATGCAGGTTATTACATGTATGTCGGCTCCGCCAAGGCGAACCTTACGAAACGCATTGAGCGCCATAAGAGAAAACGCAAGAAAATGCATTGGCACCTCGATTACTTCCGCGGCCATTGCGAAATGATTGCCGGCGTGCCTATTCGTACGAGCGGACTACCCCTTGAAAGCTGGAGCCTTACTCACGAACCATACCCATCCATGCCGAGCATGCCAGACCCTGATGATGTAGATGTGAGCGTCGAATGTGCTTTAGCTGATGCGGTGCGTGCCATTTCCGAGTGGGACGTGCCAAAATTTGGCTGCTCCGACTGTGATTGCACGAGCCATTTGTTTGGTATGACTGAAAATCCAATACATAATAAGGCCTTTATGGATGTGGTAGAAGAATTTAGGATGAATCAACTGGATTCCATAATTGTTGAGAATTAATAAAGTAGCATATCATCAGTAGTTATTTCCAAAATGGAAATAACTACTGATGATATGCTGATAAAAGGACGTGTAAATCAATTTGATTTGCACGTCCTTTATATGTATTGAATTTGTATAATTTATTATTCTATATTTTAATTTACCTATTAGGTAAATTTCCATTTACAATTTGTTACAAAGGAGTATAATAGAATTAACCTAATAGGTAAATTATTATAGATGGCCATTTATATTGTATCTAGTCTCGTTAGATAGAGAGTCGGTGAGGTATTGAAGATACGATATAAGAATAATAAAATACGCAAGGTATGTACGGACATTAATGTAGCACAGAAAAAATATAATCTTAGAATGGCAGTGAAAATAAATGAACGTTTAGATCAACTTACTTATGCTGAATCAATTGAAATGTTAATTTGTTTACGATTAGGAAGATGTCATCCTTTATACGGTGCTAGATTAGGTCAATATGCAATGGATTTAATCCATCCATATCGTTTAATTTTTACTCAGTATGGTGATACTGTAGATATTGTAGAGATTCAAGAAATCGTGGATTATCATTAATTAGGAGCACGAATGATATGAAAATTTATAGGAGTAAGACCTTTATAGCGATTCCACCAGGCATGACTATTAAAGAAGTTTTAGAAAATAGACATATGACTCAAAAAGAGTTGGCTTCTCGTATGGATATGAGTGAGAAACATATTAGTAAATTGATTAATGGTGAAGTACCTCTAACACAGGATGTAGCGTTACGTCTAGAACGTGTATTTGGCGTAGATGCAAGTTTCTGGAATGGTTTAGAAGCTGGATATAGAGAGAAAATACTAAAGGTAGAGTATGAAAATTCTATTGATGAGGAAATAAATTTTGCCAAGCCTTTTGGGTATGCTAAATTAGCTCGGTTGGGCATTGTACCAGAAACTAAAAAGAAAGCGGAACAAGTTAATAATTTACAAAAGTTTTTTGAGGTAGCATCTTTGAAAACTGTGGCTGATGAAATGGTTATGCCTTTGGTATATGAGAATATAAAGGATATGGATAAAGCAAAACAGAGTGCTATTTATACATTGGTACAAATTACAAAAGGTGAATCTCGATTTGTGGAGGTAAATCCTTATGATTGTGAATTACTTAAAGCCTTTATTCCTCAAATAAAAGAACTTTCACAAGAATCTTTGACTGTGGCTAAAGAGCCACTTAAAGATATGCTAGCGGCATCTGGTGTTATTATTGTATATTTGCCTATCATTGATGATATAACATCTACATGTATTACGTATTCTAAGGGGAATGCCATTGTATTGGGAATACCAGCAGATGATAATAAGGATTTTTGGCACTTATTAGATGAAGCTTTAAAAGGTTTGGTAGAACGAGATCATCCTCATACGAGTCGTAAATATCGAAATAATGATCCTGTGACTGTAGTGAATTATTAAAAGGGAGAATAGGATATAACTAAGGCTAAGTATAATGCTCGGAGGGAATTATATGATATCTTTAGAAAATGCAATTACCGGAAATGTTACTGTATACCAAGCAGAGAACGAGTCTGTTTCCACCAATGTGTTATATAAAGATGAAACATTCTGGATGACTCAAAAGGATATGTCGAAATTATTTGATGTTAATCCACAAGCTATATCAAAGCATTTAAGCAATATTTATGCTGAAGGAGAGTTAGAAAAAATTGGAACTTGTTCCAAAATGGAACAAGTTCAAATAGAAGGCTTACGTACTGTAAAGAGGCTTACGGATTTTTATAATCTCGATGCCATCATTGCGGTAGGGTATCGTGTAAACAGTAAAAAAGCAACTCAATTCCGTATATGGGCTACGGGCGTATTGCGTGAATATATTATAAAGGGTTTTGCCCTTGATGATGATATGCTAAAAAATGGACGCGCATTTGGCCAAGATTATTTTAAAGAGTTGCTACGAAGAGTCCGTTCAATTCGTGCTAGTGAACGTCGTATATATCAACAAGTGACAGATATATTTGCAGCGTGTGCAATCGATTATGATGCACAATCACCTATAACTAGAGATTTTTTTGGAACGATACAGAATAAGTTTCATTATGCTATAACTGGTCAAACTGCTGCAGAAATCATTCATAGTCATGCGGATGCTACAAAGAATCATATGGGATTGACTACTTGGGAATCTGGACCGGAAGGACGGATTTATAAAAAGGATGTAATTGTAGCAAAAAATTATTTATCCATTGAAGAGATTGAACAATTAGAGCGAACTATATCTTCGTTTTTTGATTATATAGAGCGTATTATCGAACGACGTGAAACATTTACTATGAAAGCCTTTATTGAAAGTGTTGATAAGTTTTTAGACTTTAATGAGTATCATATCCTAACAAACAAGGGTAATATTTCTATGACACAGGCTCAAAAGAAAGCTGTTAGTGAATATAAAGTGTTTAATACGCATCAGAAGGTAATTTCTGATTTTGATAAGTTTGTAAAAGAACATAGTTAAATTGTATCCAGATAATGGCTGAAATCTTGGGTAAGTGAAATTTTGAATTCTGATTATCCATATGTATCTCCTCTCTGTACATTCTATTTATAAAATTCCATAGAATATAGAATAATGAATAAAAACAAAATTATTGTAACAAGGATAGATATATTTTTAAATAGGTAATTACTATTGTGCAGGTATTCAATTCATAGTCGGATATTAGATTTATATTCATAATTGTGTTTAGGGATTATAATCCATAAACGGATAAAAATATTGGTGAATTGGGATTGTAATCCTTAAACTCGTTAAAATTGTGCGGAATTGGGATTATAATCCCTAAATATATGGGGGAGAGATAAAATTTGTAAGTGTTAGAGTATGCTTTCACTAAAAATCCTGATAACAATAGCGCTAAACCCACAAAAATGCTATAATAATATGATGAATTGTAATCAGTGTTAGTAAAATGAGGTGAGATTGTGGCAGACCAACAATGGTCCCATGGGAATATTCATCCCGTTCAGATTGATAAAGAAATGAAGAACGCCTATATCGATTATGCGATGTCCGTAATCGTAATGCGTGCTCTTCCTGATGTGCGTGATGGCTTGAAACCAGTACATCGTCGTATTTTGTACGCGATGCACGAAACAGGCATGACGCCAAATAAACCGTACAAGAAATCCGCTCGTATCGTCGGTGACGTACTTGGTAAGTATCATCCACATGGTGATAGTTCTGTTTACGACGCAACGGTTCGTTTAGCGCAAGATTTCAATACGCGCTACCTCTTGGTAGACGGCCACGGTAACTTTGGTTCCATCGACGGCGATAGTGCCGCTGCGATGCGTTATACCGAAGTACGTATGGCGAAAATTACGCAAGAAATGCTCGCTGATATCGACAAGGAAACTGTTGATTTCATGCCGAACTATGATGAAAGCTTGCAAGAACCTACAGTATTGCCAGCGAAGATTCCAAATCTTCTCATCAATGGTTCCAGCGGTATCGCCGTAGGGATGGCGACAAATATTCCGCCGCATAACCTTAACGAGGTATGTAATGGCCTTACCATGCTCATCGATAATCCAGATGTAACTGTGGACGAATTGATGACGCAAATCAAAGGTCCAGACTTCCCAACAGGGGCGCTCATTTTGGGCCGGGAAGGCATTAAAAAAGCGTACTCCACAGGTCGTGGCAGCGTAAAAATGCGCGCTCGTGCAACCATTGAAGAAATGGCGAAGGGCAAGCATAAAATCGTAGTGACTGAGATTCCATACCAAGTTAACAAGGCTCGCGTTATCGAAACGATTGCGAACTTGAGCCGTGATAAGGTCATCGATGGTATCACAGCACTTCGCGACGAATCTGACCGTCAAGGTATGCGCATCGTTATCGAATTGCGCGCTGACGTGCAACCGGATATCGTCCTCAATAAATTGTATAAACATACTCAATTACAAGAATCTTTTGGCGTGATTATGCTGGCCCTTGTGGACGGTCATCCTCGCGTATTGAATTTGAAAGAAGTATTGGGTTACTACTTAGATCATCGTCTCAATGTCATCGTACGTCGTACACAATTCGAGCTTAACAAAGCCGAAGCGCGTGCACACATCTTGGAAGGCTTGTTGATCGCCCTCGACCACATCGATGAAGTTATTGCTACAATCCGCAGTTCCCAAACTGACGAAATTGCACGTAACGCATTGATGCAAAAATTTGGGCTTTCAGAAAAACAAGCAGTAGCCATCCTCGACATGCGTTTACGCCGTTTAACAGGCTTGGAACGCGAAAAAATCGAAGAAGAATACAAGGAATTGTTGGCATTGATTGAAGATTTAAAAGCTATCTTGGCTAGCGAAGCGCGTCAACGTCAAATCATCAAAGATGAATTGGAAGATATGAAGAAAAAATACGGCGATCCTCGTCGTTCTGAAATCACTATCGATACATCCGACCTTGATGTAGAAGACCTCATCGCTGACGAAGAGATGGTTATTACCTTGACTAAACAAGGTTACATCAAACGGATGAACGCGAACGTATATCGCAACCAACATAAAGGTGGCGCTGGCGTTATCGGCATGAAGACGAAGGAAGACGATTATGTAACACAAATTATGCATGTTCGCACGCATAATACATTGTTGTTCTTTACGTCTACTGGCCGTACATACCGCCTCAAAGCGTACGAAGTGCCAGAAGCAGGTTCCCGTAACTCTCGTGGTACCGCTATGGTCAACGTATTGCCACTCGCTGTGGGCGAATCCGTTACGACTATGATCGACCTTGAACGCATCCATGAAAATGTAAACTTATTCATGGTTACTGAGTTCGGTGTTGTAAAACGCACGGCTATCGAAGAATACCGCAACATCCGTCGTTCTGGCCTCAATGCGATTAACCTTGACGATGGGGACCGCTTGATTTGCGTGATCGTAACCACAGGCAACCAAGATATCCTAATCGGTACGAAACTTGGCATGGCCATCCGTTGCAACGAAGAGGACGTTCGTCTCATGAAACGTGCGGCTCATGGCGTGCGCGGTATCAAATTGAAAACAGGCGACGTTGTTGTAGGCGCTGGTGTTCTTGAGTCTGATGAAAGCGAAGCACAAGTGTTCACTATTTCCGAAGAGGGGTATGGTAAACGCAACGAAGCAGATGCGTACAATGTACAAAAACGCGGCGGCATCGGTACAAAGAACTTCCGTATTAACGACAAAACTGGCGATGTAGTAGCCGTTGAAGTCGTTCACAATGATGACGAAGTGATGCTCATTTCCGAACAAGGTAAAATCATTCGCTTTAACATGAATGACATTGCTGTGAAAAAAGGCAAAGCCATTTCTGGTGTGAAAACACAAAACCTCGACGATGGTGATAAGGTAGCAAGCATTGCTGTAATTCCTGCATCTGAAATCGAAAGCGAAGAATAATATCGTATATGTCATATAGATTTATTTGTATTCTATATGCAAAGTAACGAAAATATACTATATCTAACATAGATATGCACAATTGGCGATCACCTAAGTGGTCGCCACTCGTGTTATACAGGACGAGCAGTTGCTTTATCTATTAGGCCCTGATGTTCTGTAGAGACCAAACCATAATCATGCCCATATATAGTTGAATGAATAAAGGATTGAATAGGAGAGAATGATGAAAAAATGGTTAGCTGCCATTATGGCAGCAGGATGTATATTTTTCGGTGGCTTTGGCGTAGCCAATGCTGCTGATTGGTACTACGTTGATGCGGACACAGACGATTCCGCATGGTTTATCGATAACTCATCTGTGTTTAAAACAGATTCTATGGCTCGTATTTTGGTGAAAGCCAACAATGTAGAAGGTTATACCTATATCTACACCGTTGAAATTAACCGCCCAGATAGCACATGGACAGAAGTGAACGCAACCGTGTATAGCCAATCTGGCGTACCTTTGTTGACAAGCAATGAAAAACAAAAACCTGTGAAAATTGAGAAAGATACAATAGGATCAGAAGTAATGCAGGCCCTTTGGGGAAAATAAAATTTAATTAAATTTGTATGCTTATGTTTCTGAATATTAGTATTCGTATATAGTGTGATAGGAATGGTAGGGATCGAAAACCTCCACCGGCCGGGTCTGACTACGGCCTGCGGCCTACGCAGGGCCAAAGTCGGTTTTCGATTCCCTACCATTCCTTTTCTATATCCTGAATACAAAATCAGAAACATAAGCATTTTTTATTCCTTAGAATTTTATTTTTCCGAAAGGGCCGGAGAAGGAAGATATATTTTTATTTATTTATCGCCTAAATTGTATTAAAATTAGGGGAGAAATATTCGTATAGGGGAAAGGTGGTGTGGTATGCGTAGTTTTGATTATCGTCGGCTCGGGGATTGTCTTTGGGATGGTGAGGTTGTGTCGTTGCTTTCACAGATTCATGAGTATAAGGGGCGGCAGGATTTGTTTGTGTCGCAGCGGCCAAGTAGTGTAGCGCGGTTGGTAGATATTGCGAAGGTGCAGAGTGTGGAGTCGTCGAACCGGATTGAAGGGATTGTGACGACGAAGGCTCGTATTCGTTCGTTGGTGGCGGATAAGACGATGCCCCGTAATCGGGATGAGGAAGAGATTATGGGGTATCGCGATGTGTTGAATACGGTGCATGAAAATTACGAGTATATCGATTTGACAAGGCACATTGTACTGCAGTTACATCGTGATTTGTATGCGTATTCCCACAAGGGGATTGGTGGACAATATAAAAATGTACAGAATTCGATAATTGAACGGCTTGCAGATGGTTCTGAGAGGGAACGCTTTAGGCCATTGTCACCATATGAAACGCCGGCTGCTATAGATGACTTTTGCCATAGTATTAATGCGGTTCTTCAAGATAAATCGGTGAATCCATTGCTTGTGATTCCTGTATTTATACACGATTTTTTGTGTATTCATCCTTTCAATGACGGCAATGGGCGTATGAGCCGATTGCTGACGACGTTGCTCTTGTATCAAAATGGGTACATGATAGGTAAGTTCATTAGTTTAGAGCAAAAAATCGAGCGTACAAAGGACAGTTATTATGCGGCGTTAGCTCAATCCGGCGCAGGTTGGCACACAGGCGATGAAGATATAGTCCCTTTTGTCAAATACATGCTTCGCGTTATTTTGGCGGCTTATCGTGATTTTGAAAGCCGTATTGAATTGCTGACTATGTCGTTATCTGCAAAGGATCGTATTAAAATCATAATTAGTGCCACTATTGGTAAGATTACGAAATCTGGAATTCTTGAGAAACAACCAGATATAGCTATATCTACAGTTGAAAAAGCCTTGAAAGAACTTGTAGAAGAGGGCTTTATCGAACGTCATGGTGTAGGACGAAGTACATTTTACGTAAAAGTATCGCAAAAAATTAGCTTTCACGCAAAATACATTTAATATATGGTATAATAAATTAAATTTAATTTTATACGAGGTGAAATATATGAAAAAATTACTAGGTACATGTTTAGCTGCTGCTGCAATTTGCGCATTCGGTTTCGGTTCTGCTAGTGCTGTTAACTGGCAAGTATTTGGTCAAGATAGTGCAGGTATCACTTGGTCCATCGATCAAGATAGCGTTCAAAAAAGCGATAAAACTGCAACTGTAATGATCAAAGCTCAAGATTCTGAAGGTTATCATTTCATCGCAACTGAAGAATTCAACCACAAAAAGAAAACTGTAAAAGACCAAAAAGTTGTATTGTACAACCCACAAGGTTACGCAGAACGTGAAGATAAAGTTGATGGCAAAGACCGTCCAGTTGTTGCTGGTTCCCCATCCGAAGCAGTTTACAACTTCTTATGGCCACAACAAGCAAAACAAGGTAAAAAATAATATACACCTTATACGACAAAGCAGCTCGAAAGAGCTGCTTTTTTGTGTTTATATGCAGAGTATGAGTTTGAGTTATAGGACAAAACGTGTGGGTAAAAATCTTTATAACACTAGATAGACACTGATATGATAAGTGTTTTATCTTGTTTTGTAATTTAGTATAACGTAATATAGTATATCGTAATATACTATATTGTGTTATACTAAAGAAGATATAGATAGGATATTTGTTGCATAGCGTAATTTAGATTAACGAGGAGGTGCGATATGGTATTTGTAGGCCGTGAACATGAATTAGCTTCTCTGGAGGCGCAATATAATTCAAAACGTTTTGAATTGGCTATTGTGTATGGACGCCGTCGTGTGGGTAAGACGTATTTGTTGCACCACTTTTTGTCGTCTCATGATGGCGCGTATATGGTGGGCCTCGAATCTGGTGCGAGTAACAATTTAGAGGCGCTTTCACAAGCTGTATATCGTGCAACGGGGATGATTGAAACCGGTAAATTACAGTCCACATTACCGAATTTTCCAACGATCACGGCGGCGTTGACCCATTTATTTGAGTATAGCTTAGACCATCGTTGTATATTTATTATCGACGAATATCCGTACTTGGCGGAATCGATTCCGTCCGTTTCGTCTGAGCTGCAGGCCTTGATTGATGCATATAAAAATCGGTCTCAGTTAATGCTCATCTTGTGCGGTTCGTCCATGAGTTTTATGGAAAATCAGGTGCTAGGCCATAAGAGCCCTTTGTATGGTCGCCGCACGGCGCAGTATAAAATTAAACCGTTTACGTATATCGAGGCCCGTCAAATGGTACCCCATCTTTCCTATGAGGATAGTGCTATCGCCTTTGGTCTTACCGGTGGTGTGGCTGAATATTTATCATATTTTAGGGATGGTGATTCTCTTGATGAAGGCATTATTTCCTTGTTTTTCACACCTACAGGACGTCTTGTGGATGAACCGTCGAGTCTGTTAAAGCAGGAATTACGAGAGCCGCGTCAGTATAATGCCATCCTCAGTGCTATCGCCAAGGGGGCTAGCCGTAATAACGAAATTGCTACTAAGGTAGATATGACCACGGGGGCATTGAATAATTATCTAAAAAGCCTTATTGATTTACAAATCATCGAAAAAATACATCCTGTTGGATCTAAGTCTAATAAAAGTATTTATACCATTAAAGATTCTATGTATACCTTTTGGTATCGTTTTGTAGAACCGAACCAAGGGGCCATTGAAAACTTTAATGGCAAACTTGTATACCATCAATACGTTAAACCTATGCTTTCACATTTCATGGGACCCGTATTTGAAACGATGGCAGCACAATATGTACAGGCGCGCATTCACCGAGGTTCAGTTCCGTTCTTGCCACAACAAATAGGTCATTGGTGGGGCACGGATGCTGAATCAAGAAAGCAAGTGGAAATCGATGTAGTGGCCATGGCGGACATACAAGCGAATCCCAATGCACGGCCTGTACGTCATTTATTAGTGGGCGAGTGCAAATGGAAAAATGAACCGGTTGACCAAGATGTGCTGATATCACTCATGGAAAAAGCCCGTGTATTTCACGGTGAACCATACTATTGGCTATTTAGCAAACGAGGGTTTGGATTTGTCTCAGACGATGAACGGGTAGAGCTCATCGATGTACCGATGATGTATGAACTTTAAATTTTCCTGTTTATGAAGTCCAATAATCTTTCAATTCCTACTAGCCTAGTACGTTGATTGATGGCCTCCTTATTTGTTATGCTAGTAATATAGGAGAAATTAAAACTTTCACAATAGGTATGATTATACAGAACGAGGAGGTCCTCATGTCCCAATTTGAATTTATCGACAAACGCGTGCCAATCGCGCTCGACAACCCGTCCATTTACCACGATATTTCGAAGTGTAAGAATTGCACCTTGTGCCGTCGCGCTTGCGCCGATGTGATGAGCGTGCTCGATTATTACGATCTTGAATCAACCGGTGATGTGCCAATGTGCATCCACTGTGGTCAATGTGCGGCTGCCTGTCCATTCGATTCCATGCATGCTAGATCTGAGCTTGATAAGGTGAAAGCGGCTATTGCTGACCCTGACAAGATTGTTGTTATCCAAACGGCTCCGGCTGTGCGCGTGGCTATCGGCGAAGGCTTTGGCTACGAACCAGGCACATTCTTAGAAGGAAAAATGGTTAGCGCCCTTCGTAAATTGGGTGCTGATTATGTGGTTGATACGAACTTTGGTGCGGATTTGACTATTATGGAAGAAGCATCTGAGCTTGTAGATCGCCTAAAGAATGGCGGTACTATCCCTCAATTCACATCTTGTTGCCCTGCATGGGTGCGCTTTGCGGAAATCTATTTCCCTGAACTCATTCCAAACTTGTCCAGTACCCGTTCTTGCATCGCTATGGAAGCGGCTATGATTAAAACGTACTTTGCTGAGAAAAAAGGCATTAATCCGGCGAATATCGTGTCTGTCAGCGTTAACCCTTGTACGGCGAAGAAGGCTGAAACTAAGCGGGTTGAGGAAAATGCAGCGGCTCGTTATTATGATGATGAAAGCCTCGGCATGGATACGGATATTTCCATTACCACACGTGAATTTATTCGTTGGCTCAATGACGAAGGTGTTGATTTTGGCAGCTTAGAAGACTCTAAGTTCGATGATTTAATCGGTATGGAAACTGGTGCATCTATCATTTTCGGTAATACAGGTGGTGTTATGGAAGCAGCTATGCGTACGGCGTATAAGCTCATCACTGACAAGGAACCACCTCCATATGCATTGACTCACCTCGAAGATGTTCGCGGCATGAATGGTGTAAAAGAAGCGACTGTACAACTTGGTGATGATGTTACCTTGTCCGTTGCTGTTGTACACGGTGGTAAAAATACTCGTGATTTCCTTAACACGTTGAAAGAAAGTGGCAAACACTATGACTTCATCGAAGTTATGGCATGTCCAGGTGGTTGTATCGGTGGTGGTGGTCAACCACGTACTAAATTACCACAAGCTGTGAAAACAAAAGAAGCCCGCATTGGCGGACTTTACAAAGCTGATGAAGAATACAAATACGTGGCATCCTATGAAAACCCAGAAATTCAAGACCTATATAAAAACTTCTTGGGCGAACCATTAGGACATAAAGCACACGAACTACTTCATACACACTATACAGACCGTAGTGCACAACTAGGGGATCGCAAAGACGTGGTGCCTGAAACATGCCCTACATCACCTAAGTACAAAGGGTAATTAGAGTAGAAGCCCCCATCTGTTCCAAAATCCTCCACCGGCCGGGTCTGACTCCGGCCTGCGGCCTCCGCAGGGCCAAAGTCGGTTTTGGAACAGATGGGGGCTTTCTCTATGTACGTTTGTATGGAGGTGATGTAGGGGCATTGTTTCTGGAGAAGGGCGAAAGTCGACATGCTACTGCGCTACGCGGAGCCCGAAGTCGTTTTGAGGGGCCGATAGGGTCTTTCTTTATTTACGTTTGTGGTTTAGGTGATGTTAGGGCATAATTTTGTATTTATATGGTACGGAATTTACACGTTTGAGATTGTATACTTCTCTTAAGGATGGTATTGTTATTATAAATTGATCGAGTTTTATGTACCGAGTTTGGTTAGGGTAGTTGATTGTATTATATCGGGGATACGGAATATGTTTGACGAACGGATTGTGGAGAATAATATTTTTTATTTTGCGACGAATGAGTTGTCGCAGGATGCCTTTATTTGTTGGTGTTTGAATTGGATTAATATGCCTGTTCGCGACGATAATGCAAGCGGACGCCAGTTTGGGGCTCGATTTTTATCTCGTTTGTTGAATGAGGCTTATGATGTATCTGGTGTTAACCAGATATATATTTTTAGGCAGTTACTTAATATTGATGTGCTTGTATTGGTTCCAGAACTACAAGTAGCTTTAATTATTGAAGATAAAACATCATCACAGGAGCATGGTAATCAGATCAATCGGTATAAATACTTGCTTTCAAAAACATTTGAATCAAATCAATACAATGGATTGGATATATATCAACATCTTTCAGATGATAAAAAGGAACAACAGCAAAAACGTGATGAGACTGCTTGCTGGGGCGCGGTAAATAGTATTCGATGGGCATTACGAGATGAACCGGGAGAATTGGATTTGTCAAAGTATACGATTCATACTGCGTATTTGAAGACGGATTGGTTCAATGATGATGACTGGAATACGGTTTGGGAACTGGAGAAGGATCCAAAGGTTAATACCTATGTGGATGGGCCAGAGTTCTTATCCTTGTTACTGTCTTGTCGTGAGTGGAATAATCCAATTTTAATGAGCTTTGTGGATTATTTGCGCTCTAAAATTAGGACTACTATAGAGCATAGCTGTTTTTGGAGATACTATAAGGATGTAGATGGGCATATTCGTTTTTATATCCAAGATACTGCGATTGCCCAACGAAGATTTTTGCAGACTGTATTTAATCAGCCAAATCATGAAGCACCATTTATGGCGAAATTGGAGCAACACGTTGAGGATATTGAGGATTCATATGTATATGGTCGCATAGATGATGCACCTAATACTCATACGATTCAGCATGGCAGCAGCTTTGGTTCACTTTGGTCATTGATGCACTTTTGGGATCGTTCTCTAGACCGCACTGTTGATGCCGATTATTGGGGCTTTCAAAATGCAAACGAAGATGATTTAACCGTTAAACCATATATGTTTTGGCGTGTTGATAAAATTAAAGAAGGCCCCGTTTTGAGTTTACGTTACTATACGTGGTGGGAAAAGGGCGCTGGTGATAATGGTGAAAGCAATACCTGCTCATATAAAACCCGTGTGTATAACTATATTAAAGAGCATAAATTATCATTAGAGAAGATTTCTGCTAAATTGGAGGCTATTAATGAGCTATATTGTTGTACAGCTGACAAGGGAGATATATGCTCTGAAGGTAATTTATATAAGCAATATGAAAACACTCTATTGCAATTTAAATTACATAATATACTAATTGATTGGAATGATGAGGATAAACGGACGAAATTTATATCCTTAATACGTGAATTGAATGAAAATTTGATGCAGGAGATTAAAAAAGTAGAATGGAATCTTGTGCGTAAAGGGGTGCTAAAGTAGAGGTGACCTTATGACTGAGGAAGAGTTATATAATCGTTATCATGAAATACAATCGACATATGTGGAAGTCAGATTTACTGATGGAGAGTCATTAATAGGTAGGTTGGATTCTTTTGTTTCTGGTGTAAATAATGAGCCCGATGAGGCCTCGATATATGTTGGTAGTTACGAATTGTACGCTAGTGAAATTAGTGAAATAGTAGAGATCTTATGATGTATGAGTAATAGTAGTTAGCACTTATAATTTTAGGGATAGTAATAGCATAGATTATAAAAGACTCGTATCACTTGTTGATATGTACCCTTTTCATTGGATACCCAGTAAAGGGGGTACATATCATAATCTAAGGTAGAGCTTTTTAATAGTATAAAATTAAGAAATGTAACATTACTTATATAATCATTTCCTTAAATATTAAAAATAGCAAAAGTATAATAGGATTAGATACTATTTATGGGGTTTGAAAAAGTAGATGAATGGAAAATGAATTAAATTATTGACGTAAAATCTATAAACCCTTATAATAACTGTATCTTAAGAAAAATCATTTTCTTCCAGTATTTACCTATATCCATAGGCTTTGTGGATCAAATGGGAGCGTGTTTTGACCGTTTACGGTATTGAAACTGTTCGTGTCAGGCCTAACTGACATGAACGTTGGGAAGGTTGCAACAGTACTTACCGTTTACGGTATTGAAACGTATCAACTATGGTTCGTAAAGAACTACCAGAGAGAAAGTTGCAACAGTACTTACCGTTTACGGTATTGAAACCCGGCATAGCTACCGCTCATCAAGAAGAACTCTGCTTTGTTGCAACAGTACTTACCGTTTACGGTATTGAAACGCCAAAGCAGAAAAAAATATTGTTAAGGTTGCAGGTATGGTTGCAACAGTACTTACCGTTTACGGTATTGAAACGCAACGGCTTCTGCTTGTCGGTTCACCTCCTTCCATGCGTTGCAACAGTACTTACCGTTTATGGTATATGATATCTGGTTGAGCATTATTAAAACGAATTTTTATAATCTTAATGGTATAAATTAAAATAGCCAGTACTACGGAATGTGGTACTGGCTATTATTGTCTAATTTAATGGAAGGTATTTACTAATGTTAATAAACTAGTAAATCTAATATTGGGTTAGCATAAGTGGATTATTTATGTGCATCATAAACTAAATTTGGCTATTAATGCATTTCCTATTATAATTGGTATAAAGTATTGTTCTGTGAAGGTTATATGAATTGGGAGATGTTAGAATGTGGAAATATGCTATAGGAGAAATGGATGAGATAACATATAAGGATTTAGCCTGTGAACTTATATGGATATTTTCTCATTCTGTAAATATAGAAGATATTAAATTGCTTAGTGGTGCTAAATATATAGCATCAGCAGTTATTAAAAAGCAACTTGGTAATCATATTCTAGAAATATTTACTCCATTATATAAATCTCATAATTCTGATAAATCATATTGTGGACTAAGTCAATTAGAGGTTGCTATTGATGGTAGGCATTATCTGATTAGTAGAACCTGGGTATGGTATTACGACTTTCACATTGTTTGTCCTTATATGGAAGATGATAGTTCGGACGTGTATGTTAATAAAACTGATGAACAACGTTTTTTATATGATTTGAAACTACTATGTGAACTTGCTCTAATGCTTTGTGGGGAAAATGATAATTGTAATTTGAGTCGTTATATAGTTCAGTATTACTTAGATTTGATTCATATGGTTGAAATAGGTGAGTTCAAGCTCAGTATGTTAGGTATAGATTGGGATGATGAATATATGTCTAAATCAACACGTGATGATTATTATGATGAAAGTAAACTATACCAATCGGATTATAGTTATGATGAGGATGATGAGTTTCCTCCTGAATTTTGGGAAGCCGTATATAATATGATGGAGAAGTAGGAGATTAACATGATGAGAAATTTATTTGCAGTTATTATTATAACTATTAGTATGATGATTGTTCCTTGTGTATATGCTAGAACTTATGTTATACCCTTACAGACTGATGGTGCGATACATCATATAGATAAAGATTCTATTCAATTAGCTGGTCAAAATAGTCAATCAAGACAAATTAAGGTGACCACTGCTGTAAAAACAACAAAGTATTCAGATATAGCATATGTGACATATTTTTTTAATTATAATCTTCCTACTAAAACTATTCAAAAAAAGCCTATAATTTTATATATGGGGGCAAAGCAGCCTTATCAATATAATTCACCATATATAGATGTAAAAGTTGGTTCGGCTGATTATATATATGCAAACTATGCTTATTATAAAGAATTTGGCACTTATTTTTCAGAAGATATGATTCAAAAATATGGTACAACTGATTTAAGTTTAAACTAATATCTACTATAAATTTCCCCCAGTTAATACTTACTGGGGTTTTATTTTACATATTTAGATTATGAAAATAAGATGATACAATAAGTATATATATTAGGGTATCTGTGTAAGTGGAGGCATTATGTTAACGATTGCGCTCAATGAATATGGGGACTTTCATCATTTAGGACAAGATGAAGAGAATATTAAGACGATACATTTTATTGCTGGTATTGTGTATGATGATATGGATAATGAACAGGATGCCGAGAATGAAAGGATTCGGTTGGATCGTTTTTTCCGTGCTGTTGCAGAAGACTCGCATAGTTTGTACCCACAAGGTTTTTTCGGTAAGCTCAAGATTGATGAAGCTGCAAAAGAAAAAGGACAGGAAACATTCAATCCTGATGCCAAAAAAGATATGCGCATCTTGCGAGATGCTATTGATGCGGCATTGCCTGAGTTTTTAGCACACGGTACGTATAATGGGCAAGAGCTTGTAGCAATGCCTCGTGTCGGTCATTATGCGATTGCGCTTACGCTTAAGAGTGAGGCCGGAAAAACTGAATATTTACAACCTTCTATGAGTAATTTGCTGCATGATAAGGTTGCGAGTAATCTCTATTGGCACATGGCGGATGGGTTAGTGTCTCGCTTGGTGTTTACGAATCCCTTTGCACTCGGTGTACAACGTGTGCGTTTGCAGTTAGCCACACAACTGATAGATGTACTAGATTCGGAACGAGGTCGACTAATTGAGTATGCTCAACTAGGTTATACACCATATGAGTACCAAAATGAGCAGGTGAAAAAAGAGGGGATTACATCCTATCAGGTGGCAAATGCTTTTGCGTATAGGGCCTCTTTGGATCGGCACATGGTAGAATCGAATCGCCCTGATTTGGATGTAAAGCTTCGTACTGTGTCCTTGCGTATGGAAGAGGATGACCCTGAAACGACAATTCGTAATGCATTTTTATACTTAGCGACCTATATTTGCACGAATTTTATTTACTACGGCGCTGATCGGGCGGCAACCGATGTCTTTAAATTCAAAAAATTGGTGGATTTTTCTAATAAATTGAATCCAACGCATCAAAATCTATTGTTCGTGTATGATAATGTCGATACGTACTTTGAGAAGGCTATGCAATCCTATTTGAATAGCGATTATTTCACTGCTTTATGTTATGCATATGATGCGTATAATTGTGAAAGCAAATTTCAATCCTATTACAAAACAAATTGGTTCCCATTCCTCGAGGAACTGATTCATAGTGCGGATGATCGCGTAGCGATTGAACGAGCCGTGCAAGAATTTGTAAATTATGCAAACCAAAGTCATATTGATGCAGGAAAATTACATTATGTGTACGAGCAACTTAAATATGTGTTAGAAGATATTCAGCATCTCTCTAGCGTTGATCAACGCTTGGTATATGCTTTTTATGATGGTGGCGTAACGGCCTTTAATCACCTAGGTGAAAGCGACTTTGCCGTAGCGTGCTTTCAAAAATGCCAGTCCTTGGCACACACAGTACCGTTAGAAACGTACATGCAAACTGTACGCCGTCGCGTTGTGGCTAAATTGGATAGTTATGCTTATGACGATGCATTAACATTAGCTAACTACGTGGTAGAGTATGAGGAACAAATACAAGGATTACGAGAAAAACTCAGTATGGATGACAAATCGGTTAGTCTGGGGCAGGCCTATAGCCAGTTAGGGCAGGTGTATGCTTATTTGGAACACGAAGAGGCTGAATCTTATTTTGTGAAAGCTCTTTCTATATTCCAAGAGGGAACTTACGATTATTACCGCACATTGTCCTATCTATTACACTATTATATTGATGCTGAAAAACAACGTGATTACGAAATATGGGCTCCAAAATACTTTGGAGGAGCTATTAACGTCTCCGATCAATTAACATATATTACGAGCATGACAGACAATGACAAAGCAGTGCAGCATGAATCGTATGCATTATATGTGTATATCAAGGCGTTGTACCAGTTCTATAAACATGCAGTAGGTAAAGATGTGATACAACGTATCGTAGCACTGGGCAAAGAAGTTGGTCAAACGTTAAATTACTCCGTTAAAGGACATCCGTGGGAACTCATTTTTATCTATATGTCGCTTCTTAGCTATGACTGGAACTATATGACGGATGTTGATTATTTCAAGGAATGTATTCGTAAAACCGTAGATAATCCAGGACTAGCTATTCGGAATATTATGGCTTATGGTGAAATGCGCATTGCAGATTGTAAGGGAAATCAAAAATTATGTGATGCGATACGCAAAACATTAGAGCAAGATGTGAAGAATATTGAGCGGACTATGACGTATATGTTTAGATAAGTAATGGGAGAGTACAATGATTACGATTGCACTAGATGAAAATGGCGATTTTGAGGGCTTTCAACAATCTGGACAGCCAGAACCTCTGTTCATAGCGGGTATAGTTTATGATGATAAGGGTCATGAAAATGATGCATGGAACGAGATGCAGCGCCTAGATGAGTATTTTCGCGCTGTGGCGAGTGAAGTAGAATGTCACTATCCTATTGATTTGCACATGAATCATAAAGGAACCAATGGATATAATGTTAAACGTATGAAAACGGAATTGCAGGCTACATTGCCGGAATTCTTTCAACAGGGAACGTATCAAAATAAGAAAATTGGTAAATATCCGCGCCATGGTAGCTATCGTATTGCGATGATGCTCAAGAGTGGCATTGGTAAATCCATCTTGAACCGCAAGTCCACTAGCATGCTTGTAAATGATGAATATGCCAGCAATCTCTATATGAATATGGCCTATTCCATCGTGTCACGCTTCGTATTTCACAATCCTTATGATTTGTATGTGTCTAAGGTTAAATTTGATTTGGCCACACGCCAGGTGCCTGTGAAAGCTGATGATACGGAGTTATGTAATAAATATACTAAGATAGGTTACAAGTATAAAAATGAAGAAGGAGATATTCGTTTTTTCCAAGTAGCTAATGATTATAACTATCGGGCCGCATTGGACCGAAAATTACTAGAAACGAATCGGTTAGATTTAGAGATTGACCGATTCTCTGTACGTTCTATTCTTTACTATGCAGATCAGGAGAAATCTAAGCAATACACATTCTTGTATTTAGCTGATACGATTTGTGCTATTCTCAACCACAATAAGAAAGGTAATAGTGTTACTGAGTGGCAAGAATCCTTTGTAAAACAAGCAACGCAACTTAACGGATCTAGTCAAAACCTCATCTTTATGTATGATGATATCGATATAGCCTATGAACAAGCCGTTACAGCGTATCAACAAAAGGACTATTTTAAGGCTCTTTCTGTTTTATTTGCTTCTAAACAAAGCTGGAGTGAGTTTAAAAGCTATTATTGGGAACAATGGTTCCCAAAGATTGAGGAGTGGATTTCTCAAGTCAACGATGTGGATGCCATTGAAGAGGCGGTGCGTCAATTTGCGAAATATGCTAATTCCAATTTATTGAAACAAGATGAATTGGTATATTTACATACCCATTTAAAACCACTAGTGGAGAAAACAAAAATAGATAAACGAAGCCAGTATATTTTTTATGATGCTAGCGTGACTGCTTATAACCATATAGGGGATAGCCAAATGGCAGAACAATGCTTTGAGATCTGCAAGCGTTTTGCTAAATATTGTCATGTAGAAGAATATTTGTTAACCCTTAAACGTCGTGTGGTTATGCTCAATGATCAGTATCGCTACAAAGAGGCGCTTTCCCTAGCAAAAGAAATACTTGAATACGAGGATGAACTAGCATCGTTACGTCAGTTGTTGGTTGAGTCTGATGAAGAGGCTAGTATCAGTAAGGGGCGGGCCTTGAGCCAATGCGGCCAAGTATATGCGTATATACGCGACCCACAAGCAGAAACCTATTTCAAAGAAGCGTTAGCTCAGTTTGATGAACAATCCATCGATTATAACATTACCTTGTCCTATTTGCTTCATTATTATATTGACATGGATAATCGTGAAAGCTATGAACGATATGCACCAATCTATTTTGGCAGTCATGATGAGGTATGGGACCAATTCAAGTATCTAAAAGATATGACTGAAGATACGCAAAAACAACAATCCTTCAAATTTGCATTTTATGTGTATATTAAGGCGCTGTACACCTTCTATTTGGATCAACTAAATTCAGAAAAACGCCGTGACCTGTTTAAGTGGGTTCAAAACTTACCAAAGAGTAGCAAATCTGAACATCTGAATGGCCATCCTTGGGAACTAATCTATAAATACTTTGCCTTAATTGCTGTTACATATAAAAAACAAGAACTAGCTGATGAATTTATACAACTCACTCAAACTATTGTGCAAGAACGAGCTGCGGCTATTGATAACATCATTGCTGGGGGACTTGTTGAATACTATACATTAGTTGGTAATAACGAGTTGGCTGAACAAGCAAAAGAATTATTTACTAATGATGAGATACGAGAACACTATGAAAAGTTGTTGGTGTATATGTTTAGATAAGTCTTATATATTTTAGGGGAGAATATTTTGGAACTGACAAAAGAGCAAGAGGCGTATTTACAAAGTTTAATTAAAATTACTGAATCTGATACAGAATTAGATGGTTTAAAAAACTATGAAAATTCACCTAATGCATATTATGAAGCAATATTTTTATGCAATAGTAATAAATTTGCTAAGTATCATAAGGAACCTAGACAGATATTTAGTATTAAATATGACGAAGTAGAAGATATTGAGCCAGATATAAAATCTATTCTAACGAGAATCAATATAGGATTTGCTCAAATCAAACAGCTGTTATTTTCTGATGACGCCTTTAGATTAGGTCTTAATAAGCTAGTTCTTTGGAAAGCCTCTGTCGATGAAATGTTAGATATGTATCCATACTTATTGGGGGCATATAGTCAATTTTCTGCATTATATTATAATGCTTACGGCTGCTACTTGGCTGAGATTGAGCAGAATATAGAAAAAGCTAAAACTAATTTTTTAATAGGTGCATTATATGAAGTACTAGAATTAAGCTTGTTAGTATCAAAAAATAATGATTTATTAGTAACACAATGGATTGATAGGTGTTTAGGTAATATTTTTAACTATAATTTAGTATCTCATATAACCAAAAGGATTGATAATTTTAAATTAAAGGTAAAACTATCTTTGATATTTGCGTATATTTGTAAGTATTTTGTAGCTTTTTATGATAGTAAAGTCTTTAAGGATAATATATATATTGATTGGCTTCAACATATTTCAGATTTCTTGAACTATATACTTTATGATGATTGTGAACTCATTTCATTTCTGATTTCTTGGGATGATAAATTTGATTATTATTTTGAGAGTGAACAAGTAGCACGTGAAAAAACTCAAGATATAAAAGAATTACTAGAAATGCTTGTTTCAAAGGTTGGATGTTTTGATAATATTGATGAATTAGGGAAGGCTTTCTATGCTAGCTTATGAGTAAGGGTGCAGAATATGAATCGGGTAATTTTTTATAATGAATTAATAGGTACGAAAGAATGTATTGGACATCAATCTTTTGATAAAAATAGTTTTTATATAAAAGGCATAAATTATAATACACGCGATATTGTAGTGGCTCTATATAATGATGGAAAATATGTATGTAACTCATATTTTGAGAGTAGTGGAAAAGCAACTGAATTAATAAAAGGTATTCCCAGTACTACAAAGTTAGAACCTATAGGAGCATTAATTTTTGAATTAGTTGTTAAAACTGACAAAAAGTTAATTATTGAAGTATCTGAGTGGTATAAATCAGAAGATTATAAAGTTTCTATAGCTCTTATTGCAGTTAGTATTCAGGTTAGTACTAACAGACAATCTGTTGAGGCTTTGATTGATATTTATGATGTTGATGAAGGATGTTTAAGTATTAGTACTGAAAAGGCTTTAGTTGAATTTGCACAACATATTGGGATGTATGCTGTGGATAATTTCGATGGGGATAGAGGGGGATTTAATAATAAAGAAAACATTATAGGTATTAATAATGATACAAAGAGGATACTCTCTGAAATTGAAAGTATGAAAAACACTCAAAATGAGCGCTTCGATAGAGTTGATAAGTCCTTGGTATCAATTGAATCTAGAGTTCAAGCATTACAAGATGATTTAAAGGCAAGCAGAATGGAATTATTAGAAAGGTTGAAACCTAATTTAGATGAAGTAATATCTGAATCGTATATAAAAGAGTTTATAGATACGGTGAGTAATCATATTGTAAGCAGAATAAATGATCGTACGGATTCAGATTACTCTGATGAAGAGCGCACTTTAGAACTTACATTTAAATCATCTTGGAATAAATTAAGCGATAAGTCTAAATCTTTTTTGACTACCGCACGGGTAATGTTTAAAAACTTAGACAAGAGTAATGGTGAAGTAGATTATTCTGGTGTATGTATTCTTTTATCAAAAGCTGTAGAAGTTGAATTAAATAGAAGACTACATCATGATTTTAAGGACTATTTACAGGAAATCTATGGAGATAACTTTGAACAATGGCATACAGATATGGTTGAAGATGGTAGGGATGGAACGAAACCTCTTAGAGAATCACGGTTTACGCTGGGTACAATTCCGTACTTACTAGGATTAATTAAGAATAAAAATCTAGATGAATATCAGTTGGACCATAATAAGGCGTTGTTAATAAGCTTTGGTAAGAGAAAACTTACTGTTCTTGATGATGAAATAGAATCTAGTTTTAAGAATATTGCAAGAATGGTACAAAGAATTACTCAAAACTATAGAAACCCAGCGGCCCATACTAATATATTATCTAAATATACAGCTCAAGAATGCTTTGATGAAATTGTAGATGTACAAAAGGTTCTAATTGAAATATTAGAATATTTTAGGAACTAATTACTTAATTTTATTTATTTGTATAGATGTGATTTTATGTTAAAATTTGGGAATATAATTTTTTACTAGGTTAGAGAAAGTAATTTGTGGGTTATTAGTAAAAGGCCCCCATATGCGTCAAATGTATATGGGGGCCTTTTACTATATATTCACTTAGTGAAACTCTAAAGAGCTACTGCTTGTTGTATTATTATCTTTAATAGAGAAATTATTTTGCTTATCTAGTTCTTGAATGTGTTTTTGTAGTTTGGTATATTTTTTAGTCAACTTATCACATTTCTTTTCTAGCGCATCACGTTCCTTTTTTATAGAATCTAATTCGTTTTTTAGTTCTTTAGTTTTATTATCGTTAGTATTTGATAAAGCAGCTTTTAGATTTTTCTCTAATTCATGTAATTTTTTATTTTTTGCTTTTGATTCTTGTCGAGTGGTTTCTATTATATCACGTAATGTAGCGGCCTCATACAGGCTTTTCTTATAATCTTGATATTCCGAAGAGTCGGTTGTAAACCATAATGGGTTACCATCTTCATCTACAATAAAGCTTTTTCCATAGAGTGTTATGGCAATAAAGACAATAACAGACATAATTGCAGCAGTTAGCTTTCCAGAAGTTTTAGCTAAACTGTAGATTGAGTAACCACCTAAGGCACACCAACCAATGGGACCAGTGATAATAGAAACACCTTTGGCAACTCCTGTATATACAGCGAATGGAACCGTCATGCTTAAGGCGGTTGTAAAAACAGCATGAATGATGGTGTTAATGGCAATATAGGAGCTAAATGTACCTCCAACAGCTATAAGTGAACCAATACCGATTCCTGATTTTAAAATACTATTACGTAACACTTCACCAGTCAAATGATCTGTTTTTAAAGATTGTTTTACTACTGCTTGTTTTTCTGCAGATAAACTCTTGAGGATTTCATCTAATTGGCAAATCATCTCGTTTCGTTCTTGAACACTTTGTTTTTCCAATGTACTTTTGATAGATTGAAGAGTTTTTTGATAAATAGCATCTGCTTTTTGGTTTGTACTATATTCTTTATCGATTGCTTTATCAGTTTTTGCAGCACATTCAATCATATCGTTAGATAATTTTAGAAGATCAGTAGTATTATTCTTTAATTCTTTTTGAATTTCTTGAAGGAGTGTATCGTATAAAACTTCTTTTGGATAGTTCTGTAGCTCTTGAATCTCCTCTTGAATCTTTGCGTTTATATCTTGATAATTTTCTTTTTGTTCCTGTTCAATCTCGATATTTGTTTTTTGTGATTTACCGAAAAGACTCATTACAGTATTAATCGCTTTTTTTCCAGTAGTAACAGTAGAATTAAATTTATCTGAAACGATATTCTTCATTGTTTGTTGACGCAGCAAAGCAATTAGATAAGCTAATTCTTCTTTTGATGCAATCTTAAGTCCGTCAAAAAGTGTTGGTGAATTTGATGAAATATCAGAATTATAGTTATTATATATAGGTGAGTTAATCATATTAATGTCCTTTAAAAGCCGAATTTTTTATTGATATTTATAGAAGTATGCTATTTTAACACCTCTGTTGAATTGAAATAATTTTGTTCAATATTTCTTATATGTTAGATTTCGAAAAGAGGAATATCACAGTAAATCGAAATGGAATCAAGGGTATTTTTTATTTTTACAATTGTATTTTTATTGTAGGCTGAAAGTGGTAACATCTCAATAACTATATTAATAAGAGTATGTGTTTGGGCTCTTAATTCTGCGTTTGTTAAAGTTTCTCGCTCTCGTTGATCTAAATTAAATATTAATAATTGAGCGGCAACTTCAATTAGATGATAACTATATTTATTGAGGGCTTCCTCACGTGGAATCTTTATAGAGATTATTTTTAGAAAATCTGTTATTATGTCACAATTATTAACACTTATTGTTATTGTAACTAGATATTCCAATAATGATTTTATGAGGCTTACATTTTGTAAAAAAATCTTTTCGTTCTTTTTATATAGTTCAAGTTTTTCATCTGTTACTTCAAATAAGTTATTAATGGCTAAAGAACATAAATCTTCCGATTCATATGAAAAGTGAAGGATCCTTTTTAAAATTCTACATCTTGTAAGAGTATCTAAGTTTGTAGCTGCATCTATGACTCCATACAATTCTTTATAAGCCTCTTCGTTTAGGTAATTTAAAATTTTTAGTGAATCCTCTTGCCATACCTCTTGTGCCTCAGGTTTATTAGTTGATTTATCCATATAAACCATTAATGGAGAGAAGTCAATAGAATTTGTGGATTGATTGATAGAAATTAGTTTTAAATCAATCAATTCTTTTAAGTAGAACTCTTCATCATCTTTCTTGAAATTTTGTGGATTTTCTAAACAGAGAAAGATAGCTATTTTTTTTGAAATTTGAAGAGTGTGTTTTACCTCATAGTAACGAGATGCAATCATTAGAAAATTACGAGTGAAGGAGCTTTCAAAACAATTCTCAAAATTACTATATAAATATAAATCCAAGCCTTCTTGAGGACCAGAGAACTTTTCTTGTAGCTTTTGGGTTGTTAACCATCCCATTTTATAATAGGCTTTAGCATACCATATTAATAAAGGAAGACCTCCGGTAAGTTTATGGAAATTGTAAATGGATAAATCTTCACGCCACTTGTTATCACCAAAAATATAATCAGCCATTTTAGCACAATCTTGTGGGCATAGTGTATTTACTATGATATCTTTAGATTCTTTTGAAAAAAAGCGTGTTGTTATAAGTAGTTTTATAGCAGTTGAGTCTAATGAATCTTTTAATAATTGTATTTTATCTCTTGATTCTTCTGGGAGACTCTCATAATCATCAATAATAAGAAGAATTCCGTTGGAAGTTGTACAATAATTTTTCAAGAAGTTTTCTTTATCAATAAATTGTGTATTATTTTTTACTTTATTATGGAGTATAGAATACACAGACTCAATAAATGAATTATAATCTTCTATATCACTAGTAATATCATATAGACTACTATCATTATCTGTATTAATATCTCTAGAGTATATTTTAGTTTTTGCAGATAAAAATATTATACGTTTAAGATTGAATTTCGTTCTAAGATTATCGAGAATATTTTCCTCGTTGTTCAATAGTCTATTTAGCCACATAAAAATGAGACTAGTTTTTCCTACACCGCCGACTCCACGCACAGCACCATATGGCATATTTCCTATAACAAAATTGTTAAGTTGATTTTGGAGATCTTTGTTGATATCTTTGTAATACTCTTGTTTGAAGAGATCAAATTGAGAGAATTTATTTATGGTAAGTCCATTTTTATTGATTTTTTTACTATTTTCAGGATAATACAATTTAAAATCTATTGGAAATTCGTCTAAATATTTTACTGAGTCTTGTGCATAACTAGTCCTAAAAATATAAGCCATTTTAAATTGTAATGGATCTAATTCAATATCCATGATAAGCATGAATAGTTCTTCGATATCATTATATTGTATAAATGGAGATAGTTTTATATATGTACTATTTACTAAGAGAAATAAATCGCCTTTGTTTATGGTGTTGGATTTATTAAGTAATCTTGATTTTAGCTCAACTTGAGAGAACTCTCGAAATTCAGTTTTATTACCAAACTGTTTTACTAACATATTATTATTACTTTTTATATTCGCAATATAATAAAAATCAGTTTGCTCTTGATAGATTTCTCGAATTAGATTACTGTCCGTATCATTTATTGGCTCTAATTTAAGAATTGCATTCCAGCATTGCTCACACTCCCTGTTAAGTCTTTTTGCTTCATATTCATCAAATGTTGTATGACCAAATAGAGAATTGCGCCCTTCTTTATATATATCTAATATATTTACGATGGACTTGTCGAGCTTTAATAATGAATCAATTATTCTAATCAAATCTCCAGTTTGAGGCCGCTGAAATGCACTTAAAAAAGCTTTTTTTTCATCTTCTGTTAACTGATTAGATTTGATATCCCAACAAGCTGCAAGTGTTAATACTAAAAGATAATCCATTTTAATTTTGTTGAAGCATGCTTTATCGGTCATTTTATCCTCAAAATTAAATTGGAAAATTTTATTTTCGATTTCTTTGATTATTGAGTCCACTAATCTAATCTCCTTATTTTGAAGGAATACCCTGGCCTGTAAGTGTTTTTACGAGTCTATCTATTTTACTTGCTAGTTCATTATTTTTATCTTTCATATATGTAAATAAGTCTCCAACAAATTGCATATATCTACCTTCATAATTACTTCTGTCCATTACAGTATCTAAGATATCTAGCACGAGTTTAGTGTTCTCGGTGGTACACTTTTTGGTTTCGAATGTAAAATCTATTTTATTGTAACCAATAAAGTCAAATAATAACTGATCGAATTTTATATCATATATATTACCAGGATAATTTCCATGTAAGAAGATTGCTAAATTTTTAAGTGCGACTTTAAAGTACCTTGAGTCTAATTTATGAGTATCTTTTATTTTTATACAACTAGAATATAAATGCTGTCTTACAAGTTGTTTTTTTGTGGGACCTTTTAAATTTTTAATCTTTGGGATTATCGTTTCAGCATTAAAACCATCATATTGTAAAATGTAATTTATGAATAATTCAATATATCGATCTGATAATATTGCAAGTGCATATGCAATGATTAATTGCTTTTCATCATCGTTATAATAGTTTAATCGTTCTTCTAAAAATGAGAATCCATTTCCATCGGTATCTAATTCACCAATTGCTATACTATAGTTTTTAAGTTCATCTAGATTAGGATTTTTTCTATCTAATTTCTCTATAAACATCTCCTGAATTTCTTTACGATATTGCTTTATATTTCTAGCATCATAAACAATATCTCGCCATTCTTTATAGGGTCCCCATATTTTTCTATGAACCCAATTAATTATTTCATCTTTTTGGGTAGGCAGAGCATTATTAATTTTTTGAGCAATCCCTTCACTGGTTGGTTTTTCGATGAATAATGATTCTATACGGTTGATTTTTGGCGTTGTAAATCCAGTAATTGACCTAAAGCATTTAAATAACTTAGAGCGTTCCTCATTAGTCGCTGCTTCAACAGTCTTTCTAAGTAGATTAAAGTACTTTTTATCAGGGTCAGAATTAATGAAATCAGAATTTTTTAAAATGATAAATGCTTTCTTGCAATTTTCTTCATTAAAGCTATATAATAGACGCTTTAATACAGTAAAACGTATTTTGTCATCTGTCGAGTTACTATATAAATCTCTAATTACTTCATCAAGTTGATTGTTTTTTTTGATATATTTACAAGCTGTAATTAGCATTGTAATTTGATATTTCCACATACTCCAGTTTACTAACATATGATTTATACTATTTGTATATTCAAAAGTATTATTTACTGTCTGAGCAATTGTTTGAGCCCATAGTGTCATTTTTTTTTCATTATTATAGAAGATTTTTTCGTTATACTTAGTAGCATAAATCATGCATTGTAGTGGAGATTTATTTTGCCTATGCATAGAATCAATTTTACGTAACAGTTCTCCTTGAATAACTTCATCTTCCATGTTAGCGGTCATTTCAGCGAGAGTCATAAAATCTAATAAATCTTGTTTTTCAAATCTCTCGGTAAATAAATTTTTAGTTTTATATTTTTTTAATGACCCAGAAACTTGTAGTGTTGGTTCATAAAGACCATCGTTTAGTTTAATTTTACCTTCTAACTCTTCTAATTCTTTTAATGCAATTTCGACACTAGGGCTATTAATAATTTTTTCTTGATCTTTTTTAGATAAAAGGCTAATTTTCATTTGCTTATCTAATGGGAGTTGGTTCATTCTTATAGACATGAGTATTAGTCCTCCTCTGTTGTAAATTCAAATGGAGCTTCACCATCAATAGATGCATAAATTGTAATAATTTTATTAGCATCAATTTTATAAGAAATGTCAATTGTTGTTCCTACATTAATTAGTTCACTGAATTCCACAATCTTTTGTCTTAAGATTTTCATATTACAATCGTAAATATTTTGACCTTCATATAACACGAGATTCATTCTACTTTGTGATGAGGTTTTTAGTTGAACATTAGATTTTTTCGGTAAGCATGGATAAGTTTCTTCTTTAGATATGACTTCTATAGGCATGCTATCCTCAACATCTATGAAATATGACATACCCATACGGTTAGCTTCTGCAATATTGATATTTACCATATCAGAGCTTATAGGGAGATTTTTATTACTATTTGGGATATCAGTATTTATATTGTCAGAATCATTGTTTTGAGTTTGTAAATTATTATTTGTTTTTATATTTCTAGCTATTTCTGAAGTTCCTCTCGGAGTTTGTATGACGAGAGACAATGCTACACCTGTTGCTGTACAAAATAGGGGAGATGTTGCTACGATAATAGGTTTAGAGATAACTGTCTGAATAGTTTTTTCAAGTTGGTCATAATTGGCCATGCCACCAGTTAAATAGATACAATCAATATCTGTTGGAGATAGATTATTATCTGATAAGGTTTTATTTATAATATCTTTTATGGATTGTTGCCCATTAACATTAGATTTATTACTAAGCAAATTCTCAAGTGCAATATCCATTTGTTTTTTTGTAAGGGAGATTTTAAATGGGGAGTTATTTGATAAGTCTAAGTTTAACTCTTCAAAATCACAGGTGAATTCATAAGTCCTTTTTTCATTATCTTTATTACATAGAAATTTTTTCGCGTCTTCGGCGATTAATAACATCCTTTTTTCTAAAATTATTTTGTTATGTGTGGTAAGATCATTTTCAGATAATTCGTAATGATTTTTGAAGTCTTGCATGAATTTTTTCATTAATTCAAAATCAAATTTTGCACCAGCAAATTCATCGTGCTTTGCTGGTTCATAAGGTGTGCTCGCCTGTAAGGTGTTATTTCCTTGATATGATATGTCGCTAATGATTATATCCATAGTACCACCACCAATATCAATCAACATGATTGTATTTGTATCTGACTTTATCATATCGGTAAATTTGGATTCGTTGACAACTAGATTTACTAGTGCGGCAAATGGTTCTTCTGTAGTCCTAACTAATTTTATATTAGAAAAATTTAAAGCAAATAGGGCGTTTTGGGCTGCGGTTTCTGTGTCACTTCGTTTATCTTGACTGAAAGCGGCTGGTACAGAAATACGTACACTAGCTTTTTCCCCTCCATCTTCCATTATTTGAGCAAAACATACTTCTAATATTTTTTGAGATATTTCTAAAGGGGTGTGTTCATTTATCGTATTTGGGTCTAGGCGACCACCTAGGTCAATTTTGGCATTTATATATACATTTTCTGGGTCAAAATGAATCATTTGTTTCGCATATTCCCCTACTATGGCTTCGCCATTTCTTTTATAATATACTGCTGATGGAAGTAGCTCTGTGTACTTTATAGGGTCATAATCACTAATTGGCATATTAGGAAGTTTTAAATTGGTATATTTCCAGTCGTTTCCCTCTTTGATTGCTTTGACCACTACAGTATGTGTAGTGCCTAAATCGATTCCATAGAATGCTCGCTTTGTATTAGCCATATTTATGCCTCCTTAACTAATGGATGCAAAATTATTTTTTCTTTAATTTTGTAACCAGGATATTCAATTTTTGCATTATTTGTGATTTTATCAAAAGCTCTATAATGACCATTATGTATAAAATTTATATCTACAGGTGCATCTAGTTCTCCGTAAATATCTATCCCAGCTATATTCATTACTTCGAATAGATTCTTTATTATAAGTTTGATTTCATCTACATTCTTAGTATCATTTGTATAGGCAATACGGTAGAGTTTTCCTAAAATATAATTGTAATTTTTACTATCTAATAGACTTATAAATTTTGAGAGAGTATCTTCTTCAGTACTACTAATTTTTTCTTTGAGCTTATCAAGATCTTCTATATAGGCTTGTATTTGATTTTCTTTTTCGCTATTTAGCGCATGTTCGATTTCTAGTATCGCTATTCGTTCGTGGAGATTTGCAATTTGTTTGTCTTTTTTAGTCAATAAAGTTTTATTGGTAGGATCAGTTGGTTTATTGGAATTGGGTGGTGTTGAATTTAGAGGTGCTTTATCAAGCGACGGATTAACACTACGTTTGATTTTTTCTAATAGATGTGTATGTAACTTAATGAAGGTTTCTTTATAGGTCATTAATGTTTTTAGATCCAGCCAATTATTAATCTTTTCAAAATCAGGTTTTAAATAAAACATCCCATTGAAATAACTGCCTTCATTTTCCCAAAATGATTGTACTGATTTGAGATTTATTTTTTCTTTCTGTTCAATTAATCTTATTATTGAAGTGAATATAATTGAATCTTTATACAAATTCTTAATTATTTCTAAATTATCTATATTTTCGATTGATCGTTTTGTAGCTACTATATAGGGTTTCTCATATTTTTCTAGAAATGTATAAATATCTTGTGTAAAAGATATAGTGGGGAATAATTTGTTCCATTCATTTTTGTATTTTTGATAGATAGTGTCGGAGCTGTTGTCTAAAATAACTTCACATAAAAGCACACTTATAAGTGTGGCATATTCTCTCATATTAGTATCATTAACAAATAATTTTTTTAATAGTATTGTCCGACTATTCTGAATATAATTAGTTTTCTTCTGTATAGTATTTAGTCTATTTAAAATTACGGCATAAATATGGTCTGAGTTATCTTGAAAACGCTTTAAAAATGTGGTTGCGTATTGAGATATAATACCACTAGAAAAATATAAATCTATTGCATTATCAATATAAGTATAAAGATTTTTTCTATCACTCACGTCTTTGAATAAATCAAATGTGAGTTGCATAATATTCATTCTATTTGTCTCACCTTGAGAAATTAAAAATTTCACATAGTTTTTTATAGCTATACTTCTTAATAATTTTATAGACTTAAATTTTTCTAAAGTATTCTCTTTGATAAAAGCAATCATAGGATATTCAACTTTTGCATATTCTATAATGATGCTTTCTAATTTTAGACTTGGCATATAAACGTTCCATAAATCTAATAGATTATCAGTGTATTTACTTTCTAGTGGATAAACTGCATTCTCTATAATCCAGTCCACTTGTAATAAAAAGTCACCCTCATTTTCTTTGGAAATATTATATGTCTTCAGTAATTCTAATTTTGGAGTATTTTTAGAAGAATCAAAGTTATTCATTTTTTGTCCTTTCAATTTTTATATTAATCATATGTAAAGTAGTGGTTTGTAGTTCAATCTTATTTTAATAGACGAAGTGTGGTTGAAACTAAAGCAATGTTGTCTTCTATGATTATTATCCTAACAATGAAATCGCTTGTTTATAGATGTTGTCGAGTTTTTCCTTGATGAGTTGTGGTTCGTGTACACGGACAGCGGCTCCGAGGGATAATAGGATGCGGAGGATATCTGTTTCTTGGAATGGTAGGTATTCTACGCTGAGTGTAAACTCGTTCGTATCTGTTTCAGTGCCTACGATGTCGTAGTTAGAGAAGGTATTAAAACAGCGGTCGATGGCATTGTTAATATCGTATACAGAAAACGTTACACTTTGTTGGTTGGTTTCCTGATATTCTCGGTATATTGCGTCCATATCGATGTCGAGGGGCTCCGTTCTTACTGTGACAGCTGGTAAGGTGTACATCGGATAATAGCCAAATGTATTATCGTCGAGGCGATAGCCAATGAGCGCATAACCATTGGTAGCTCCGTTATATTCCATCTTGCACGGAAGTACTGTCATGGTAGTACCTGCAGTCGTCCAAGAGATATTCGTACCTTTCATCATGGCTTCAGTGCAGCGTTGATAGTTCTCATAGGATTTTGGTGTTTCGTCGATAGCTAAACTGCGATTTCGCCATGCGTGTGGCGGCAATGTAGTTGGTACACTGTATAATGCGTGCGCCAAAATTTGGTACACGTTGTGCGGTACCATCCAATTGATGCGGTCATCGCTTAATAAATCCTTGAGAAACATGCGTTCCGCCGCCGTGGTGACAAGGGTCGGTAACTCTGAAAAGAGTGGTTCTAGGCCATGTGCTTCTGGTCGTACTAGATAGCTAGGTAATGCGTGTTCATACTGATCGTTTTCCTCCACCGGTGCATAGCTGTCCAATAATGGTCGGTGGTTCATGATGAATCGTAAATCATCTAATGTGTAGGCCACGCCGTTGATAAGATCTCGTTGAATGCGGTATTGTGTGGCACAGGTTACTGCTGTAATTTCGTTTAGCAGTAATGATGTGCTGCCATCTGTCTTGTCTGTTTCTGGTGAAAGTAAATTCCAAGATGGATGAGCTTTTTTGGTATAGCTACTTGGTTCGGATACGGTTTCATGTTGTGTGTACCGTAGATTATCATTAAATCGAGTGCGAATACTTTCAGGTGTGCTTTCTGTGATTTCAATATAAGGTAGAAATGTACGCAATAATGGCAACAGAATTTGCCCATCTTGAACGTGTAGGCAAATATCCGTGTACTCTGGCGTGGAGCTTTCACAATTGATTGGTATGTGACGGAAGGTGTCTGTAAACTTAGTCCATACAGGCTCGTAGCTATCTAATTTGTGGAACCGTAGATGTAGTATCGTATTATGACGTGCTTTTTCTGTTGGTATCGGTGTATCGCTATTGAAAGTTCCCTTTATGGTTATCGTGCTGATAGCATCGATGCGATACGTAACGAGCGTATTCTGATGAACGGCGATGAGGTAATCGCGGTTGCCTATATAATCCGATTCAATGCGTACAGGTCGAACCGTCACCTTAGGCCTACGCTTATTACAGAAACTGAGCTCCACTATTTTATGGTGGTGCAAGGCGTCGGCAAGAGTATACAGAATCGTTTCATCGATGACGTGCAATGGATTATTATAGGTAAATATATATTGCGATTCGTAGGCCGGGGGAACTGGTTGTTCTAGTTCATCCAAAAGAGAGGTACCGGTGATGAGCGCTTGCAGTTTTGTTAACAATGTGTGTCCCGCAGTACCAAATAGGGATATATTCTTATAGACAAAAACGGCATGATTTAGCTGTTCTAATTCATGCATTGTACATGATTCGAGGCCGATTGAAACAAGGCTATACACATGGGTATTCTTCTGTACAATTTCATCAATCACACCAATCGTAACTAGTTTTTTCATAATCCGTATTAGTGTTTGCTTTTCGATGATATCTGGAATTATCTTATTCGAATCGCTGTGTTTTTCCTCTAAAAAGGATTGGTATGCTGGCAATATATACGGATCGTCATTGATGTATTCGTATAATTCTGTCATGGTGCAGCTTGTGTGCTTGTTGATTGTGTTGATTATTGCCAAGATGAGAATAATGGTTTCTGGTTTCATCGCATACAGTGCGTATACATCAGCTAAATAGTTGTGGCCCCAGTAAAAATCTTGCTTTGCAATCGTATGGACACGGGTGCGTCCGATTTGAGTGTCCCGAATCTTGGATCCCATGTTGAAATAGGCAAGGCGTTTTAGATAATCGTCATGTAAACTCTTTTTTATACCTCGTTTCGGTGCCGTATTTCTCGTATGTAGGCCCATGGCCAAGCTACGAAAGAAAAGACGCATATTTTTAACGGTTTTTAGATAGTTCGTTACACTTGGCATAAATCCTCCTCATAATATAAAATATGAGTTTTAGATGAAAAATATTATGAAGTCTTCATGAATAATATAGCAGATTTTCAAGTATTAATATAGTGTTTCAAATTAGATAGCTGATTATTCATATAATTATTATTAGTGATATATTCGTATATAAAATGCAAAATCATAATTATTATTTTAGAGCTGTTATAGAACAGCTCTTTTTTGATTCCTAGTAAAAGTTATTTTCGCTATATTTTTTATCTCCCTATAATGAATTCATAAGTTAAGCTCACTGATTGTGACATCGTGTGACATGATATATACCTCCATGATGAATACACAAATATAATAGATTTTTTATAAAAGTAATCTTTAGATAATGTACTGATGTTCTTTCAGTGGCTTAGCCTAATTATGTTGTTTGTATATAAAATAGGAGAGACTAGTATGCATCATATTACAATTAGCACTACAGGTATGTTTGATGAGATTCGCTCATCATTGGTTGCACCTGTAGAGAAAAAGGAAGTTCCAACATTTATATTTGCCTTGAATTTCTCTACTTATATAGATGAGTTCGATAGCAGCAAAAAATATGAACTAGAGGATCAAGATATTAAATTCGAGCGTAAACGGATTCGCGAATTTGTTAAAGCCGTTTGCAAAGATGAGGACAAGCCTTTTGAAGAGTGTCGTAGTACATTGCTTTCTGCTTTGCCTGAATTTATTCATTATGGCACCTACAATGGAGTGCCATTGTTATCAACACCGCGAAATGGATCGTATGAGATTTATGCTATGTATAAAAGTGTTGAAGGTCGTAGATTAATATTTCAAGAACATGGTTCTTCCAAGGAAAGAGCTCAATATGTATACGACCATATATTACGTTATTTTATAACTAATCTATTTTCTAATATGGGGGCGATCGGATCTACAGGAAATCCAACTAATATAGAAACGCCTTTGTCAGTATATACTATACAGCAGACATTAGATGATGTAGTTAAGGATTATATTCCATTTGATAATCCGATTCATGTATCCTCTACGCCCACTCAGTATGTAATGAATAAGTCCAATCAAGTTTATTCTGAATTTCTTCTCATTGCCGATGCCTTGGGTGCTTACATGGTGCAAGAAATGAAGGGCGATACAGAATCTGAACAGTTAGTCTCTTTATCTAGCAACCTATTTTTCCGCGATATCTGTAAACCGATGTGCAGACTATTTATAGATTCTAGTGATGCTCATATATCGGTATATGATGGATGTAATTCTTGGGTGGATGATTTAATAGAGCAGTTTTGTCATAACAAATACACTGCATTTCGTAATACACTGCGTGAAGTACCGTTACGTAATGATGGTGTATTGGCATACGTGAAAGCTAGTACAGTGTTTCCATTAGTAGAAGCGACTATTAAAAAGCTTTCGCTATCTAAGCTCGGTATTGAACTACATGCTAGGCAAGAGCAATATAAAGAATATCTAGATTTCTTGTTGGCCTATGATAAAGATGTAGATTCACTAATAGCAGAAATGCATCCATCAAACAATAGCTTGCAAACGTATATTTCTGGTTCAATTTTAGAATTGTATAATCAATCTCTATTCCCTAAATGCGATTGTCCTCCTAATATAAAAGGAAATCTTAATAGTGAAATATGTTGTCAGATATATTGTGCTATTGATTCATGTAAGCGTGCTATTAGGAAATATCATATGTATGAATGTGTTTTTCCTATCGTGGACTACCTAGATGCACTTGTAAGGAAAATTGATATTCCTCTGACCGACTCTTGGGAGTATGAATATATATCAAAAGTATCTCGCATATCCAAGTGGTATAGAGCTTTAGCCTATGCTTTCACAGGTAGTAGCGAAGCTGAAAGTATTTTCAAAGAATTGATTCAAGCTCAGGAACAAGAACCATTAGTCGAGCATTGTGAATCAGAAGCATTTGTAGCGGATATAGCAGAACCAGTAAATGCATTTTCTTTAGATTTCTTGCATTATGCATTATTGCAATATTACGTGGAAACGAATAATCGTAAGAGCTATGAACTATATATTGAGACTACATATCCTTCTCTTTCCCCAAATCACTTTGATTTTATGAGTCAAATACATACATTGCTAGGTAATATAGATGAGGCGGATTATGAAAATTATAATAATGGTCTATTCTGTCTATGGATTAAGGCGTTGTGGCACTTTTACTTAGATTGTATTGATGAAGCATTTTGGCATACATTAGCATCATTATGGGATACGAACTATAACAATGAAATGTGTTTGTGGAATGCACATGATTTTACCGCTCATCAATTAATCCTCACGTATCTCGTTAAGTTTGCAGCTCATTTTGGTGATACAAATCGCATAGAAAAGTATCGAGAATATTTAGAGTATTATTTTGATTCTTATATATTCACGGATGGAGCTAGTCTTGGATATGATTGGAATGAACCGGAGTATTATATAATGGCTCAAGTTAATGAGCAATTAGGAAACCTTGAACTTGCTCAAGAGCAGTATGATAAAGCTTATGCTCTAGCTACTTATTCACAAGCTAAGTGGAAATTTTTTGAAGCTAAACATGGAAATCGTTGGGGGTTATTTACATATGTAGAACTTAATGGAGACAAACCTAATCTAGCTGAATGGCTTACAAGCTATTCACCAGCATTTTCTACAATCGATGAATATAAAAAGGTGTTAGCACCAATTATGAGCTATGTGTTTAATTGATTGCGGGCAATTTCATACTACAAACACAAAAAACTCTACCCTAGATCTCCTAAGGTAGAGTTTTCATCTATAAATCTCTATAATACGATGCTTATTGTATCGTATATTTGTTTGATATATAATTAACATAAGATAGTTGGACGAGGTTGGGCCTCTCTTCGTTATTGAAGGGAGGGGTAAGCCTATGAGTGATTATGAAATCATTATGCTCCTATTACAGGTGATGACCGTGGTTATCGCCTTTGGGGCGTTAATAGCGCTTATTTGTCTAGGAAAAGACAAATAGCCCTTCGTTATCTTTGATAATTCGATAACTGAAAGGCCATTTCCTAATATTTTATAGATTTCGAGATGAGCCTGACGTATCCACTCGTCTGACTATCTTCTTATATTATAACGACGGTTTCATTCATCGTCAAATATAGATGATCACAGTCGTTATTGGTGGGATATTAATAGGGTTTTGTCTACAAAAAAGAGAAATAGCCTTTCGTTATCTGAAAAATCGATAATAGAAAGGCCATTTCCTAATAGTTTATGTTTTCCGAGATGAGCCTGACGCAACTACTCGTCTGACTATCTTCTTATATTATAACGACGGTTTCATTCATCGTCAAACATAGATGAACAAGAATGTCCTTGTTTATATTATTATATGTTCTGTCATTAAGTATGCAGGATATACATTCTGAGCTGTTTTAAAACGGCTCTTTTTTTGTTCCTAGTTTTTTTGATTATCTCCCCATAGAGAATCTCCGTATAATGAACTCACAAGTTAAGTCCATTGGTTGTAAATCAGTAGCATGATATACCTCCTTTGAATAAGAAATAATAATAGACTCCTTTCTGATAGAACATGAATCGTGCAGATGGTGAGCTGGTTTCTTCCAATGGGCCTAGCCTAGTATGTTGTTTGTATTACATGAGTTATATGAGTTTTTATACACGGAGGTTCGTTATGGAACAATTTACGATTCAGAAAAATGGTTTTTTATCCCATGATTGTACCGGTTACTTTCACCTATATTATGTAGGGTACGGGCAACCAGGCAATCCGGATTATTTAAACACGTTGAAAAATATATTTGTTTCTACACATCCAGATACGTTGCGAGCTGCCTCTAGGCAAGCCACAGCATTAATGATACAGGATATTCCGAAGGTTATAGATGCTGAAGGTTTGGGTGAGGTCATTCTCATGGCGGTGCCACGGTCTAAGTCTGGCATGTGCAATTGGCAACTTGGGTTTAAGGCTGCGGTGCGGACCGCTGTGAAAGCCCTACAGGATAATAATTTGCCCATCATCGACGGAACGGATTTTATTTTCCGCCATACGAGTACCAAGATGACGCACTTGCGTAAGCCTGTGTCTAATTTCGAAAATACTGGTAGTGAACCGTACCCAGGGATTACCAAGGATACTTGTGATATCCAGAATGAGTACCTAAAGGGTAGAACGATTATTTTAATAGATGATATTTATACAAAAACGGTTAATGTCGATGAAGACTGTATTCAAGCATTGTACGATGCCGGTGCGGCGCGCGTTGTTTTCTACGCCGTAGCCTACACCAATCGAAATGCGTATAAAAGAGGAGCATAATATGAACATTTCACCTATAGCTTTGAAAATTTGGGCTGTTCAACAAGCCACCAACCTAATCAAATCGAGAGCTAGCTTTCACAATACGTGGAAAACAGCAGATGAATTCCTCGCCATGATGGACGACATCCCTCACATTGATGAGGCGGTGCATAGCTTGTCCGTGGCAATGGATGATATGGACTGGATGGATGGCGCTGTGTGTTGTTTTGATGCGGATTTTCCCATTGTGAATACTAGCGCACCTAATGGCGACCGGCCCTATCTTTTGTTCTACAAGGGCGACCTTAGTCTGCTTGGCGATTTGAACCGTAATGTGGCAGTTATCGGGTATACAACGCCGACTGATGAGCAGGTGGCCCGTGAAAGCAAGATTGTTGAGCAACTAGTCCATTACAACCAGCATATCGTGAGCGGCCTCGCTAAGGGCTGCGATGGCATTGCTCATACGGTATGCATGGATTGTGGTGGTAAAACCGTTGCCATTTTGCCGTCACCATTAAATTCCATATTCCCGGCTGCTCATCGTGATATGGCAGAGCGCATCGTTGCAACGGGTGGGCTCATTATTACTGAATATTGTGATGAACCACATAGTCGTCATGAAGCCATCAATCGCTTTGTAGAGCGAGATCGATTGCAAGCCTTATTTGCTAAGGCAGTTATTCTCATTGCTAGCTATGAAGGTCGTGATGGGGATAGCGGTTCTCGCCATGCCATGGCAAAGGCTAGTAAGTATGGACATATGGCCTGTGCTATGTATAATGCTCTCACTGATGACAATGCACGGGATATGAAGCTAAATCACAGTTTGCTAGCATCGCAACAGGCGCGGCAACTCGTGGCGGCGAAAGGCAAAGCGGACACATTGGCAGTCACTGTCGAGGATATCGTTCAGCTCGTGAACCCATCATTGGAATTGGCAGATACATTATTTTAATTTCTGTGGTAGGTATCCTTGATGGTTACAGTACGTTTAGGAATAATAAGTATAGTTTGATAGAGGAGGTTCTATGTTTCACATCGTCGATGTAGATAACACATTAGTGTTTACCAATCAATTAAATACAGCCGCTTATGTGTATGCCTTGGCCCAGGTGGGACTAGAACCACGTACTGCTATACCGGACCGCATTACGCGGAATGTGGTGCGCAGCTGGTATCCACAGCTCACAGACCAAGAATTAGGATTCATCACATCTTATAAGCAAGCTTATGTGCGAACACATTTGGAACAAACCACTCTTAACCTTGCAATGGCGCATTTGTTGATTACCCAAGGTAGTGAGCGGTGCGCTTTGTGGACCGCCGCTGATCCAGAACGAGTGCGGTTGCTGTTGAACTTTCACAATGTAACAGATTACAAGGCCATTCGGTTTAGCGATAAGTCCGCCGGAGATGTGGTTCACGCCATTCAAGATTTTTGCTCACTATTTCAATGTGGGCCAGAAGATTTGTGTTTTTATGATGATGACCCTGATGTTATTCAGCGACTATTGGATTACGGCGTGTCTGTCATGGCGGCATAAGATGGTAGGTGTTTTATATCAGTTTTGCATCCATCATTTGGTATCACAGAGGCATTTGATTAGATAGATTAGAATCATAAGTGTAGATAGAGTTTTGTTATATAGGAGGTACTATGCGTCACATTACGATTAGCGCAACGGGCATATTTAATGCTATCCGGCCGTCCTTGTTTCCGCCGATAGAGGGGAAGGAAATGACGACGTTTTTACTTGGCTTGGATTTTAATACAGGCGGGATCATCCCATTTTATGATGAGGAGCAAGATGATGTGGTTGTCAATGGTCCTCATGTTGAGCTGGAACGGCAGCGGATTCGCGCGTTCGTCAAGGCTGTATGTGAGGAGATGGGCAAGCCCTTTGAGGAGTGTCGCAGTGCGTTCTTGTTTTCTTTGCCCGAATTTATCCGCTATGGTACGTATAACGGACAGCTTCTATTAGAAAAACCCCGTACGGGTGAGTATGAGGTGTATGTCTTGTATAAAAGCCACAGAGGTCGCAAGTTATTATTTCAAAAGGGCCGCCCACCTAAGGATGAAGTGCAATATGTTTTCGATAATATGCTACGTCATTTCATAACGACCTTGTTTTCCGATGAGGAGACATATGGCCATTTATCCGACGTTAAGCATATAGAAACGCCTCTATCTCTCGGCGTGTTGCAACAGTCCTTGGAGGATATAAAGGCCGCGGATGAGGATATATTCAGTGAAGGTGTTGATGCCTTTCCGGTTCCAAATCACTACGTAATGACCGAGCCTACACAGGTTCATTCTGAATTTTTACTCCTTGCCGATGCGCTTGGTGCCTATATGGTGCAAGCTATGGACGGAGAAACAGAATCGGACGCGCTCAAGACCTTGTCGAGGGATAGATTGTTACAAAATATTTGTGAGTCTATGTATAAAATGTACATGGGGCCTTCTGAAGAGGCCGCTATTGGCGTCTATGATGAGTGTGAACGTTGGCTGAATCCGTTGATTCGGCAATGTTGGAATATCCAATATACGATGGTTCGTCGTACCTTAAAGCAGGTGCCTACTTATGATGATGGCGTGCTCGGTTTTGTGAAAGAACAGCAGGTATTTCCTCTTGTGGCACACATAATACGGGAACTTTCAACAGAGAATCTGGGCGTCGAATTGCATCCGAAGGTGCATCAATATAAGCAGTATTTAGATGTTCTCGTTCCTTATGTAGATCGCGTCGAAGATCTGTATCGCAAGCGGTATGTGGGGGTGGGTGACGAGCTCTTATCGGTAATGGATGACTCCAATCCGTTCAGTATGAATCGTCCGTTTGGCAGGGATACTTCATTTGGCCTAGAAGGTTTGATTGATACGGATGATTCCTTTAGATTTGATGACCCCTTTGGCATGAATAAAGCGGATGATATGCCGCCGGTAGACGTGGAATTATGTTGCCACGTGTATTGTGCGCTAGATGCGTGTCAACGTGCCATTCGCTGCGAGCGCATGTACCACAATGTGATTCCTATCGTGAATTTCCTTGACGATTTGGTCGCTCATGCGGACATTCCTTCGCCGGATTCGTGGCAGTACGAGTATATGTTGAAAGTAGGTCGCCTATCCAAGTGGTATCGGGCGCTGGCCTATGCTTTTACAGGGCGTAGTGAGGCTGAAAGTCTCTTAAAAGAGTTGATTCAGGCTCAAGAGAAAGATCCGCTCGAGTATGAAAAATGTTCGGGTGCATTTATTTATAACCTGGCAAATCCGTCGAGTGCCTTTGACCTTGACTATTTGCAACTTGCGCTATTGCATTTTTATGTAGAAACAGACAATCGCGTTGGTTATGAGCGCTATATTGAAACCGTGTATCCACCGCTTTTCTCCATGCGTTTTGACTGGATTAGTCAGATGCATGTGCTCTTAAATGAGAATGGCCATGAGGCGGAAGATGAGTATACAGAGGGCAATCATTATTGGAATTATACGAATGCGGTATTCTTGTTGTGGGTTAAGGCCGTATGGCACTTTCACCTAGACCATATGGATCAAGCCAGCTGGGACGAACTTGGTACCTTGTGGGATGCGACCTATGACAATCCAAACTACCAGCGTCATACACAGGATCATTACGCGTACCTTGAATGCGTCAAATATATGGTGAAATTGGCCGTTCATTTTGGCGACATTCGACGGGCCGAGATGTACAAGCGGAATTTACAAACCCTCATCGATGAGGAGTATCGGTTTGGCTGGGCCGGTACTGCATTAGGATATCCATGGAATGCATCGGATTATAGTATTATGGCTCAGATTAATGAAAGCCTTGGCAAATTAGACCTTGCGAAGGAGCAATATGATAAGGCCTATGCCTTGGTGAGCTTTGCCCAAGACAAATGGCGCTACTTTGAAGGCAAACATGGTAACATCTGGGATTTACCAATTGCCGTAGACCCAGAGGCGACACAACCTACACTAACCGAATGGTTAACAAACTATACACCGAAATTCTCTACCATTGACGAGTACAAGAAGGCACTGGTGTCTTGGATGAGCTATGTGTTCCATTAGCATCGTTGCATTGACGTATAGAATATAAAATAGGCACGTTCTTGTGGATATAGTATACTTATACCAATAAGAGAACGTGCCTATTGTTGTTTGAGAGGTGTTGTATGAAACTAAAAACAATATTGCTAGGTGTATCTATGGCGTTAGCTTTTACCATGCCTATTAATGCGGCGCAATACACTGTGCCCGAGGGACAACCGCCTGTGCCAGGGGCAGATGCAAGTATTCCAGGAAATGCATATCAGAATTATCGGTATGGCAATACTAGTAAAGTACCTGACTTTGAGATTAAGGAATCTCTAAAACTCAGATTTAAAGAGATAGACGACGTTGCAAGTGAGCCTGGAATGAGTCTAGCCAATGCTGATGCATTAAAGAAGGCTAATATTAGGTATATGGACTTGCTTTCCCATGATTCAACGGTCATTTTATTACATGAAAAGGGGTATAATGCTAAACTGACAGCTCCGATTAGGACTGTGGAGGGGATAGTGACCCCTTTAAAACGTGAGGATATTACATCATTTGCCATAGACCGTTATGCAATGGCTTCGCTTTCTGGTACTACGGAAACGCCGGAACAAGCTTTTAATGAAAGTAGCGCTGGACGTAAAGGAACTTTCATATATCCTGGTATACGAGCAGGAACTTGGATAATAACAGAATCATCAAAGAACGATAATAATCCTATGATGCTTGCCCATGTTATATTTGATGACCAGCCAAATCATACGTACATCGCTACGTTGAGTAAGTTTGGTCAATCGGATGTTGTAACGAACTTAGAGTCAGCAATGGCGAATATTGTGATTCCTTCTATGCAATCGTTGGATACATTGGATAGCATCAGCGATCTTATTACATGGGAAAATATTACGTATCGTATGCCAAAGGGCATGGTGCTAAAAACGAATGATACGAATCATTCCAATTCAAATAAGCGTGTGTATCAGGGGCATGGAATGGAATTCGTTATTGAAAGAGGTCCTGTTACTGATACTGAAAGCCCGATATTGGCATATTGTAATCGTGTTCTACGTGACTATCTCTATGCATCTCCATCACTTCTATTACAAGAGGTACCGATTCAGTCTGCAGTGGTGTGGAATAATGGGGTTCCTTCTTATCTTATGGATCAATATAATTCTGGTAAAAAATCTCGTATGATTCAATTGATACAGGATGATCAGTATGAATACAATATATATCTTACCTATGAAGATGGAAAAGCAAACTATAATCACATCGAACTACGCGATATAATGGAATATTTAGATTTTGGGAACGCTAAGATGCTAAGAGATACAATGCATCAAAACTTAATACATAAGAAAAAATAGCCCTTCGTTATCCTTTATAATTCGATAACAGAAAGGCCATTTCACAAGATTATTCCTTCGAGATGAGCCTGACGTTACGACTCGTCTGGCTATCTTCTTATATTATAATAAGGTTATGACATATCGTCAAATTAAGATGAATGAGGTATAGTGTTTATAACTATAATCTCTAAGAGGAGAGTTTTATGTTAAAACGTATTTTTATAATGTTCGCAGTAACGTTAGCTTTCACCATACCTAGCCAAGCGATATCGATACAGGAACTCAAGTCGTCACCACAGTTTAAGGTGGTGTATGAGGTAACGCCTGATGGTCCTAATGCGGATGAGCATACTACGTGGTATTTAGATACGCGTTCCATAGAGGTATTAGAGTATGCACCACCTATGTATAAAATTAAAGCTACGGTATATAATGCGTACCAATCACCGCGGAAACATGTTATTTATAGTGATTCCTGGATTGTATCCTATGACACTCGTTTGTCGCTGGCGAGTCAGGTATATCATGCAAAACAAGCCGGTGCTTCGTTGACGACGGTTATTGATGCGGCACAAACGAAAACAGGTATGATGGGCTCCGAGGAACCCTTAGGCGTATTCTCTTTTGATGGTCAGTCGTTGCCGATTCAGGTGAAAGCCTCTACGCGTGCTATTTTGCGCATGGCTCCGAATACGACGCGTTATAATATAGCGGATACTTTATTCTATGAAGCGTATCGGATGCATTTTGAAGATGTGGTGGTGAAATGAGACCGATGATGAAAGTATTATATTTAACAATGGCATTGGTACTGTCTTGTGTGGTGCCAACATATAGCATGTCTATGCAGGAATTACAAAATACCAGCCACTATGAAATGCTTCGTGGCTTTGGTGAAAGCGGCAATGGTGATGGCACCTATATAGATAAGGATTCCATCAAGGCCTCTAACGGGCCGAATGGAACAAAGCAAATTACCATCACACAGTATGTGCTCATGCCTGCTGGTGACACGATTCAGGAAAAGCAGGTTCTTTACACCTTTAATACAAAGCAGTCCTTTGCCAATTTAATTAAGAAATTGGATGCCCATCAATTAGCATCGTATAAAGATCTATGGTTGTCTAAACAAAAGAATTCAGGAATTTCATCTACTATTATTGATTTTAAAGTGTTCCATGTAGATGGAAACCGGTATGATGCACAAAGCGAAGCGAGTGATAGATGGATGGCAACGGCCCCTGTAGACTTTGGCTTTGCAGGATATCTTTTGGCTAACCGCTTGTATGAACGTGTGTACGGTATGCAATTTGATGATGTAGTTGTGAAATAGGGGGGGCGCTTATTTGCCTTACAAAAAGCAAATAGCCCTCCGTTACCGCTTGGTAGCTAGATAAACGAAAAGGCCATTGCTACAAACTTTAAGAGGTGATTCTAGTGAAACACTTGTTTGTAAAACTCTTGTTAAGTTCTATTTTTATTATTGGTTGTATGGGGCAAACTGTGTTTGCTAAAACTGATGATGCGGGCGTTTTAGCCGGTTTAGAATCTAATTCGGATATGTATTCTTATTTAAACTATTACCATTATTCTTTATGGCTAGCGGATCATCGTTATTCCTATCATGATATGTATATCTCTGCTGACCAATCGGTTATTATTTCATTATGGGATTTGCGTACACAACCGAGTACAATATATATTACAAAATCTGGGTATGCAACTAATAAAGGGGCTATGGTAGGTATGACGCGAAGCGAAGTAGAATCTCTTTATGGGCCGCTTCTTGAGGATACTGAATGGGGACGACCAGCAGAACCATATGGAGATATCTATCATGGATATGATACATATACAGGGTACTATGTGGGTGAATACGTAGGGTATCACAACGAGGGTTTATCTTTTGTATTCAATAAATATACGAATCAGGTTGTATTGATTCGATACCAACGTAATCGGCATGGGAATAGTAATGTGTTGATGGATGTAAAAAAATATAATTTACTCTCTTATTTATTATAGTGAGTAGAATGAAAGAAACAAATGAATAAAGAATGAAAATACATCATTGACGTAAAAATAAGTAGTACTTATAATGAAATTATATTGGGGAATATGAGATTTCTTTCAGTATTTATCTATATTCATAAGTATGTATGAATGAGAATCTATAAGGGGTATTTGTGTGTGTTAGATCCTGTAGGTTAGAGGGAGAGTTATCATGAATAAGAGATTATTAGTGTTAACGGGAATTTTGTCTGTTTTGAGTGTGAATGTTATGGGCGCACCAGTGAATGTTGGTACTGATACGATTACTATCGGCAGTATGTCATCAAATAATCGCTTTGATGGTACCACTATTTCTTCAAAGCAGTTTTGGATTAATGATGAGTTTCCAGATGGTAGTAATGAACGTGTCATTATTAAACCGGGCACGTTATCTATGTCGAATCACAATACTAGTATGGATTTTGATGACAATGGATTGAACATCGTTGATGTGGGGGCCGTTAGCTCTATTGTGCCAGGGACGGATTCAAGTACTGTGAAAGTGCATGCTACACAAGTTAAACCGACGGGTATAACTATTAGTGATGGTCGACCAGATGGCATTAATCTGACGTATGATGCGGAAGCGGGTATTCATGCAGGGGATATGAAAATTGAAAATGTAGACGATGGTCAAGCAGATACAGATGCTGTTAACGTTCGTCAATTGCGCGCAGCTACTGCGAATGTTAATGTTAGCAATATTATGGGGAACGTAGGCAGCCAAATTAACAAAGCTGGTGCTGTGTCAGCTGCTTTATCTGGCTTGCATTATTTGGATTATAATCCAAATGATAAATGGTCCTTTGCGACTAGCGTAGGTCATTATAAAAATGCAACGGCTGGTGCTATCGGTACGTCTTATCAACCGAATGAAAATACGATGGTTCATCTTGGCGTTGCTTTAGGTAGTGAAAGTACCTTCAATCTTGGTGCATCTTTCAAATTAGGATACCAAGATCCTAGCTTAAAAATGAGCCGCTTTGAAATGGCACAACAAATTAAGGACTTACAAGCTGACAATGCAGATTTACGTGCTGAACTTCAAGAAATTAAATTGGCACTACAAAAAATAAGATAGTATATATTTTATAAATTATAGGCACAGCCTTATTTGCATAGTATACTTATGCTAATAGGGTTGTGCTTATTTATGTTGAGAGAGGTTTTTATGATTCGACGTATTTTAATGCTAGCTTTTGTGTTGCTAGTTTTTACCATGCCTACAGAGGCAATTACATTACAAGAGTTACAGACATCGCCGCAGTTTAAATTAGTTCATCACCATGAGTTTAGTAACCCTGTTGGAAAAGAGGGCATCTACGTTTACCTAAATACTTATTCTGTAGAGCCTTTGCACTATGCACCGCCGCAGTACACATTGCGTGGAATCTATTATATAGCTACGGTTGCATCCTATGGGGTTGGGATTCAAGAGAAACAGCTTACTGTAGAGTATGATACGAATTACTCATTGGCTACGTTGATTCGTTCGTCTCGCACGATGAATCCAAGTCCGTCTATGATTGCATTGATTCAAGCTAGTGAAAGCAATTCTGGCTTATATATGTCTGATATTGATGTGGCGAGATATGAATCAGATGGAACCGTGAAATGGACAAAGTACTCAGAGGATACACGTAAGTTCCCAGTGAATCGTAATCATCGAATCCTGTATGATTTAGCAGATACTATGTTTATGGTTACGTATCAGCAACACTTTGATGATATTGTGGTACAGTGAGGTGGATGATGAAACGAATATATTTACGTTTTCTATGGTTATTAGTCTGTCTCGTATTACCACTGCAAGGTCAAGCCATATCACAGTCTGAATTATTAGATACGGCACGATTCCAACATATCGACTCGTCTGTTGATTCTGGCCGAGGTGATGGAAAATACCTGGATCTTGAGTCTATTAGAACTATCGTAGATTCTAACGGACACCGCCGCATTGAGGCCACTCTGTATGTATTAATGCCAGCATCCAATCTCATTCAAGGTATTCAGGTTCAATACGATTACCAACTTAATCAGTCGTTGCGCCATCTGATCAATGCGCATGAAAAAGGGCTTAAACAAGGCACTCATGTACCATATATTTCGATTTGGCGTGCTAAGGATGAGAATTCTGGGATTACGGGGATGGTGAAAGCCGCAGGTGCTTTTACCAATGATGGTAGCGTTCGCGCCTCACTTCAGCAAGCAAATATAGAGGCCATGTTATTGCCTGCTACATTTGGTTTGGAACGTTATACATTGCCTAATTTAATCTACCAGAAGGCATATGGATTAGCTTATGACGATGAACCATAAGAATAGCTAGAAATAGAATTCAACATCATACATTTTTTTGAATAAAATGGAATTTAATTTCCTAAATAGTAGGGTTTTATTGTAAAATTGAAAGTAAGTTACATACTATTGTGTCCGCATGAGAGGAGACCCTTATGTCTAAAAAGAAGATTATTATTGCCGTACTTGTAGCCATTGTGGCCGTTGCTCTAGGTTGGTATTTCTTGTACTTTACAAAAACACCAGTCTATTCCTTGAACCTTGCTCGTGAAGCCGTAGAAAAACACGATGTGAATGCTTTCAAAAAACATGTCGATGTAGATTCTATCATCGGTTCAGGCTATGATGATGTTGTGGCTATGCAACTGGAAGATCCTGAAATTAAAGACAACCCACTTAAAGGCCTTGCTGAGGTGATGTTCCAAGGTTTGAAACCTAAGATTGTACCTATTTTGAGTAATGAAATTTACAGTGCCATTGCAAAGCAACCTGAAAGTTCAGACCAAAATGCTCGTGAAAAACAAGCAGCTGATGAAATGAAAGAAAAAACTGGTATTAAAGATCTTGAGTTCAAAAGCATTGGTTCTGCCACTGTTGATGGCAATAGCGCCGTTGTACCTGTTACATTTAATTCCAAAGAACTTAGCCAAGACGTAACATTCAACCTTGCTATGAAGAAACTTGATGATGGTACATGGCAAGCCGTTAAAATTAATAACTTTAAAGAATTTCTTGCTCTTGTAGAACAACATGAAAAACAAGGCAAGAAAAAATAGAGACCTCAAAAATTCTAAATAGTTGTATAATAACAGAATAGAATACACTACACATACAAACAGCCAGTACTGCGATTGCGGTACTGGCTATTTGTGTATCTTAAGATAGCAGATTAGTTGTATTTAGTTTTCTAGTTAGCGATTCTCTGGAAACACAACATGTTGCTGTAGTTTAAACTCCGGATTATTCGTAGAATCAAAGAACTCAATCATATCCCGTAATTTTTGAACTTCATCAGCACTTAAAAAGTTCGGATAAAAGATGGTATAGATAAAACGATAGGTGCCATCATAGGATTCAAAGTTTAGGATGTGAATATCACTATATGGTTCATAACTATGTATGGATAGGCCAGGTATATTATTATTCCATACAACAGCGTAATTAATATACTCTGGTGTTGGGTGGTACCGGTATATATTCCAGAATGAATGTAAATTCCTACTGAAATTGTAATGCCCATCAATGATAATATTACGAGTATACGGATTATTAGTAAGATTGATAGTAGAAACAAAAAAGGTTATGGATCCTTTTTTGTAATATCTAATATCTTGATAATCTTCTTTACTTTCACCATCGAATATGGCATCCTTAGGTACGCGATACTGTATGCTATTTAGATTTTCTATGCGTGAATATTCATTCAACTCATTGAGATTTTTCACCGATGGAAGCACGTAATTGGCGAGTAGATTGTCAGTAGGCACCTTATTCAACACTGGTTTATTATCGAAATAGACGACACCTGCGTGATATAAAGGGTACCGTATGGCAAAGCCCATATATTTAAAGTTGATGGTATCGACGGTCATCGTCGTTTTTTGACCGTTTTTGAGGTAAGGCATTTTCATGCTGTCCCAAGTACTATAGGTAACGGTAGGGTATGAAAATACAGTTGCCTTTATATCAGAAATATGCTTCGATGGATTGTGGTTGGCCTTATTTTGCAAGAATTGGCGGACATCCTTATCTGTTAACTTTTCATAATTGATCTTGGTATCGCGCCAGCTATGGTTAGGATAATAACCGTAGTCGACCTCTAGATTGAGGCTGCCGTTATCAGTTATAACGCGATAATCCTCTATGGTGCGATCTGGATTTTTATACCGGCCAATATTATATTCGCTCTTTATGCCTGCTACGGGGAATGAAAGCCGGATTTGGCTGTATCGATTGTGAACGGAAATAACCGTATTGTGGTAATGCTCGCCACGATATATGGAGGCCTCTTTAGCATAGGCTAGTTCGTTTCTACTAATACCGTTGGCTTTATCGGTGCTCTTTAACGTTTCTACATAATTCGTTACATCCCGCTCAATGGCTTGGTTTGTGGCTTGATAATTTATATACGAATCCTTTGGAATTTTCGCATCCGCACCAGGAATGTTGACGTCGATGGCCACTACTGGCGACAGTATAGTGCTCATGATGAAAGCACCCACTATGAGTGGTAATTTTAGCATAATAGCTTCTCCTGCTTACATGCTCCTTGTTATAGGAGCTATAACAATACTTATATTCTCTTTATTAAGTATAATTATATAACTTTCTCATAGTTTAAGCAGTAATGAGTTCTTATGTCATAATGCGCAAAATTTTACGCATACTTCCGTTTATACTAAAGGTGTAAATAGCGTTAGCTTTCATCAAGATTAGTAAGATAAAAGGGGGATGTCCTATGAATCAAGGTTTAGTGCGCCAAATTAATGATATCGTTAGACCCTATCGCAAAGCGCGGATGGGTATGCTCATCGTGATTAGTGATCCTGTTGGTCAACGTGGTCCGACGCCGCCGTTGACATGGCACTATATGATCGGTCGAAATTGGTATAAGCATACGATTCATGGCACGACGTCTGTGAATGGCGTACATGGACAGCAGCCTGTGGAGATGACCTTGTTTGCATGGCCTGAGGATAGGATTGTAGATTGGCACAGTGTGGGTGGTTGGCACACGCAGCAATATGGGTATTCTTGCGTGCTCTGTGTATCGCCTACGGGGCACACCAAGATGCTTCGGTATGATCATGGTAAGATGCGGTATGGCGATGATTTAGGACTTTGGGACCCTCAGCAGATTGAGACCTATGGCAGCACTGTTTTAGGTGAAAGCTATGCTTGTACGGGCATTGACGCTGATTATCGGCGTATGCAATTCCCTGAGTTTAATCGTCAAGATGGCATTCATTTTGGTGCGTTATCTGATTATATTGGCAGTGAATATATTTTACTATTCCCCAAAAGGCGTATTAGTTTAGTACGTAGAGGAATATGGCGCCATTCGATTGAAGATCTCGCTAATATATGTAATGTACCCATTGATGTAGTGGAGCAAACCTATCTCGATACGCCTGATGACCCAACGGAATATAGGGAAACCTTTTATGCTCTGTATGTGCGAAAATCAAGATTACAAGAAGTATTTGGCGTTTTTAAACGAACCCTTATGTCTAGAGCAATTCCCTGGATGCTTTGTATCACACCAAGAGGGTATATGTATTATATTTCTCCATGTACAAATAGTGATACAGGGCTAACAACCAGCACCTTACCTAACATTGCATATGACCAACATGCCGATGAATTTTTGGCCCTTCTCGCTAAAGATAGATGGGAACTATGTGGTAACTATGGACTATTTTCACTCGATACATACAAATCATTTATGGAAACACAAGATTGCTACATCAAAACGATTTTGCCGGATCCAGAATTTACCTATTGCGCTCCGTCAGTCATGACCGTCATAGCAGGGCACAATATCATTCAGAACTTACTGAAAACACCATGTGTATGGGCATAAAAAACGCTATCTTAGATTTTCTAAGATAGCGTTATATCTATATATTCATATAATATGATAGTTATTGATATCCTTTGGAGCCCTTATAGCGCTTATTTGTCTAGCAATAGCAAAATAGCCCTCCGTTGCCTAGTGTAACTAGATAACTGAAAGGCCATTTCCTAAGATTTTACTATTTTCGAGATGCGCCTGACGTTTCGACTCGTCTGACTATCTTCTTATATTATAGATAGAATTGTATATATCGTCAAATACGAATAAACCATAAAACAATAGGCACAATGCTTCTTAGCATAGTATACTGATGCTGAGAAACATTGTGCTTTTTGGGGTTAGGTTATTATATTTTTATATCATATAGTTTGTGAGGGTTAGATATTTGTGAAGGTGTGTAAATCAATTATAAAAATTGTTTTAGGCCTCGTTGTAAAGCTATTACTCTTAGTAATTTGGTGTATTTCCATATATGTTTTTTGTGGCTTAATTTATGATCGTTATGTGTTGGAATTATACCCATTAGGTGATAAAGTTCTAGTATTGATTTTTATGTTTGGTAATATATGGATTATACCCTGGCTGATTTTGTGGTGTAAAAAACTGTATCCATTTTTATCTAAACCTAAGATATATTATTCATGTAAATCTTGGATAGCAGAAAAAAGAGAGGCTTCTTTTGCTTTTAAATCTTTATTCTTTATTATTGAATTAATATTGAAAGCCTATGGTATATTGTGGAGTACCCTGTTAGTTGTTATATTAGCCCTAATTCTTACACCCATATTATTACAACTTAGGAAGCTCCTTTCTTGGGTACTAGGATGGGGGTAATTTGAGAATTTATCTAGTTTTATAAGTCTTTTATCGTTTATATAGTTTTGAGAGTTTAGGAGAGAATGATGAGAACAAAATTTATAATATTTAGTTTGGGTATTGCTGTATTACTGGCTGGCAATATGAGTTCTGTTGCTGATGCCAGTTGGTTTAGTAAAGCCATGGATCGTTTAGAAACAAGTAATGCTAAACTTTCACCAAGTTGGCCAAAGGCAGAGCAATATCGTCATTATAGACCTGGTCAGGTCATAGGGGCCCATTTGCCTGCTGAAGATATGAAAATTGCAGGTGTGTCCCTTGGTACATCTTTTGATGCGGTAAAGGCTAGCCTTGGTCAGCCGACTAGTGAAAAACGTGATGAGCTTACCTATGGAGGCATTAAATTCGGACATTCCTTGATGCAAGATAGCAGACCTATCGTATGGTATATAACCGTAAGCAATCGCGATGCTGTAACTGCTCGAGGCATTGCCGTTGGCGACAACTTGAAAAAGGTTATGGACGTCTATGGACGCCCTGATTTTATCGACTTTAATAACCGGTGGTTCTATGGATATCTTAGATATAATAGCGATAACATTCGCGGTATATTCTTTGAACATAATGGTAGCAAGGTGACGAAGATTATCATAAGCGATAATTGAGTGATTTTTTATAAGAGGTGGTGACTATTAGTGTCATAGGCAGGTGTTGAAATTATCCGTGTAGAAAATCTTTATAGAATAAATCATCGTAGTTTAGTTTTATATTTTTACCTGTAAAATATGCAGTGATATTGAATTATACCTGCGTAACAGGTATAATGAAGGAGAAATATTCTATGATTATTAGTTTTAAGGATAAGGACACTATATCATTAGCGGAGTTACACTTATGAAAAATTATATTCTTACTCCAACAATTAGTGAGATGTTAAAAGAAGAATTTATGGAACCACTTGGCTTGACGGCGTATCGACTAGCAAAAGACATTAAAGTACCTGTGTCTAGAATTCAAGAAATTTTACATGATAAACGGAGAATCACTGCTGATACGGATTTACGGCTTTGTAAATATTTTGGTATGTCTAATGGTTTTTTCTTGAGAGTTCAAATGGATCTTGATTTGCGTGAAGCTCAAACAAATAGTCGTTTACTTGAAACGTTACAGTCAATAGAACGGTGTAGCGCTATTCCAACAGATGATATATAAAACAATAAATTGAAATTAATCGATGTATCTGCTACACTATACATATGAATAATGATTCTTAGTGTTATATGTAGATAAAGGAGTTCCTATGTTATTTGTAGAATATCCAAAATGCACAACTTGCAAAAAAGCAAAGAAGTTCTTAGATGATCATCATATTGAGTACACAGACCGTGATATTAAATCTGAAAATCCTACAGCTGAGGAAATCGCTACATGGTATCCTCAATCTGGTAAGGATTTGAAAGCGTTCTTTAACACGTCTGGCTTGATTTATCGTGAGCAACAATTAAAGGATAAGTTGCCAGGTCTTAGCGAAGAGGAAAAATTAGCTTTGTTGGCATCCAACGGCATGCTTGTAAAGCGTCCAATTTTGGTATTAGAAGATAAGGTCTTGGTAGGCTTTAAAGAAAAAGAATGGATGGAAGCACTAAATTTGTAATTAGCTGAATGACATCGTACCCCATATTCTGATTACTATTATAAACGGCTGTAATAGCATGCGCAGTACATGCATGTTGTTACAGTCGTTTTTTGACAGCATATACAGTTTTTCGGTATACTAATAGATATTTCATTAGTTTTTCATTAATGAATCGTGAACGTAAGATATGAGAGAGTGTATATGCGATTTTTAGTGTATGTGTTGTGTGGGGTATTACTAGCTCCTACTGTGTGGGCCAGTGATACGGCGCCATCTACGAAAAATGGACAAGTGAATACTGAGGAATTTCATATTTCGCCGGCCTATTTGCCGGACCATCAGATTGGTGAAAGCGGACCGTTGGTAATGGATACAACAGAGCGTAAAACGACGCGATATTCTAATGTTGATGCGGTGAATTCCGCTATCAATGCAGTGGCTGTGTCCAATATCAACAATGATATGCATACCAATGGTAAAGCATGGATGAAACGAACCACCGTGGCGCTTAGCTTTCAGAAGGATTGGAAGCCCCTTTACAGCGCAGAAACGGTGCAGCCTATAGGCCATTATGACGACCAATCCCGCCAAGTTTGGTTTACTCAAGGTTCCGTGGCACGCGCTGCGGACATTGGTACGACCCTTAACAGCGGTTTTGGCTATCGCCGCATCAGCAGTGATGACCATCATTTGCATGGCGCGAACCTGTTTTATGACCACCGTTTCAAGGGACAACATAGACGCATGAGTGCCGGTCTTGAGTATCTTTCTGGTGAAAGCGAGTTCCGTTTCAACTATTATCGCGGTATGAGTGATGAACATATGGTCAATGGTGCATTGGAACGTATTACCGATGGCTATACCGTGTCCTATGGAAAAACCTTTAAAAATGCGCGCTGGGCTCGCATCTATGGAGAAGCCTATCATTGGACTCTGGACCGTAGCGCTGATAAAAACGGATTGCGACTTGGTACCGAACTGCAACTGACACCGCGCGTATCTATTGATATGGGATTCAATAAACCAGAACACTCTTCCGGTAGTGCCTATGGCAAAATCATGTTCCGCCTTGCCGGTGCCGATATGGCTTGGTACGGTGGAAAACACAAACTCGATACAGAATCTACAGTGCGATCTAAAATGCTTGAAACAGTGAGAAGAGATAATACGATCGTTGTGGAATAATAGAATGGGGCTGTAATTAACAGCCTCATTTTTAGACTCATCGGAAAATATCCGTGAATGTTATTAAAAAAGATATAAGTGCATAGAAGTACACAATTTAAAACGTTAAAAATATGCTATAATTAATATACTATTTATAATTTAGAGAGAGTGTTTATTATGCATATTACAAAGCCTCTACTATGGCTGTTAGAACCGTATATCGTATACAAAGCCTATTTGTGGGGGCTTCGTTTTTATTCGCATCCTGTGACTTGGGAAGGGGAACCCGATTGGTTTTCTTTGACACTAACCACATTGCTCGCCATTGATGCCATTGTATTGCCGTTATTACTGTTATACCTGCCTGCGTGCAATCCAGATAAGGACGTTCCTAGATGGATTTTAAAAATCGTTAGCCCTCTAGATCGTTTTGTGGCTTGGGTTGAAAGTAAACAACTTGGGGCCGTATGGATGAAAATTATCGGTGCCTTATGGGCATTTTTTATATACCTCGTGCCTGTCTATATCGGTGGACAATTAGCTATGGCCGTTGTTGTAGCACTTATTTATGATGTACTCACCTGGGCAACCATGCAAGTATAATCAATCCATATAGGGAATTGTGGAATCCTTATATAAATATAGAAATAGAAAAATCGCGACTAGTTAATTAGTTTCTAATCAACTAGTCGCGATTTTTAATTTATTAGACATCAGTAAGTCCTTTTTAGAATTAGAACAGGCCTGTACTAAATTGTAGAACCACATATGGTACTCATTAGAATTACTACAGGCCTGTTTTAATTTGCAGAACATATATAAGGCTCATTAGAAATAGAACAGGCCTGTTTTAATTTGCAGAACTATATATAGGGCTCATTGGAATTAGTACAGGCCTGTTCTATTTTGTAGGACACATATATATGTCTATTGGCTTTTATCTCCAAGTGTGAGCATTAAGAATACGATGGATAGGATACATGAATAACTGCTCATGTATTTGTGTAATAAACACATGCAAAAATAGAATACAGTTAATAAAATCAGTAATTATCTAGCTTTATCCAAACACATGATGCGCACTATTAAAATTAACCTAAGCTTTGCCCTCATTCTGAATGGTATTGCCATTATCTTAGCCATGATTGGTACGCTTTCACCAGTATGGGGCGCCCTCGTACACAATGGGGGAAGCTTACTCGTAGTACTTAACTCGGCATTATTATTGTCTTGGAAATATAAAACCAATTCTGACGAAGACAGAAATCCATATGTAGGCAAACTTGTAAGTAATCAATAATCTATATATAGGAAAACTTGTAAGCAATCAATAATTCATAGTAGAATACTCTCAAAAGGAGGTTTATCATGAATACATTAGAATGCATAAAAACACGTCATAGTACACGTAAATTCAAACCTGAACCGGTTGCACAAGAATTGCTCGACACCGTTATCGATGCAGGTCGTCGCGCGCCAACAGGTGGCAATTTACAACCTACACATTTTATGGTCATTACCAATCCGGATGTGTTGAAAGAACTCGTAACCCTTGTCCAAGAAGAGTATGGCAAGACGGAAGTAACGGAACAAACGCCGCCATACATGGTGAACATCATTAAAATGTCCAAAGAGGGCAAATTTGTATTCCACTACAATGCACCGGTGCTCATCGTATTGGCTCATAAACCTGTGCTAGCCAATAATTTCTCTGATACAGCTTGTGCTATGGAAAACATGATGCTTGCTTGCAACGAACTAGACTTGGGATCCTGCTGGGTGAACCAATTACGTCACCTACAAGACAACGAACGCATAATCAAACGCCTTCGCGAACTTGGCATGGGCGATGATGAAAAAGTATATGCAAGCCTTGCCATCGGCTATCCAGACTTGCCAAATGGACTAAACCGCAGAGAACTTGACATCAAAGGAAATCCGGTAACCTATATTGACTAAAAATTACATATGAAAGGGTCGCGTAAGCGGCCCCTTTTGTTTTTAGAATAAAAATGAAAATACACTTGCAAATATACCTATATGGGTATATAGTATATATAATAGTAAATACCTATGGGGGTATAGATATAAATTAGTAATACTATTACTAATGATACAGTTTAGTTGGAGGCAACTATGGCAACGCGAAGCACAATAAAAGATTGGTTTGTCAATCATACGAAACTAATACAAAAGGCAATGAACACACTAGATCATTCAGATGTAGTATCTATGCCTGTTATGCCCATCCATTGGAATAGCGTATCGCAAGAAGCTTTAACCTGGACCATGCTCGTCGACATGGCTGCTGTAGATGAAAAAACAACTCATACAAATTTATATCATAATTAAGGATAAATATATTCCTAATACTAAAGGGTGCATGAGGTTGCACATCGAAAATGAGTTTTTGATGTGCAATCCCATGCACCCTTTTTTCTTATAATCTTTATAAATTCCTAATGGATTCTAATGTAAAATGCTATATTGCGATTAGCTAAATATAGATTAGCGTCCATGGCGGATGTGTGGGTGTTTTGAAGCCGACTTTGGCCCTGCGGAGCCCGCAGGGCGGAGACAGACCCTCATCTATGAGCTTATAAGTTGCTGAAGAATTTACAAAGATGTATTGACCGCTTAATGGAAAATTGTGTACAATTAATTTAGAAATATTAATGTGTGTGTAATGGAGGGCTAGTTAATGGCAAAAATAGGTACATTAGCAGGTTATAATCGCGTTTCAGAGGTTCCAGAAGATGATTATTTAATGTTGGAAAATCAATTGGGATTTCCTTTGTATGTAGTAGCTAAGGAAATCGTAAATGCTTATCGTCCGCATTTGGAACCTTTGAATTTGACATATACTCAATACATTGTCATGATGGCATTGTGGCAATATGGTGAATTATCCGTGAAGGAATTAGGGCAAGTGTTGCGCCTTGATTCTGGTACATTGACGCCGTTGCTTAAGAAATTAGAACTAAAAGGGTTCTTAAAACGTAAACGCAGTCGTAATGATGAACGGGTGGTAATGGTTACTCTTTCAGAAGAAGGCCATACACTTCGCAAGGACGCTATCGAAGTACCTAAGAAACTAGTAGCTAGCACGCAAGAAGTTTTTACTGTTCATGAAGCTGCTGAATTAAGAAAGTTGCTTAATAAATTATTAGATACCATTGATGCAGCGCATGGTGTTATCAATCCTGAAGATATTAAACGATAAATATGATATAATTTAATTAGATATTGTATTATTGGGTCATTGGGAGTAGACCTAGTGTTACCCGTTTAGGGTGGAGGCGAACATTATGAATAAGAAATTAGTTACTACATTTGCTCTTGCAGCAACATTATTGGTTGGTTCCGTAGCTAGCGCTGCTGACTGGAACGGTTTGGCAAATTACCCAGAAGTGCCAAACAGTGCTAACGGTACAGAAACTTACTACTTTGACAAAGCATCTCAATTTAATTTGATCGATGGTAGCCGCAACTATGTATTCGGTATTAATGTAGTAAATATGCATAACAACCAATACGGCGAAGCTACATTGTTCAAATATATTGTGCATCCTAGCTTGCACACTGTATATCGCTTTGCTCCAGATGGTCAATTGTACCAAATCAATCCTGGCACAAATGAATTTAACATGTTCAAAGCTGCTTGGAAAGAAGTATATGGCACAGAGTTTGCATTCCCTGATGTAAATGCTGTTCCTGCAACTGTAAACGTTCATGCATAATAATTAAATACTTATAATGATACGTATAATGGTGAAAGTTCTTTATAAGGGGCTTTCACCATTGTTGTATATATATGAATGTATAGATATCATATAATTATGATGTTGATAGATTGTATGTTAGGTGAAAGTCTATTAATTGTATGTTAGGTGAAAGCTTAATAATTATTTTAGGAGGTAAGGATGGCAAAATCTGAATTTGCGCAGGCCTATACGGAACGCATGTTCCCCGATATTGCATCGCCAGCAGGATATATAGACCCTGAGTTTGAAGATCTATTTGAAAATTTTGCCTTTCACGAGGTCATTATAGAGGATGGCTGTAATGTAGCAGCGCATAGTCGTTTCTTGGCCATTTTAGCTACCTTGGTTGGGGCAGGTGCCACAGATGAATACTCGTTGATGATGCCAGCTGCATTAAATTTTGGTGTCATTCCCGATGAAATCGTGGAACTTATTTATCAAGCGGTACCGTATCTTGGCATCGGGAAGGTGCGTCCGTTCTTTAAGATTACTAATAAGATACTCGATTACCGAGATGAAGAAATTCAAAATCCTCATCGCAGCACGATTACCAGTGAAAATCGCCTTGAAAAGGGCATCGAAAAGCAAGTGGAAATCTGGGGTGAAGGAATGCGTAACTTTTACCAATCGGGACCTGAAGATACGCGTCATATCAATAAATGGTTAGCGAACATGTTCGGTGATTACTATACTCGTAAGGGGCTTAGCACTAAACAACGCGAGCTCATTACCTTTTGTTTTCTCATGGCGCAAGGCGGTTGTGAAGCGCAGCTTAAGGCGCATGTCATTGGTAATTTGAACGTAGGAAATGATAAGAGATTTCTGATTAGCATTGCCTCCCAATGTGTGCCGTATATTGGCTTTCCTCGTGTGTTGAATGCATTGTCTTGCATTAATGCGGGCTTTGCCGAATGGGAAGCAAATCAATAAGTGGAACACAAATCAATAAATGAGAAGCCAATTAATGAATTGGAAATAAATCAATACATGATGTAGTAGCCAAGTGCTATTAGATAACAAGGAGTAGTATGATTCTTTCTGGATTAAGTTTAATTATGATTATCGCGTCCATTCCGGCGCTAATCATTGCTGCTGCAGGGCACGAGTATGCTCATGCTAAGGCAGCAGATTTACTGGGTGACCCTACACCGCGTATGATGGGGCGCCTTACGATGAACCCTTTTGTACACCTTGATCTCATTGGATCTTTGGCCTTGATTATAGGTGGATTTGGCTGGGCCAAACCAGTTGTTGTAAATCCCACCAATTTTAAGGACCCGCGGACCGATGATATGATTGTATCCATCGCAGGGCCTATGGCGAATCTTGTGATGGCCTTTATCGGCTACGTTGTTATGCGATGCTTGGAAGCAGCGAACCTATTGGGCAATGACTCCTTGTACCTCGTATTGTTTCTCATCGTCGTGTACAACATTAACTTTGCCATCTTAAATTTGATGCCTGTGCCACCACTCGATGGTAGCCATATTTTGATGAACTTCTTGCCTCTTAAATGGCAAATTCATGTAGCACGATTTAGCATGGTTTCCTTGCTCATCTTGATCGTTATATTAAATTCACCGATTGCTTCGCACATCTTTGTGCCCTTGCAAAAATCGATTCTCGGTGGTTTTGAAAGTATCGTTAACTTGGTGCTATAACCCAACAAAACAGCCCTTTAAACTTAAAAAAGCTATTAGTTGATTGTATATGATCAACTAATAGCTTTTGTGTTTAAAGGGCCCTATATGTGGTCCTGTAAAATAGAACAGGCCTGTACTAATTCAAAAGAGCCCTATATGTGGTCCTAAAAAATAGAACAGGCCTGTACTAATTCTAAAGAGACCTATATGTGGTCCTGCAAAATAGAACAGACCTGTACTAATTCTAAAGAGACCTATATATGGTTCTGTAAAATAGAACAGGCCTGTTCTATTTTAAAACAAGGGATAATGTTAAATGCGACCTTGTTCTTTTAGTTCCGCTAGTAATTTTACGATGCGCGGACCACAGCCTTTGCCACCACAGGCACCAGTGCCTGCTCTAGTCGCTTCTTTGACAGCTGGAAATGTATGAGCCCCATTAAAAATGGCCTCTTTAATCGTTTTGCGTGTAATGCTACGGCATGTACACACCTTTGTTAATTTGTCCAGAATTGCCTCTGGTACTTGGTTATTTTCAAATTCCATATATTCCTCTTTGACTCACAGGAGTCATTATATACTAAATTACATCGAAACTTTACGATATAGTTTAGTATAGCATAGAAAAGGTTGTTTTGTTAAGTACATATAACATGGTCGAAGATGATATACTATAAGCATTATAAATTATACTTGGAGGTTAATATGTTACGACGTATTGTAGCAGCGACTATGATTGGTGCTTTGGCACTCACATCAGGTTGCGCATTTCATAATCCCTTTGCCAAGAAGGCAGAGCCTGTAACCTATGAAGCGGTGGTGCAGAGTGAGCTTTCACCAGAAGAAAAGGTAGATAAGCTTGTGGCTAATATGTCCGATGCAGACAAGGTAGGCCAGCTGTTGATGATTGGTATTCACGGCACAACCTTGAATGATGATGCGAAATTTATGCTCAATGAATATCGAGTGGGTGGCATTATCCTGTTCGACCGCAACATGGAGAGTAAGGAACAGGTGAAAACGCTCATTACCGATATTAATAAGGCCGGTAAAAGTGCGGGACTTACGCCATTGTTCATCGGTATCGACCAAGAGGGCGGCGCCGTGGCGCGTATGGAGGACAAGTTGACTAAGGTGCCCCCTGCAGAAGAGCTGGGTCAAGGTTCTGTTGACCATGCAGCAAATCTAGCCAAACAAGTAGGGACTGAACTTAAGGACCTTGGATTTAATATTAATTTTGCGCCTGATGCGGACTTGGGATTAACCTATGGTCGCTCATATAGTACGAATCCCGACCAAGTCGTGAAGTTTGCAGGTGCGGTAGGCAAAGCTTATGACGAATCTGGCCTATGGTATTCGTACAAGCATTTCCCTGGCATTGGTAAAACCGATGTAGATTTACATGCAGACACTAGCGTGGTGCCTGTGTCTAAAGATACGTTACTCGCTGAGGATACAAAGGTATTTGTAGACCTTATTAAACAGTCGAAACCGAATACGTATATGATTATGGTATCCCATGCGATGTATTCACAAATCGACCCTGATCATCCGTCTAGCTTATCCAAGAAAATCATCACTGATTGGCTTCGTAACGATATGGGCTATAACGGCGTCGTCGTTACCGATGATATGGACATGGGCGCCCTTGCCAAACACTATACCTTCGGCGATATGGCTGTTCAATCCATCCAAGCTGGCAGTGACATTTTACTCGTATGCCATGAGTATGAACATATGCAAGAGGCCTATAATGGGCTTATGAAAGCCGTTAAAGATGGCACTATTTATAAGGAACGTCTTGATGCGTCTGTAAAACGAATTTTGCTCATGAAAATGAATCATGGTGTATAAATACTAGGTTAATCCATAGTATATAGTGTATTCATAACAACGTATTTATCCCCTCATACAGGACTTTTTGATACCGATAGAGAATTACTAAGTATAGTTATTCTCTATCGGTTTATTTTTTATTCGTTAGGAGTGAAGTATATGTCTCGGAGAATTATGTTGAACGGCACGTCGTATTTTGGGCAAGGTGCGATTCAGGAGATTGTAAACGAAATTAAGAATCGCCATTTTAAAAAGGTTCTCGTTACATCTACGCCTGATTTATTTGAGTTTAAGGTTGCTACGAAGGTTACGGATTTGCTTGATGCGGCAGGCATTGTTTACGATGTATATGACAATATTAAGCCGAATCCAACCATTGAAAATGTAACATCTGGTGTGGCTGCTTGTAAGGCGGCTGGTGCTGATGTGATCGTTGCTGTAGGCGGTGGTAGTGCTATCGACACGAGTAAGGCTATTGCTACGATTATGACAAATCCTGAATTTAGCGATGTGCGTAGTCTTGAAGGCTTGGCGCCTACAAAACATCCTTGCTTGCCGATTATCGCTGTGTCTACTACATCCGGTACGGCAGCAGAGGTTACCATCAACTATGTTATCACTGACGTGGAAAAGAACCGCAAATTTGTTTGCGTAGACCCTCATGACATTCCAATTATCGCTATAATCGATCCTGATATGTCTGCGTCCATGCCAACCGGCCTTTGCGCATCTACTGGTATGGATGCCCTCGTTCATGCCGTAGAAGGGTATATTACGAAAGGTGCTTGGGAATTAACAGATATGCTTCATTTGAAAGCTATCGAAATCATCGGCCGTTCCTTGCGCAGCGCAGTGGCTGGCGAATATGCAGGTCGCGAAGCGATGTCCGTAGGCCAATATATTGCGGGCATGGGCTTCTCTAACGTAGGACTTGGCATCGTTCACTCTATGGCCCATCCATTGAGTGCTGTGTACGATATCCCTCATGGTAAGGCTTGTGCCATGCTATTAACAGCAGTATTGAAATTCAACGCCCCTGAAACAGGTGCTAAATACCGTGAAATTGCGCGCGTTATGGGCGTGCCTAATGTGGATGCTATGGATGAAAGCGCCTACCGTCAGGCTGCCATCGACGTTATCCAAAAACTAGCCGATGATGTAGGCATTCCTAAATCCCTCAGCGAAGCTGGCGTAAAACGCGAAGATATTCCATTCCTCGCTGAATCTGCTTTCAACGACGCATGTACGCCAGGTAATCCACGAGATGTAACCATTGATGAAATCATTGGTATTTATGAATCTATATTCTAATTAAGTGTAATCAATAACAATATGGTACAGCATCTATATGGTGAATCATTACTCATATAGATGCTGTTCTTTTTTTACTCACGAATTCGTGAGTAAGATATTTACAGTATGTAAATATAAGGATATACTGTGAGTAAAGCGGTCAGGAGGTGTGAAAATGAAGCATACTGGGCATACAAAGAATACAGAAAATATAGGGTTGATTGAAGATTTGCGAACGGAATTTAAAAGTGATGTTAAGAAACTTTCAGAAGAAACAATAGTTGAGGCCGTTGTAGCATTGGCAAATACAGAGGGTGGTACATTATATATTGGTGTAGAGGATGATGGGACGATTACGGGCGTGCATAAAAACCACCAGTCTACAGCGGGGTTAAGTGCTATGATTTTTAATCGTACGGTACCTAATGTTTCTGTTAGTACAGATATTATGTACAGTTTTACAAAACCTATTATTAGTATTGCGGTTCCAAAGAGTTATGAGTTGATTTATACGTCGAGTGGACGGGCATTACAACGACGGTTAAAAGGGGATGGCACGCCAGAAAATTACCCGATGTTTTTACGTGATATTCGGCGTTATATGGTAAATGCCTATGGTCTAGATGTGTCGGCCTATCCGGTGTTAGATGCGACATTTGATGATTTGTCCTTGCTTGAGTTTGAAAGAATGCGCTCCATGATTTCTAAGTATAGAGGAGATCAGTCGCTACTTGAGCTGGATAATTTAAAATTAGCTCAAGCCTTACAATTAGTACAAACCGTAGATGATACCGTTCACCCAACAATGGCTGGATTGATACTACTAGGTAAAGGCGAGCGAATCAGGGATTTAATACCGACTGCAGAGTCTGCTTTCACCATGATGAAAGGCACTAAATTAATTAGGAATGTATCAGAGCATATCCCTGCACTGCAGGCCATTGAGCGCTGTATTGAATCGTTAGATTTAGTCAATATGATGACGGAGCTATTTCCTGGTCCGGTTGCTGTTCGATTGATGGATATAGACCCTATTTCTTTTAGAGAAGCATTAGTAAATGCTTATTCTCATAGGGATTACACAGAAATGGGGCGCATTCGTGTTGAAATTAACGATGAGCAAATATCAATCACGAGTCCTGGCGATTTTATGCAAGGGATTACACCCAATTCCGTATTGTTTGCAGAACCTCGTAGTCGTAATACCGTATTAGCCGATGCTTTCAAACGAATTGGATTGGCTGAAAAGACGGGGCGTGGTGTGGATAAAATTATTGAACCATCACTATTTGCAGGGCGTCCGGTACCTCGATATGACGAGTCTACAAGTACTTATGTGCGCATTGTTTTTGATAAGGCACCCGTAGATGATAATTTTGTTACCCTAATTGTACAAAATCAGGTCAAGTCCAATATGGAACTTAGCTTAAGAGGGTTAATGGTTTTGTATAGTATACGTAAACTCAAACAATCTAGTATGGACGATATCATCCATGATTGTCAGTTATCTCCTGCTATCTGTGAAATGAATGTTCAACAATTATTAAAGATGAATATTATCCAATCGGTTGATATGGATGGTAAGCAGTTGTATTATTTGAATACTGCTGATTATGTATATCGATTACATGGAACCTCGCAAGTATATGATGTTACACCGACTTATGGAAATCCATATATTAAAGCCGTCCATTCGTTGCTCAATGCTGTTAATCAAGTGACGCGTACAGACGTGGCCAATGCACTAGGTATTTCTAAACCGCAGGCGTATCGGCTCATTATGAAGTTATTCAATAAGGGAATTCTTGAAAAAGTAGGAAACGGAAAGTATACTAGTTATAAATATACTGATACGTATGTAGCGGAGAAACTTCGTTTAGAACGGATGACAGAGAAATCGTTATTGCCGTCCATTTAGAGAATCCTACATAGATTAGACTGATGTTCGATATACTTTCCAGGAGGAGGAGAATGCATGAAACTATGGAAACTAAATAAACGCAGCTCTACCTTGGCAGATATGTCGATGAACCGGATACTACTATCTGAACTCATTGCTAAAGGGGCTTTAGTAGGTATCATTGCAGGATTTTTCGGCGCTGCTTATCGATATCTAATCCTCGAGTCTGAGCATATCCGATGGCATCTAATGGGCGATATTTCATTGGGATGGGCCATTGGTTGGCTCATTGCTATGGTCGTATTTGCCTGTATTGTTGATCGCCTTTTAACGTGGGCGCCATTATCTGGCGGTTCCGGTATCCCTCAAATTGAAGGGGAAATGCTCGGTTTATTTGACATGAAGCCATATCGCACGCTTATTTCCAAGATGATTGGCGGCGTAATAACCGGCTTTGCTGGGTTTTCTGTGGGCCGTGAAGGGCCAGCGGTGCAAATCGGCGGCTCTGCCGGTAAAATCGTGTCCTATTGGATGAATTCAGGCCTACGTGAACAACGCATCCTTACATCGGCTGGTGCCGGTGCAGGCTTAACTGCTGCCTTTAGTGCGCCTGTGTCAGGGGCTATGTTCGTTTTTGAAGAGGTGCACAAAAGCTTTTATCCGTACCTCGTCATTCCTACCTTCGTGGCTACGCTCATATCGAACTACATTACGGTAACTATCTTTGGCCTTACGCCGGCTCTCGGATTTTCCGTAACTTCAGGGATGCCGCTTGATTATTTTCCGGTTTTGCTCGGTGTAGGTATTTTAATGGGGCTCTGCGGTGTATTGTTTTGTCGCATGATATTTGCTTTTAAGCGTTTCTTCGAGTGGCTCAAGTGTTCTCGCTTTCTAAAGCTTGTGCTTACCTTTGTAACCGTCGCCGTTATCGGCTTTGATTCCCAGCTATTGTTGGGCGGTGGCAATGATTTGGTAGGTCAACTGGCCTTTCAGTCTCATGGCGTATTGCTCCTAGGCGGTATTGTGCTGGGAAAAATCTTGCTTACTACGTTTTGCTATGGCAGTGGCGCTCAAGGCGGCATCTTTTTGCCAATGCTCGTCATCGGTGCATCGGCCGGTGCTTTTTGTGAAAGCCTGCTTTCATCGGCAGGGTTAATATCTCCTGATTTTGTACCGCAATTCGTTATTTGTGCCATGGGCGGTATGCTAGCAGCCGCTATGCGGACACCAATTTTAGCTATTCTGCTCGTTCTTGAAATGACAAATAGCTTTTCTAACATCTATGCCATCGGTATTGTTACCATCGTGGCCTACTTGGTGGCAGAACTCTTAAAAGAACCACCTATTTATGATTCCTTATTACAAGCCATGACAGGTCAAAGCAACCTAGAGAATGTTCAAACCTTTTTCCAAACCAAGGTACCTGTAGTAGCATCCTATGTGGATACACAACTACAAGACCTCAACTTGCCAGAGGGGACTTTAATCGTTAGCATTCGCCGGAATGGAACATACATCGTGCCTCTAAACGATGTAAAACTACAACCGGGCGATGAACTACAAGTATCGTGCGAACGAGGACGATTAAAAGCAGCGAAAACGTATTTCCAATCTACTTAATTAAATTATGTTTGTAAGGTGAGCTGCCTCGAAAAAGCCGACACGCTATCGCGCTAAAGCGGGACCCGAAGTCGTTTTTTCGAGGCAGCTCACCTTTTTATTTCTTCAATTATAGATTGGAAATATATTTTCTCTGTTTTATTGTGGAGAAGTGTAAGGGGGTGCTAAAAGTGACTTTGGCCCTGCGGAGCCCGAAGGGCGTAGTCAGACTTGGCCGGTGGAGCTTTTAGCACCCCCTTACTCTTATCTCCCTTTAGTTTTTTTGTTATACTTACTATATATAACAGGAGGTGCCGATATGAAGACGTATTCTTTTCCGTATGATTATAAAAGTGTAGATGTGTCTATTGATGAGCGGTTTGTGCAGGGGGTTCTTGTGTCTAATGCGGCGGCGTATGTAGCTGAGAAGAGTCCCGCTGAGCTTGTAGAGGAGGCTCTTGATCATCCTATTAACAGTCTGCCTCTTGAAGAATTGGTTAAGGAAAAACGCAATATGGTTATCATTACGAGTGATCATACGCGCCCTATGCCAAGTAAGGTGACGTTGCCTATTTTGCTCCGTCGTATTCGCGCGGTGAATCCGACAATTGATATTACGATTCTGATTGCTACTGGCTTTCACCGGGCCATGACGCACGATGAGATGGTGCATCGGTTCGGCGAGGATATCGTGAATAACGAAAAACTGATCAATCATGACTCTGAGGATGCTGAGAATATGGTGGAAATCGGCACGTTGCCATCTGGCGGCAAGTGCGTCATCAATCGTTTGGCGGTAGAAACGGAATTGCTCATCTCCGAAGGGCTAATTAATCCTCATTTCTTTGCGGGCTTCTCGGGCGGCCGCAAATCCGTGTTGCCTGGCGTTGCCTCCAAGGTGACGGTGTTGGCTAATCATTGTGCTGAATTTATTGAAAGCGAGCATTCCCGAACCGGTAAAATCGATGAAAATCCAATTCATAAGGATATGTTGTACGCCGCACGAAAAGCGAATTTGCAGTTTATCCTAAATGTTATCATCGATAGCAAAAAGGAAATCATCAAGGCTGTAGCGGGTGATTGTGTAGACGCCCATAAGGAAGGATATGAGTTTATTCGTTCCTTGTCCTCTGTGAAAGCTATTCCTGCAGATATCGTTATCACAAGTAATGGTGGATATCCATCTGACCAAAATCTATATCAATCCGTAAAGGGTATGACTGCTGGCGAAGCCTCTTGTAAGGATGGCGGTGTTATCATCATCGCTGCTTCCTGTAAAGAAGGACATGGGGGACAAGCATTATATGAGGCTTTCAAAAATATGGAAAGCCCTCAACAAATCTTGAATGATATTCATGGTGTACCGCGCAATGAAACAAAGCCATATCAATGGAAAATTCAAATTTTAGCGCGTATTTTGAATCACTATAAGGTTATCGTTGTGACTCAAGATTGTGACCATCAAGTCATTCGCGATATGCACATGACGCCTGCGTCCACATTAGATGAAGCATTGTGCATCGCCCGTGGCATTATGGGCGAGGATGCATCGATTACTATAATCCCTAATGGATCTACAGTGATTGTAGAATAGTTATGTCTATTGTATTTTTACAATGGAAAGTCCTTTACGTGGTAGTGTAGGAGTGTGATTATGTCTGATAATATAGTTTTGTTTTATTTATTTTTTATTGTAGTTGGTTTTTTTACCGCTATGTTTGGAACGATAATTGGAGCGGGTGGAGGCCTTGTATTTGTACCATTATTTATGTATTGGTTTCCAGAATGGTCTCCATCTATGATTGTGGGAACATCGCTATTTTCTGTTATGTGTAATGCCATCTCTGGGTCATTAGCATATTTACGGCAGAAAAAGGTGTATGTTAGCGCTGCACTTATATTTAGTATTTCCACATTCCCAGGTGCTATTTTAGGTGCTCGTATGTCTGGATGGTTCACTGGTAATGGATTTATGTTTGCCTTTGGCTGTTTTATGCTATGTGCTTCATTCTTGATTGGTTTTAAGAACTTTGGTAGAAAAGGAGAGCGTAAAGAAGAATCTTTGACTAAAGATCAAGTGACGTACAATAAACCAATCGGTATTGCTATTAGTGTTATTGTTGGTTTTATCTCTAGTATTTTCGGTATCGGTGGCGGCCTAGTACATGTGCCTGCTCTGATTTACATCATGGGTTTTCCCACACATTTAGCAACGGCTACTAGTCATGCTATTTTGGCTGTGTCGACTGCCGTTGGTGTTATTACACATCTTATAGAGAATCATATTGTATTTAGCATTGCTATTCCGGCTAGTATTGGTGCCATATTTGGGGCCCAAGCAGGCGCTCAAATAGCAAAACGCCTCAAAGCTAAGGCTATCTTGGCACTTATGAGCATCGGCGTATTTGCATTGGCGATTAAATTGATTATTAGCTCTGGGATATTGTTTTAAGTAGGATAGATATTCATATACATTGCTTTTTAAAATTAGTACAGGCCTGTTCTAATTTATATGGAGGCCTATATGTGAGGCTTTTAGAATTAGAACACACCTGTTCTAATTTATAAGAGCACTTAAATATGATGCTTTTACAAATAGAACACGCCTGTTCTATTTTACAAGAGTACCTGTATAGTCTAAACATAAGAAAAATATATAAAAGGGCTGTAACAGAAATGAGATTACCTCATTTTTGCTACAGCCCTTTTGTCTGTGCTTGTTAGCATCTATTCCTAAAACGCATAACTAATTTATATTGATAATTCCTAATGTATAATATACAGGATACTAGGGAAATTCACATAAATATTCATATATTGGTGTAGATCTGTATTCATGCTACATACCTCTTAATCCCCATGAATACACATATTGATAGGGGATACCCATAAGGGCTTTTATAAGTGGTTATCATATATTTTTATTGATGTGTGTTCCTAGGAAATGCACTTGTTTTTTTGGTAAATGAAATCAACTTTCAACTAAGATACATTTTGTATTGTGTATCTATAGAATTTATATTTCATATACAATTTATGCATAATGGTAGCGACCGAAATGAGAACGGCGTATACTAGTTATAAAAGAAATTTTCCTAAGGATAGGATTGGAGGCTTTTCAAGTGAGTATATTAGTTAAAGATTATGATCGTTTTGCCAAAGAGGCGCAAGCGATTTGTAAGGATCGTGTTTATACAGACCGTCTGCGCCGTTATGCGTATGGTGTAGATGCATCTTGTTACAGTTATTTACCAAAAGTAGTGGTAAAAGCAGAAAACGAATCCGAAGTACGTCGTCTTATTCGTTTGTGTCAACAATGTGGCACACCATTTACATTCCGTGCGGCTGGCTCTTCTTTGTCTGGTCAATGTTCCAGTGAAGACGTGCTTATCGTTTGTAATGATGGCTTCAAAAAAATGGAAGTTATCGACGATGGCAAAGCATTGCGTTGTGAATGTGGTGTTATCGGTTCCGATGCGAATGATTTGTTGAAACCATATAATCGTAAAATCGGTCCAGACCCTGCAACGCTTGCAACAGCATTGGTAGGCGGTATTTTGAACAATAACTCCTCCGGTATGTGCTGTGGTACTGCACAAAACTCTTATAAAACAATTCGCTCTATTCGCGTTGTCTTATTAGATGGTTCCATTTTGGATACATCCGATAAAAAGAGCATCGATCAATTCCTCAAAGAAAAACCACAAATGGTTGAAGATATTTTGCAATTGCGCAAAGAAATCTTGGCTGATGAAGAGTTGACTCATTTGATTCATCACAAATATAAAATCAAAAATACTACAGGTTACGGTTTGAACTCCCTTGTAGATTTTGAAGATATCATCGATATTATCAATCACTTGTTCATCGGTTCCGAAGGTACATTGGGCTTTGTATCTGAGATCGTGTACAACACTGTTGAAGATGTACCTCACAAAGGTTGCGGTCTCATGTTCTTCAGCACATTGAACGACGCATCTCTTGCCGTTGTAGCCTTGGCTAATATGGGCCGTGAAAAGGTTGTTGCTGCTGAAATGATGGACTATCAATCCTTAAAAGCAGTTCAAACTCTAGATAATGTACCTGATTTCGTTCGTGAAGTTCCAGAAGGTACAAGTGCTATCTTGTTCCAAACTGAAAGCTATTCTAAAGAAATTGTTGATGAAAACTTGGCTTTCATTAAAGAACAATTGAAAGACATTCCAACAGCTATTCCAAGTCTTTATTCTCAAGATCCTAAAGAATACGATTCCTGGTGGGCAATCCGTAAAGGTATCTTGCCAATCGTTGGTGGTCAACGTAGAAAAGGTACTACTGTTATCACAGAAGACGTTTGCTTCCAAATCGAAGACTTCACTAAGGGCATCGAAATGCTTACTGAATTATTCCACAAATACGATTTCGTTGATGGTGGTGTAATCTTCGGTCATGCTTTGTCTGGTAACGTTCACTTTAACATTACACCTGACTTCAGCGATCCTAAAGATACTAAGAACTTCGGTGATTTGGTAAAAGAAATGTCCGAACGCGTATCTGGTTTTGGTGGTTCTTTGAAAGCCGAACATGGTACAGGCCGCATGGTGGCACCTTTCATCGAAATGGAATGGGGCCGCAAAGCGTACGAAATCAACCGTCGTATCAAAGCTATCTTTGACCCTACTCGCATCTTGAACCCTGATGTTATGATTACTGACGATCCAGATGTGTACAAGAAAAATCTTAAAGCACAATGTGTTATCGATGATGCTTTCACAATCTGTATGGAATGCGGTTTCTGTGAAAAGAACTGCCCTAGCCGTAATTTGACATTGACACCACGCCAACGTATCGCATTATTGCGCGAAACTAAACGCCTTGAAAATGAAGGCAATTTCGCTGTTGCAAACGAACTTAAAAAAGGTTATGAATATTTCGGTGTTGAAACTTGTGCTGCATGCTCCATGTGTAAAGGTCTTTGCCCACTTAGCATCGATACTGCACAAATCGCATTATCCATGCGCCGCATCGATCCACCAGCACCTGGTTTGGCTAAGAAAATTTACGACAACTTCTCCAGTACTCTTGAAATGTGCCGTGCCGGTGTAAGCCTTGAAGGCATTGCTGGTGCTATTATCACACAAAAAGCAATTTCCAAAATCACGGAAGGTTTACATGGCGTAACTGGCGTAACACCTTATGTACCTAAAACAACACCTAAGGCTAACCGCTATAAATTGAAAAACCGCATTAAACCTACTAACTTTGAAAAGGTTGTATACTTCAGTACTTGTGCGAACCGTGCGTTCCGTCAAAACCAAGGTTATGATGATCAACGCAGTTTGCAACAAGTTGTTGAAAGCCTCTGCAATAAGGCTCAAATCGATATTATCTATCCTGAACATATCGAAAACCTCTGCTGCGGCTTGAGCTTTGAAAACTACGATGACGTACATGAACGTGCTGTAAAAGATTTACACGATGCGTTGATGAAAGCATCTCAAAATGGTAAATACCCAATCGTTATCGACCATAGTGCATGCTTTAATCATGCGTTCAAACATATGCCAGATTTAGAAATCAATGATATTTCTGAATTCTTATGCAAATTCGTAGTACCTCGTCTTGACATTACAAAATGCGATGAACGCGTTATTGTTCATAAACAATGTAAAATCAAAGTATTGGGCAAATCTCAATATATTGAAGACTTGGCACGTCTATGCTCTGACCATGTATTCAATATTAAATCCTTCGCATGCGATGGCTTTGCTGGTCAAAAAGGTTTCTTCACACCAGAACTTAATAAAGTAGCTACAAAAGACCTTGCTAGTGAAGTTGCCGAATACGGTGCTACACTTGGCGTAAGTTCCAGTTCTACATGTGAAATTGGTCTTGGTGAAAGCGGCGGCATTCCATTCGTAAGCGTTGCGTACTTGTTGGATCGTTGCTCTAAGGCTAAAAAATAATTGTACTAGAAAATCTAATAGACTAAATTAAAACAAAGTGCTAACATCGTAGTAAGATGTTAGCACTTTGTTTTGTTTGCGTGTTTGTATTTATTGTTAGATGTTTATTTTTCTAATAAATATGGTATACTATATGTAGGTAGTAGAGTGTATGAAATTACCTACAATATAACAAAAAAAGGACGAGTGGCAGCTCGTCCTTTTTCTTGCTTATTTTTGGCTTATAGGACAAAAAGTGTGTGTGAAAACCCTTATAACACTAGATATTTACTA
>OASU01000065.1_pt1 | contig 100845 bp, 90 predicted proteins | sample 1475801 | NCBI WGS metagenome assembly OASU01 (sample SAMEA2579919, study PRJEB22360) | human gut metagenome | biome: human gut; feature: human-associated habitat; material: faeces | place: Denmark | collected 2008/2010 | reverse complement strand
ATTATGCGCTGATACTGTTGAAAAGGCAAATTCAGGACATCCGGGACTGCCTTTGAGGCTTCAATTCTAATTGATAAATTGTTTAAAAGATCTGGTCTTAAGTTGATAATATTATTGGGAAAATAAAGAAATTAGTCTTTTAATCGGTGATTAACTGTAATAAATAATATAACGAAAAGATGACCAGCTTATTTAACTAGTCATTTTTTTGTTATATAAAATAAATATCGAAATTTATTACCTGGGAAATTGTATTTATTTTCAAAAAGTTATTATTAGTTCAATAACTCAAAGGATAAAACACTTTTTATGAGTTAATTTTTAATATATGTAAAAATATGATTTTAAAATAGAGGAGTTGGAATAAAAATAACATGATATAAAGGTGATTATTTTGGTTTTGGAGGTTTTTTTAGTGAAAATAAAATTGTTTTTTTTATAATACATTTTTTAAGCAAACTTTTTGACATTATCACATAGTCATTGTATAATCATGGCGTTCATAAATATGGCAAACTCTTTGAAAAAAGAAGTACGCAAAGCTATAGGGCCTTCATCAATTATGATATGGCAGCCAGTTGCATTCATTCGTGTATGTGTACGCTATTTTTATGTGTGCATTTTTTTTGTGCGCATAAAATAGAAACAGCACAGTAAAAATAAATAACGTAACATTGATTTGCAATGCGAGTTAAGCCCATTAAATGGACAAAAATAACAAATAGGAAAGGAGAATTACAATGAAGAAAATACTTGCTTTTTTTCTTGTCGTAGTTGTTTTGCTGGGGTCAACACAGTTAACTATTTATGCTGATAATGAAAGTCAGGGGCAAGAAATAACTACATCAGTTACAAATGGTGAATCAACAAAAAATGAAAACGATTCTTCAATGATAACTAATGAAAAAACAGTTAATAATGAATCAACGTCGCCAGAAAAAACAGCTGATGTTAAGAATTCTTCAATAACGGGTAAAGTAAAACTGATTATTAATACGCAGTATTTTAAAAAGAATATTAGTACTTTGTCAGCACAATTAGCTAATATTGAACAAACTTACACTGGAGAATTAGATTCGACTAAAGAAAATAGTCAAATCTTTGAATTTAAGAATATTGTTAATGGAACATATACTTTAACAATTCAAGGTGATGGTTATGAAACTGTTAGTAAAGAGGTTGTTGTTAATAACAATGAAACTACTGTAAAGTATGTCAATACAAACTCAGTTGCTGATAATATTGAAGGCAATGGATTTGGTACATTTGCATATGGTGATTTTAATAAGGATGGTAAAATTGATAGCAAAGATAAAAAAATATTATCTACTGCCATTTTTAATAATGATAGTTCTAATTCTTTATTAGATATTGATGATAATAATAAAATTGATTTATTAGATTTACACACTTTTACATATGCTTATAGTGATAATGGAACTACTCAAGTTACAAGATTGGAACCAGTTATTGAAACTCAGCCATTGTTAGTAAACAATGTCTCAGTAAATAATGATGAGTTACAAGGAACTTTAGAGGGAAAAATAGAAAATATTTTTAGTGAGACAGCTCAAGAAGAAACGCTTAAGTTAAAGCCGGAAAAAGATGAAGAAATTTCACAAAGTAATCCGATTCAAATGAGTCTTGAAGTTAAAAAGCCAGTAGCAGTTACACAGTTGACGATTCAAGGCACTAAAGAAAATGCAATAACAGAAGGTAGTGTAATTGTTGTCGCTGAGAATGGAGAAGAGATAGAAGCAGTTATCAGTACAGCTAAATCACGTGCTCGCATGGCTTCACGACAAGCAATCGTTCAGGCTGATGGATCAATTGTAATTGATTTAGGAACTCAAATTGCAGTAAAAAAAGTTACGATTAAAGTAACAGGAACATCTTCTAAATCATTAGCAGAAATTTCTAAAGTAGAGTTTTTAAATGGGATGGAAGATCATATTCCTGCTCCAAAATTAGATATTCCGACAGGAATTACAGTTGATGAGTTAGATGAAGAACTCTATATTAAGTGGGATGCATTAAATAACGTTACAGGTTATAAAGTAAAAATAACCTATAATGGTAAGACTGAGGAGCATGCCTCTAATGTCAATTCATTTAATTTAAAATCATTTAACGATAAAGATCTATTAAATGGTAAAACATATAAAATTAGTGTTAAAGCGATTAATGATGCTGATAAAAATTCACTTTGGGAATCAGATTATTCAGCTGCAGTTGAGGCTACACCACAAGCTTCAAAAGTTCCTGATGCACCTGATAATGTAAAAGCAGTTGGTGCTTATCGCTCGATTAATGTATCTTGGAAAGATATGAAGAGTACAGATTCTTACAATGTTTTTTATCGTGAAAAGGGGAATGGAGAGTATATTGAGGCTGTAAGTAAATACGAAGGAACCTCATATACAATCACTTCTTTAAAGGATAATACTAAATATGAAGTATATGTTACTGGTAATAATAAAAAAGGTACAGGGCCAGCTTCTTTAGTAAGTGAAGCAACGACGGTTAATATTTTACCTGCTCAATTACCACAATATAAATTGCTTAATACTTCAAATGGTGAAGGGAAATTATCAAATCATATCAATAATGTTTACTACGGAAATAATGGAGTTACAGAAATCGTAAATAGCCCGTTAGATGAAGTGAGTACGACAACTAATAGCGCTTTAGCTTTAGTAGATGATAACTATGATTCTTATCTACAAATCAATGACTGGGATTTTGGAGTTAGTTATCACCGTAATTGGCGTTTGACGTTTGAATTTGATGATACCTATGAAATGAACTATATTTCATTTGCTGGACCAGTTAATGATAGTAGTATTAATAATATTGGAATTTCATATTATGATGAAAGTGGTAAAGAAGTAGATGCTTCGATCGATGCTTTCAGAAGAAAAACAGATGATAACGGAAGAATTTATTTTATCGCTCATCTTGCGAAACCAATAAAAACTAATAAAGTTAGATTTGGAGTACAAAGTTCAAATCGAACAATGCGTATTTCAGAGTTTAATTTTTATTACTATGATTCATTAGAAGAAGATGTCAATGCTTTATTTACAGATTCATTCCATTTAACTGTAAGAGATGATGTTACTTCTACAACGCTTGATGATTTACAAACTAGATTGAATACACCTGACGAGGTATCCCAAGAATTACATCCATTTAAAGATTTAATTCAGTTAGAGCTTAATCAAGCAAGACAAGTTGTTGAGGGAACTGCACTACAAAATATTCAAGAGATTCATAATGGAATTGCAGCAAGTAAACAAGGAAACCTTGGATTTGGAGGATTAAACTCTTGGCAACCGTTAGGATATGTTACATATCCTGGTGATACATTTATCGTTTATGTAGGTCAAGAAGGAAAACGTAATGGACAAGCTGTGAATTTACAACTTGTATATTCGCAATATCATGCTGAATCAGCTTCGTTTGTTAGTAGTCCAATTAGCTTAAAAGTTGGTAAAAATGAAATCAGTATGAAAGAATTACAGTCTATCGGAGTTGAAAAAGGTGGATCTGTGTATGTTCAATATACTGGTAATTCTAATGAAAAGATTGCTGTTAGAGTATCAGGCGGTGAAAAGATTGCTACATTAGATTTATATCAAGTTAGTGATGAAAATGAACGATTAGAAAAAGTAAAAACTTATCTTCAAAGTTTACAAACACAAATTAATAAAATGGCTTCAAAACACGAAGAACTTCATCGTGATGACAATAGTGTTAACTATGATTATGACGAGAAAAATTGTATTTTAGGAGCTACTGAGATTATGCTTGATCATATGCTGTACTCAGTATCAGGTAAACAAATCATGGCTGGTTTAAAAGGTACAACATTAGATGAAAAGGCAAATCAATTATTAAATTCATTAAATGCAATGGATCAAATGATGGAATTATTCTATCAAAATAAGGGGCTTAATGAAAATGCAGCTGCTATTAATGATCGCTATCCTGCTCAGCATTTAAATATCCGTTATCAAAGAATGTTTGCTGGTGCTTTTATGTACGCTGGTGGAAATCATATCGGAATTGAATGGGGTTCAGTATCTGGTTTATCAAATGGAATTCCATTTGAAGCAGCAGAAAATGGAAAATATTTATCGGGTTCTTTATTTGGTTGGGGAATTGCCCATGAAATTGGACATAACATTAATCAAGGAAGTTATGCAATTGCAGAAATAACTAATAACTATTTCTCATTATTATCACAAAATCGTGATTCTAATGATACAACAAGATTTAAATATCCAGATGTTTATGAAAAAGTAACTTCAAATACGGTTGGAATGTCAAGTAATGTCTTTACACAATTGGCAATGTATTGGCAATTACATTTAGCTTATGATCAAAATTATCATTATAAATTATATGATTCACACGAGGAACAATTAAATTCATTGTTCTTTGCTCGAGTAGATTATTATGCTCGTAATCCTGGGAAGGTGAATATTCCTGAAGGTGGTACTGCATTAAAATTAAACAGTGATGCTCAACAAAACTTTGTACGTTTAGCTTCAGCAGCAGCTAACAAAGATTTAACAGATTTCTTTACAGCATGGGGAATTATTCCAAATGAAGAAACTAAAGCATTTATTAGCCAATTTGAAGCAGAAACAGATAAAATACAATATTTAGATGACGATTCAATGGCTTATCGTTTAGATGGTAAAGCTAGAATGTCTGTAGACACTGAAATTAATGCATCATTATCAAATGACAAAAATAGTAATCAAGTAACATTAACTATTTCTAACACAAATAAAGTCGATGGAGCAATGTTAGGTTATGAAATTTTAAGAAACGGTCAAGCAGTTGGATTTGTAAATGCAGAAACTGGTGAAACAACATTTACAGATACTGTTTCAACTGTTAATAATCGTGTTTTTACTTATTCAATCATTGGATATGATAAATTATTAAATCGAACTGCAGAGTTGACTTTAAAACCAATCAAAATTTCTCATGATGGAAGTCTTGATAAAAATCAATGGCTGATTGAAACTAATCTTATTTCAGATAATGATGAAGCAGTTGGTGATGAAGATTCAACACCATGTTTACCAGAACAAAAAGCAGTAAACGATTTAATTGATAACAATTATCAAAATGTTTATAAAGGGAGTACAGATACAAAACAAGGTGAATTTATTGTTTCACTAAATACTTTGGCTGACATAACCGGGGTTAAATTAACTAACCCGTCATTTAATCAAGTACAGATCTATGTAAGTGATGATAAGGACAACTGGACTTTAGTAAAAGAAGACTCATTAAAAACAGGTGAAGAAAATAAATTATATTTTAGTCAGATTGTTAATGATGAATTAGAAAATAATAAATCATTGGTTTCATATTCAAGTAGTTATATTAAGATTGTTGCTGTTGATGAAAATGATATTAGTTTATCGGAAATTGATGTCTTAGGACCAACAGGTGATAATATTGATATGTCGCAAGAAAATAGTATTGGTATATTAAGCGGTGATTATAAACTAGATGCAAATAATACAATTCCAAAGGGATCATTGATCTTTACAGGAACATATGCTGGAAATCCAGCTTATAATGTTGTGGAATTAAGATATAATAAAGATGAAATTTTAAGTGGCTATCAAGCTATTTTTGCAGAAGATCCTGGAGATGGGGATCTAGCTGATGTTAGTGAAGGAACTTGGATTTATTATTTAATTCCTGAAACTGATGAAACTGGAAAAATCATAGAAAATAGCTTTGGATATCAAGATGATGAAGGAAATTTTGTTAAAGTTGAACTTCCTGGCTCAATTAAACCAGAGTTGTATCGTGTTAACGATGCTCAAACAAATGCTGGTCAACGTTTAGTAAGTGATTCTTTTGAAGTGAAAATTCCAACTGAATTACCTTCAATCACAATCGGAAATCAAAAGAGAGGTGGTAAATAATGAAAAAAATATTTCAATTTTTTATAGCTGTAGTAATGTGTTTATCTTTATCAACTAATATTTATGCTATTAATGATAATGAACACGAAATTACAACAGATAAGCCACATATTATTTTGACACCTAATCAAGCTGGCGATGAGTTGACAGTAAAACTACATTTAAGTCAAGAAATGTTTGAACGTCAAATTGCAACGATGCATTTATCTATTAATACGTCAAAATCAATTCAAGAATATCAAAATGCATTTATGTTGGACGAAGGATTAAAGAAGCTAGCTTCAATATATGATTATAATCTTTCCGAAAATAAAATCGATTTGTTATTATCGAATAAAACTAAGTTATTTGAACAGCAAGAGATTACTTTAGGAACAATTAGAATTGATAGTAATAAAGATTTTGAAATAGAATTTACACCAGCAAAAATTACATATGTATATGTAAATGATAAAGCTGAAAATAGTATAGAATTCGATTGTCCAGCAGTAATATTATCAAGTGTGTCTGGTGGTGACTCAGGAGATAATGGACAAGATCCTGCTGATAAAATAACTGTAGAAACTGTGGTTGAGCACTTAGGTGGGAGTAAATTAGAGCTTGCTGAAGAATCGCAAAAAGTAGTTCAAACAAGCGTGATGAGTTATTTAAATAAACACTATGCAGAAATTTTAGGAAATTTACCTGAGGGAACTGTTATTAAAGCTCAACTTTCATTGAAAAATCTAACAGAAAGTGACATAACGATAGATCAGAAAGATAAGATTGAAAAAGTTTTAGAGGATGGAGCGAAAATATTAGCTTATTACGATATTTCTATTACGGCTACAGCTTATTCAAAAGATGACGTGATCATCCCAGAAATAAATGGTGTAGAAATTAGTGAAATGGCGTCTCCAATCAAATTATCTATGACAATTCCTAGTGAATTTATTAAGAAAAACCGTCAATTTGGAATAGTTAGACTGCACGATAATGAAGCTAATGGCTTAAAATCTAGCTTAGCAAATGAAAATATTATTACTTTTGAGACTGATCGTTTTTCAATCTATACATTAGTCGCTAAGGACTATACACAAGCAGAAGTAAATAAAGATCCAGATGTATTAAATAATTCTATTGTTAAAACTGGTGATGACACTTCATCAATGTTACCAATGATTTTTATGGCAGCTTCATTGTTAGTGATTATTGGAATTTTAGAAATGAAAAGAAGAGAAGTAAATAGACAAAAGTAGTTATAACGAAAAAGAGAAATTATGCTAAATAGGCATTTCTATTTCTCTTTTTTATTTTAATTAGTATTTTTAAATTTCCGACCAATCGGAATAGCTATTTTATTTTTTAAAACTATTTCATTACTTTTTCGAATAACAATGTGGTTTTGATTAACAATATAGCTCTTGTGAACTTGAATAAATTGATTAACAGCTAATTCATCGAGTAATTGACTAAGTTTTTTCGAAATTTATATTGACCAAGCTGAGTGTGGATAATTAAATAGTAACTAATGATTCAATCCAAATTATTTGATTGATTTTTATTTGAATATAAGAATACCCAATTTTAAAAGTTAAAATTTGTTCAATATTTTTATGCAGGTTTAATAACAAAGAAATAGCGTGATTAAGCTCTGTTTCTAAATCATTTTTTTCCAATAAAGCATAAAGGATGGTAACTTAATGAAAGGAACACTAATTCTTGATTATCAATGATAAATATAATTGAGTGTCTATCCATTTTGGGTGGAGAAAAATTTTTTTCAGGTCATGAATAGATGTAATTTCTTTAAAAATGATTACTTGTTTTTTCAATATATTCAGCAAAACGCATGTCTTTATTAGCTAAAGCTTCTTTTAAGTGATAGGGATCCTGGATTTTAACGCCTTGAGCCTCAATAAATTTGATTGCATAGTATATAAATATCACTGTATGATAGGGCAATCTTTGCAATATTAACTAGCGGTATTTGAATGTCAAATGTTGGTTCCCAGTTAAAAATAATGCGGTAAAATTGTTGGTAATTAAACCATAAATTTTGATTACTGCAATATTTAAAATATTTTTTATCAATGACAATAATTTGTCGATTTCCGTAACCGGCAGTGACAATGATTATTGCAATCATCATAAAAATAATGGTCGGTGAATACAATTCTGGATTTTGTAGATAAAAAATTAAGCTTTTTGAATGTGTTTGAAAAAATGGCATAGAGTAGATCCAGATCCAAAATACTAATAATAAATTCAACTAAAATTCGTTTGCGACTTACTAAACAGCCAATTGTTTTAATAATAATCCCTCCTTACACTTATCATTTTATTACGTTTAATAATTTTATTAATAACTTTGACCTCAATTACTTAAGTATAAGCTAAACAGTGGATAAAAAGATAGTTAAAAAAGGGGCTGAAAAGTATTAGGCATATTTATAAATTTTATAGTCATTGTATTTTATTTTAAATAATGGCATAATACTAACAAAGAAGGGATGATCATGATGTTACAACAAGAACGGCATAATCAGATTATTGCTAAACTAGATTTAGAAGGGCAAGTAAGAGTTAGAGATTTAAGTAAGGATTTTAATGTAACCGAAGATTGTATTCGTAAAGATTTAACAATACTAGAAAAAAATGGAAAATTAAAGAGAATTCATGGTGGAGCAACACAGATACGAACTAATCTTCATCGTGTTAATGTCGGTGAGCGAATTGGTTTAAATTCACCTGAAAAGAAGCTTATTGCTCAAAAAGCAGTTGAAATAATTGAGCCAGGAACAATGGTTTTTTTAGGAATTTCAACAATTAATATTGAGTTGGCAAAACTTATCTATCAGCGTGATATGAACGTAACGGTTGTAACTAATATGATTGAATTGATCAATATTTTTAGAGGTGAATGTCGAGCAAGATTGATTTTTATTGGTGGAGAATTTAATAATCCTAAAGACGGATTCTTAGGTGCAATTACTATAGACCAAATAAAGAGTTATAAATTTGACTTGTCATTTTTAGGTGTGGTTGGAATTGACTTACATTCAGGAAATATTACAACTTATGATATCGATGATGGATTAACTAAAAAGCAAGTGATTAATTCTAGTAAAAAGAGTTATATGTTGGCTGAAACGGCAAAATTAAAATTAGACGGGAATTATGTTTTTTCTCATATAGATGATTTTACGGGAATTATTTGTGAAAAGGCGGTAACGCTTCAACAACGGGAACTTATTAATAAATATGGATTAGATATTTTATGATAAAGTGGTTTAAAGCCACTTTTTTATTATTTTTTATTGAAAATATATTGAAAAATATTGTATATGTATTATAATTCAATTACAAACAATAAAAAACGATAAAAAATGAGATGAGGAGAATTAGCTATGGATAATTTAGAACAAACTCCAAGAATTACTTTATTAAAGGAAAAAATGTTAAATGAACCACGTTATGTTTCAATTGAACAGGCACGAATTATAACGAGGATTTATCAAGAAAATGAAAGCTTATCAATTCCTAAAAAAAGAGCGTTATCTTTGAAAGCAGCATTAGAAGAATTAGAAATTGGCGTAGAAAAAGAAGAGTTGATTGTTGGGAATCGCACTAAAGGTGTTAGGTACGGAGTAGTATTTCCAGAAAGTGGATGTTCTTGGGTTAACAAAGAGTTTGAGACTTTACCAACAAGACCACAAGATAAATTCCGAATAAAAAAGGAAGATGTAAAAGAATTTAAGGAGATAATTTATCCATATTGGCAAGACCATTCATTGGAAGATGTCATAAAAGAGAATTATGGTGAGGAAATTAATGCAATTGCTAAAGTTGTTAAAATTAATCAAAAAGATCATGCTCAAGGACACATTTGTCCAGATACGAAGACTTGGCTAGAGCTTGGACCAAAAGGATTGATGACAAAAGCTTATGAAAAGTTAAAAAATTGTGATGAAAATCAAAAGGAATTTTATGAATGTACAATTATTGTTTTAGAAGGTGTCTGCCATTTTATGATGCGTTATCATGATTATATTTTGACAATGTTGGAAAGTCTGGAAGATGATAATAAGAAATCTTTACAAAGGGTTGCAGATATTTGTGCAAATCTTGCTAGTCGACCTGCTCAGTCATTTCATGAGGCTGTACAATCACTTTGGTTTTTATTTGTTGTTCTACACATGGAGTCTAATGCATCATCATTTTCTCCTGGAAGAATGGATCAATATCTTTATCCTTATTATCAAAAAGATATTGAAAAAGGAATTATATCAAAGCAAGAGGCATTAGAAATATTAGAGTGTTTGTGGTTAAAGTTTAATCAAATTGTGTATTTGAGGAATCAGCACAGTGCAAAATATTTTGCTGGTTTTCCAATCGGATTTAATATAGCGATTGGTGGAATTGATGAAAATGGATGCGATATTTATAATGAGTTATCACTACTGTTATTAAAAGCACAATACCATCTAGGATTACCACAACCTAATTTATCAGTAAGATTAAATAAAAATTCTTCACATGAACTAATACAGGAAGCAATCAAAGTAGTTGCTAAAGGTAGTGGGATGCCACAGTTCTTTAATGATGAGGCAATTGTAAATAGTATGATTAAAGATTTAGGTATTGAAGAAAAAGATGCAAGAAATTATGCAATTGTTGGATGTGTTGAATTAACGACACATGGAAACAATTTGGGCTGGTCTGATGCTGCAATGTTCAATTTAAATAAAGCGCTGGAATTAACTATGAATCATGGAAAATGTCTTTTAACTAATGAACCAATAGGTTTGGATCTTGGAAGTATTGAAACCTATGAGAGTTTTGAGGATTTGGAAAATGCTTTTCAAAAACAAATTGATTATTTTATAGAAAAAATGATGAAAGCTGAGATTGTTGTAGAAAAAGCTCATCAAGATTGCTTGCCGACAGCTTTTTTATCAACGGTCATTGATTCTTGTTTGGAAAAGGGAGTAGATGTAACACGTGGTGGGGCAAAATACAATCTTTCAGGGATTCAGATGATACAAATTGCAAATTTAGCTGATTCACTTGCAGCAATCAAGGTACTCGTATATGATGAAAAGATGATTACCAGACATGAATTATTAGAAGCATTACAAGCAGATTTTAAAGGATATGAAATTATCCAAACGATGCTTTTAAATAAAGTACCGAAGTATGGCAATGATGTAAAATGGGTCGATGAATTAGGTGCTAAATGGGCTGGTTATTTTAGGGAAAGAATGAAAGATTATACAAATTATCGCGGTGGTCTATATCATACCGGAATGTATACAGTAAGTGCTCATGTTCCAATGGGTGAAAATGTAGGTGCATCACCTGATGGTAGAAATGCTTTGACACCATTGGCTGATGGTGGAATGTCACCAGTTTATGGAAGAGATATGGCAGGACCAACTGCAGTTTTAAAATCGGTATCACGTATGAAGGATTCGTATACAACAAATGGGGGCTTGTTAAATATGAAATTTTTACCAGAGTTTTTTAAAACTGAAACAGGAATGATGAAATTTGAAAACTTTTTAAGAGCATTTGTAGATTTAAAAATTCCACATATTCAATTCAATGTAGTACGACGTGAAGATTTGTTGGATGCGAAGCTTCATCCGGAACAACATAGGTCATTAACGATTCGGGTTGCAGGATATACAGCTTATTTTGTAGAACTGGCTGGTAAGCTGCAAGATGAGATTATTGAAAGGACGGCTTATGAAGATATCTAAAGCTTTAGTATTTGATATCAAAAGATTTGCTGTTCATGACGGATATGGATTAAGAACAACAGTTTTTTTTAAAGGCTGTCCACTAAGGTGTAAATGGTGTCAAAATCCAGAAGGATTATCATCTCAAAGAAGACCAATATATTTTGAAAATAGTTGTATTCATTGTCAAAGATGTGTGGAGTTTTCTAAAAAAAATCAAATTAAATATGAAAATAATCGTCCGTATTTCAATTTGCAATATGAAGGAACTTTTGATAATTTGGTAAAAGCTTGTCCAGGTAATGCTATTCGTTATGATAGTGAAGCGTATGATATAAAACAATTAATGGAAAAAATCAAGGAAGATAGGGCATTTTTTAGAGATGATGGTGGTGTGACATTCTCTGGAGGGGAACCGCTTATGCAAGGAGAATTCTTGTATGAGATTTTAAAAGCTTGTCAAGAAGAGAAAATTCATACTGCGATTGAAACAACTATGTATGGATCATTAGAATTAATCAAAAAAATACTCCCATATCTTGATTTAATATATATTGATTTAAAAGTTTTTGATGAAAAGAGACACATGGAATTAACTAACGTTTCATCAAAAATGATAAAACAGCATATTGAATATATTTTAGAAAGTGAATATAGAAACAAAGTTATAATCAGAACACCATTGATACCGACAATGACGGCGACTGATCATAATATAAAAAGTATTGCAAATTTTCTTGTTAATATTTATCCAGAAGTTAAATACGAATTGTTGAATTACAATCCATTAGCTTTTGCAAAATATGAATTAGTTGATCTGGAATATGAAGTTGATAAACAATTGAAGATGTTTGATAAAGAACAGATGGAACATTTTCATCAGTTAGTTTATCAAACAGGTTTAAAAAATTTAATCATAGAATAAGGAGAAGATAAAAATGGAATTTATTATTGATACTGTGAATTTAGAGGAAATTAAAGATGCTATAGATCATATGCCGATCGTAGGGGTGACAAGCAACCCTTCTATTGTAAAAGCAACTGCACCAGAAAACTTCTTTGATCACATGAGAAAAGTAAGAGATATTATTGGAACAGATAGAAGCTTACATGTTCAAGTGATTTCTAAAAATTGTGATGAGATGGTTAATGAAGCACATCGAATTTTAAAGGAAATTGATAATCAAGTTTATGTGAAGATTCCTGTATCATATGAAGGAATCAAAGCTATCAAGATTTTAAAAGCAGAAGGCATCAATGTTACAGCAACTGCTGTTTACGACCTGATGCAGGCATATATGGCATTGGCAGCCGGAGCTGATTATATTGCTCCATATGTTAATCGAATTGGGAACCTTGGTAGTGATCCGTTTGAATTAATCAATGAGTTGTCAAATCGAATCGTGATGGATGATTATGATTGTAAGATTTTAGCAGCCAGTTTCAAAGGTGTCCAGCAAGTAAGAGATTCTTTTAATAGTGGAGCCCAAGCAATTACAGCACCAGTCAGTGTTCTAAAAGCGATTTTTAATAATCCAAATATTGAAAAAGCTGTAGATGATTTTAATCAAGACTGGTATAGTGTTTATGGAGAAAATAAAGGAATTTGTGATTTATAAACATCCTTGAATAAACAGGAAAATATACATATAGAAAAAGCGCTCAATTATAGTGAATTACTATAAATAAGCGCTTTTTTTATTTTTCGCAGAACACTATATTCTACGAACCGAATTATATCATAAATTGTTGTTGTTTCAAATAAAAAAGCGACGAATTGACAGTAATTATCAGGTATTTGAGCTATTAAGATAATAGTCTGTTTTATTTGATGATTTTAACAGTAAATAACTAATGTTTTTATAGTTCGATGTGTTTAAAAAACAAATTAATAATGAAAAAATATTTGAAAATCGTTAGATAAAATTAATCAATTCTTATTTTCATCATAATAAATTTATTTGTGCTAATCATTTTATCCAAAATTAACGATAAATGAAATATTTATTCTTTTTGAGATAGCAATAATAAATTGATATTCTGTTAAGATTCTGATTTTTTCGTAGAATATAGTGTTCTGCGAAAATGGAAGGGTTGGAGGTAACGATGTATTGGTACATAGCCAGATGCAAAACTGGTAGAACTAAAAAACTTGTTAGTACTTTAAACAAACAAGTGAACATGAATGCCTTTATACCGAAAAGTGAAAGATGTTTTGGTAGAGGGGAAACAGCTGAGTTTATAGTTAAGGAAATATATCCTGACTATGTATTTATCAAGAGTGATCTTGATCAAGAAGCTTTTGATGAACAATTTAAAGAGTATTTTAAAACGATTAATGGATTAGTAGATTTACTTGAGTATAAAGATACATATCCATTAACTAGTGAAGAGCAGTCTTTACTAGAAAAGTTATTAGATAATACTGATACGGTCAAACATACAAAAGGAGTTATAGTGGATCGAAGATTTGTGCCAACTGATGGTCCTTTAGTAGGTTTAGAAGATATGATCAAAAAAGTTGATAAATATAGAAGATTTGCAACATTAGATACAGAAATTCTTACTGGAAAACTACTTGTTGCGATTGATTATTAAGATGAACTGGTATGTCTTATATGTATTCAGTAATAAAACTAATAAAATACTATCTAATTTAAATCAAAGAAAAGAACTTACTGCCTTTATTCCTAAAACAGAAGTATTTCATAGGCAAGCAAAGAAAAAGACTACTAAGGATATGTTTGATAATTATATCTTTGTAAAGTCTGAATTAAAACAAAGTGATTTTAATGATTTTTTATTATCTATGAAAGATGAAAATGATGGATTGATTAAACAATTAGAGAATGCTGAAGTATCTGCTTTAAGAGAAAAAGAAATAGAGTTCTTTAATAATGTATTAGATAAAGATAATGTCGCTAGAGTATCTGTTGGTTACCAAGAAAATGGGAAGACAGTTATTGTAGAAGGTCCCCTACTACATTATCAAGATTATATCGTTAGAGTCATGAAACATCATTGTACAGCACAACTGGATTTACCTTTCTTTGATAGAAAGATTATTCTAGGAGTTGAACTTATAAGCAAGAATTAAGTGTTACTCAGGTTAACTTGATAACACATTAGTTCTGAACATAAAGTCTAGATTATTTGGGGTAAGGGGGAATTGTATCTTCTACCTCATAAATATGACTAAAACAGGCGATGAACCTGTTTTTTTATGTTCAAAAAGGAGGTATAAAGAGTGACTAAAATATTAGAAAAAATAGAATCAGAAGTGATATGTATTATTGATGATAAACAATACCAATATGCAAATGGTAAAGATGCTTATCAAACAATAATAAGCAATTACTCTATTACATCTATTAAAGCTTTTAACAATCAAATCATCGTTAACTTTATTCCAAAAGAGAATAACAAAGAACAAGATTGGCAAGAAGATTATAAGAAGCAATTCGGTGAAGAACCAAGTTTTTTCTAAGGGAGGAAAGTATGAAGTATTATTATATAACTAATAATCCTAATGTGGCAAAAATTTGCGATGATAATGGAGTAATTCCATGGATTGATTTAGAAACATTAGGTAAAGAAGAAAGACAAAAAGGAATGAACACAGTCAAGTCAAAACATTCTATTGAAGATATAAGGGAAGTAAAGAGTGTTTTAAAAAGAATGCCACTTATGGTTCGTGTTAATCCAATTAATCAAACTTCTAAAATTGAAATTGAACAAGTAATATCTAATGGTGCAGACATAATTATGTTGCCAATGTTTAAAACAAAAGTAGAAATAGAAACATTTATAAGTCTTGTTAACAAAAGAGCAAAAATCTGTTTATTGTTTGAAACAAAAGAATCAATTGAAAAAATAGACGAAATTTTATGTATAAAAGACATTGATTATGTCCACATAGGATTAAATGATCTCCATCTTTCTTATGGATTAAATTTCATGTTTGAATTAATAACAAACGGAATGGTAGAAAAAATATGTAATAAATTTAAAGAATACAACATTCCATATGGTTTTGGTGGAGTTGCAAGGTTGGGGTTAGGAGCAATTCCTGCAGAATTTATTTTATTAGAACACGAAAGATTAAAGTCAAACTCTGTTATATTATCACGTAGTTTTTGCAATATAGAAAATTATGACAACATAATTGATTTTAAAAATGATTTTAAAATAGAGCTTAATAAAATAGAATCATTTTTGGAAGGAACTAGTTCAATTGGGGAAATGTTTATAAAAAAAAATCATGATATTACAATGGAACTTGTAAATAATGTTGTTAAGGAGAATATATAATGTATAAATATATCAAAAGAGTTCTGGGCTTTTTAATATCATTAATATCTTTTGTAATACTAATACCCTTATTTGCAGTGATTTGTATATTAATAAAAATTGACGATAGAGGTTCAATCTTTTTTTTACAAGATAGAATGGGATATAAGGGAAAAAAATTTAAAATATATAAGTTTAGAACAATGATTGAAAATGCTGAAAACCTAGGAACAGGATTGGATAGTTTTGACGATGATTTTAGGGTAACAAGAATTGGGAAAATTCTAAGAAATACTAGTTTGGATGAATTACCACAATTAATAAACATAATTAAAGGCGATATGAGCATAATTGGACCTAGACCACCAGTGTATAAAACTTTTGAAAAATATCCAAATATTGAGGAAAAATTCCTTGTAAGATTTTTAGTAAGACCAGGGTTATCAGGCTGGGCACAAGTAAATGGTAGAAATGAATTAACTTGGGATGAAAAAATTGTTTATGATCAAGAATATGTTGATAGATATAGTCTTTTTTTTGATATAAAAATATTAATTCTAACAATTTTAAAAGTATTTAAAAATGAAGGTGCATATGATGCAAGAGAGGATAAAGCAAATGAAGAATAAAATAGAAAATAGATATGTATGGCTTAATGGAAAAATAGTAAATTTGCAAGATGCAAAGATTAATGTTTTATCACCAACTTCACAATTTGGTGCCAACGTATTCGAAGGAATTAGATGCTATTGGAATGAGGAAGAACAGCAACTATATGCATTCAGATTAGATGATCATTTAAATCGTCTTCAAAATTCAATTAAATTATTTAAAATGGATTGTAAATATACAAAAGGAGATATGAAAAATGCATTTATTGATGTTATAAAAGCAGAAGAATATAAAGAAAATATAGCAGTACGTCAAACAGTTTTTCTTGATGGATTTGGCTCATGGTCTTCAAAAGAGAATGTAGGAATGTTTATTGCTCCAGTTCCAAAAGGAATGCCTAGTAAAGAATACAATAGCAATGGGCTTAATTGCTGTATTTCAAGTTGGAGAAGAATTAGTGATCAAAATTTATCACCTAGAATAAAGTGCGGAGCTAATTACATTAATAGTAGAATGGCGCAATTAGAGGCTTGGGATAATGGATATGATTGTGCCATTTTTATGAATGATATTGGTAAAATTTCTGAAGGACCAGGTTCATGTCTTTTTATAGTTAGAGACAATAAATTGATAACGCCATCTATTTCATCAAGTATTCTTGAATCTATCACAAGGGATACAATTATTAAAATTGCAGAAAAGATCGGGTTAGAGTTGGAAGAGAGAGAAGTAGAAAGAACTGAACTCTATATGTGTGATGAGGCTTTCTTATGTGGATCAGCAATGGAAATCACACCAGTGTTTAGTGTGGATAAATATTTAATAAATGAAGGAAAACAGGGTAAAATTACTAAAAAACTTCATGAGGAATATTTGAATATTGTAACTGGTAAAACAGGAGATAGCAAATGGTTAACAAAAATATATTAGAAAAAGATTACAGTGTTTTAATGTCAGTCTATGTAAAAGATAATCCTGAATGGGTAGATGAAAGTATTAGAAGTATTCTTGAGCAAACAAAAAAAACTAATAATTTTGTAATAATTGAGGATGGATGTTTAACAGATGAATTAGAAAAAGTTATAAAAGAATATGAAGATAAATATAAAGAAATATCTGTTTACAGATTTGAAAAAAATACTGGATTAGGAAGTGTATTAAATAAAGGAATAAGTTTTTGTAAGAATAATATTATTGCAAGGATGGATTCTGACGACGTAGCTGCAAAAAGTAGATGTGAAATAGAACTTAATTATATTAATGAAGGTTACGACATTGTCGGAAGCAATATTCTTGAGTTTATTAATGATACAAGTAATATAAAATTTATAAAAAAAATGCCAGAAACTAGTGAAGAAATCGATAAATTTTCAAAATTGAGAAATCCGTTTAATCATTCGACAGTTATGTTTCGAAAAAGTGCAATTATAGAATCCGGGAATTATGCTTCAGTTTTTAGAACTGAAGATTACGATTTGTGGTTACGAGTAATTAATAATGGATTTAAAGGATATAATATCCAAAAAAATCTTGTATTTATGAGAGTTAATGAAGATTTTTATAAGCGAAGAGGTGGTTATAAGAATTATATAGCTCATAAAAAAATGATTAAAGAATCATATAACAGAAAGCAATTTACCTATATTGAATATAGAAAGAATTGTTTTGTTTTTTTTATAAAATGTTGTTGTCCTAATTTTATTAGAAAAACTATTTATACAAAAATAATCAGAAAAGAACCTAGTGGAAAAGAGGAAAACTATGAAAAAGTATAAAGTCGTAACTAATTCAAGAGGATTTCTAAATGTATTATATAATTCAATAAATAAGGAATTTTCCGATGTGAAGATGGAAGTGGAGGAAAATTCAAGCTATGAGACCCCTTCTTTTACTCATAAAATGTTATCAAAATTAATAAGACTAAAAATATTTGATATTATTGGTTTGTTTAAAATTATTAGCGTTGGAGAAGATTCATGTGATGGTTATTTTAGTTATAATAGGTTTGTAAAAACAAATAAGGATTATTTTATTTTTTTGGAAAATCCATATGCCTTAGTAAATTATAGTGATACAAGAATGAATTATAGAATTTCAAAAAATAAACTAAAAAAATGTTTTAATGATAAGTCATTGAAAAACATTGTTTGTATGTCTATGGCTTGCAGAAATACTATAGAAGAAATATATAAAATAAAGAGAAATAATATAATACAAATATATCCGCTGATAGAAAATGGAAAATTAGAAAAAGAATACTACGGTGAGACAATAAACTGTCTTTTTATTGCATCTGATTTTGAAGTCAAAGGTGGTATGGATGTTTTAGAAACATTTAAAAAGTTAAATAATAATAAAATTGCTCTAACAATTATTACGCCTATTTCATTACTAAAAGAAAAATATAAAAATGATATTAAAGATTTGAATATTATTCTATTGGATTTTACTTTATCAAAAGAAGAAATTAAGGATATGTACAATAAGACTCATATAATATTAAATCCTACTAGGTTAGATAGCTTTTCTTTAGTAACATTGGAATCTTTAAAATATGGATGTGTTTATATTGGGACTGATGTGTATGCTATACCTGAAATGGTTGATTCAAAAAATGGTTTTTTAACTACTCCATCATATTCAATTTGGGATTCTAATAATCATATTAATCATTATACTTATCATCATCAAAAGGAAACGATATTAAACGGAGAAAAAGACATTAATGTTATAGAGTTTATGTTTGAAAAAATAAACTATCTTTACTCATCAAGAGAAAATTTAGAAAAAATGAGTATAAATGCGTTTAACAAAATGAATTACGGAAAATTTTCATATGAAAACATTTTAAAAGAATGGAAAAAAATATTATGATGGAAGATTTAGCTGCAATAATATTGAATTACAATACGTGGGCAGAAAGTATTTCCTGTGCAAATTCAATAATTAAGCATTATCCTAGTGCAACTATATACATAGTGGATAATGCTTCCACAAAAAAAATGACTAATGAATTCCAAAGTTTTATTAATGTTGAAAATAAAGTCAATTTTATACAGGGAAAAGAGAATAATGGGTATTCTGCTGGAAATAATATTGGAATTAAGGAAGCAATAAGCAATAATCATAAATTTATAATGATATGTAATAGTGACATATGTTTTATTGATAATAGTTTAGATAAAATGATAGAGTTTTTAAAAATAAATAATAAATGTGGCATTGTTGGCCCTCAAATTTATGATGTAGATGATATCTTTCAACCATTTTATATGATGTGCAAATTGGATTTCACAGGACGTTGGAAACAAATTATTTCACATATACCTTTATTAAATATTATTTCTAAAAGTTTTGTTAATAGGTTTATAGAATATCATGAAATAACAAAACCAATTAAAGCTTTTAGTGTTTCTGGATGTTGTTTTATTATGAATAATAATACAGCGAGACTTCTATATCCTCTGGATGAAAATACATTTCTATATGAAGAAGAGCACATAATTGGAAGTGTGATGGAAAAAAATAATAAAGAGGTTTATATAATACCAGATACACATATTATTCATGCACATGGTATTTCAACAAATGGGATGACACCTTTTTCATATATGTGCAAAGTAAATAGTGAACAATATTACATGAAGCAATATTTAAAAAGTTCTAAATTCCAAATGTTTATAATTTATAAATTACGTTGTTTTGTATATTATTCCAAATCACTGACTAATAAAAATTATAAGAATTACAAAAAGGAATTTAAAAACGGTACGAAGAATTGGAGAAGAAAATGGAAAGTTTAACAACAAAAAAAGGATTATTTGTTTGTTTTGAATTCGATATTAGTAAAAAAAATGAAACATCAAGTGGAATTGCAAAAAAAATATATAATCAATACTATTATTTTGTTAATAAAAAAATAGATATGAATTTCTATAATCCTTATAAAAACGATTTTAGGAAACTATGGTTTAGATTGTGTAGGCGAATACCATTGTTTGGTCATTTTTATAAATGGGAAGAATTGGAAAAATATAATTATGATTTTGTGTATATTAGAAAAGCATGGTTTTCTGATTACGACATGATTAAATTCCTGAAAAAAATTAAAAAAGGAAATCCAAATACAAAAATAATAATGGAGATACCTACATATCCATATGATAATGAAGTGATGAAATTTACAGACTACACATTATTATATAAAGACAGAATATATAGAAGAAGTTTTTATAAATATGTTGATAGAATTTCAACATATTCAACAGATCAAATGATATTTAATGTGCCTACTATTTGTACACATAATGGAATTCTTTACGACGAAGAAAAAATTGATTTTGAACATATAAAAATACCAAATAACAATGAAGAAATAAATATTATTTCTGTCTCTAATTTAGGATTCTGGCATGGTGTCGATAGGGCTGTTTTAGGATTAGCTAATTATTATTCAAGTAATTATAATAAAACAATCAAACTACATATTGTTGGTGATGGAATAGAGAAACAAAATTTAGAAAAGCTGGTGGACAAATATCATCTTAATGAACAAGTGATTTTTTATGGACAAAAAAATAAAAGTGAATTAACTTCATTATATGCTAAATGTGATATTGGACTGGATAGCTTGGGTAGACATAGATCAAATGTTTATTGGAATTCTTCATTAAAAAGTAAGGAGTATTTGTCAAAAGGGTTATTTATTGTTACATCTGTTAATAGTGAATTAGATTATTGTGAATTACCTTGCATATTAAAGATACCTGCGGATGAATCTCCATTAAACTATAATGATGTTTTACATTTTATTCCAAAATACGATAGTATAATTGATCGAATAAATCAAAAGAAAATAATCTCTAAATTTGCAAAAGAAAATTATGATTTTAGTGTAGTTTTAAAACCTATTTATGATTACCTTGAGGATTCGTTATGTCAATAATATGTTTTTTTACAGGTATTTTATTATCTTTAATTACAAAAATCAAAGAGAAAAATGTCTATAATCCCACTTTTTTCTTTTGCTTATTTTTTGGTATTATTTCTTTATTATCTGGTCTTAGATTATATGGAATGGTAGCTACAAGTGATATTATTTATTTTATTATTATAGTTGGTCTAGTATCCTTTTTTATAGGATATTTGCTAGCCACAAAGTTGAGAATTAAATTAAAGAGTTTTACCTTAAGGAACAATGGTCAATTTAAGCATGATAGAATAATTAATAATAAAATACTTTATTGTTTAATAATTTTCTCTATTATTTTCACATGCTATAGATTTGCATCAGTATTTTCTCTAATGAGAAGGGGAGTCTCTCTAGATATGATTCGGCTTGCATATTATGGATATGAAGTGGAAGGTTTTGGTGTAAGTAAACTAGTTTCTACAATAGAAATGTACATTAATACCCCAATTTTATTTATTGCAATGCCTATTTTTTCTATAGTTATCAGCAATAAAAAATATAGAACTACTTTTCCTAAAATTCTTTTAATTCTTATATTTATAGATATTTTAATAAGCCAAATAGTAACAGGAGGTCGTGTATATTTATTTGTCTTTATCATGGAATTATTGTTTGCATTATTAATTGAGAATAAGGGTAAAATTACTAGCATCCTAAAAAAGTACAAATTTGTATTTTTAATAATTTTAATAATTTTATATGTAATGTCTATACTTACTGCAAATAGAGGAAATCCATTAGAACAACGAAGTATTTTTAAATCACTATATTTGTATTTTTGTGGAGGTATACCAAATTTTTCTTATAATATAGATTATATCAGTGGATACAGTGGAAATGGGTTAACATTAATAGCCGGATGGCTAAATATAATTTTTTCTGTGTTAGATTCTCTTTTAGGCGTCAATTTTCATATTTTAGACGGTATATATAAAATAAATGAAATCGTTGGTACTAATGTGTTACAAATTACACCAATGGATACATACAATAGTTTTGTTACAATGTTTTGTTATTTTTACGCAGATTTTGGGTTTGTTGGAATTATATTTGAAACAATAATTTTTTCATATGTTGTAAATTGTTTTTATTTTCAAATGAAAAGAAATCAATATTCATTATATAGTGTTGCATGGTATTTATTGGTTTTTCATGGATTGTTAATGTCGTTTATTAAATATCCATATATTACTGTAAATATATGTGTTGCACCATTTATAATGCTCTTGATTTTTAAAAAAACACGTAAAGAGGACAAAAATTAAATAATGGTAGGAGATAATATGGAAAAGAATAAAAGAATTGATGATATTGATATTTTAAAAGCAATTGGAATTATTCTTATGATTTTAGGACATATTGGTTTTGGTGAAATTTTTGATGTATGGAAAGCGTCTTTTCATATGCCAATATTCTTTTTGGCTTCAGGATTTTTGTATAAAAAAAGTTCCTTTAAATTTGCCGATTTTTTTAAAAAGAAATTTAAAGCTTTAATTGTTCCTTATATTTCATTTGGGTTTCTTCATTATCTTATTTGGTTTTTTATTAACATAAGTAACGCTGATAAAGTTGATATGAAAAAACCGCTCATTAATTTATTTACTTTCAACAATCGTGATTTACCTATTTCTGGTGCTTTATGGTTTTTAACTGCGTTATTTTTCTTAGAAATAGTATATTATGTTTTAGATAATTTAGATGATAAAATAAAATATTTTATTATTTTTTCTTTATCATTATTTGGATGTTTTATTACATCTTTTTTAAGACTTCCTTTATCTTTAGATATTAGTTTTATGGCTTTAGGGTTATTTGAGTGTGGAAGACAATTTAAAAGTCAATTTTATGATTTTGGAAAAGCATATTCAATTATATATACAATTATATTTACTGTGATAGGGTCAATATTAAGTTTTATAAATGGTCTTATTATTGTTAGAGAAGGTATATATAATAATGTTTTAATTTATTATTTAGTCGCATTAATGATGACTTATTCGATGTTTAATATTTCACATATGTTAGGAAAAATATCAAAAAATTGGATTTATAATGAACTGCTTTTTATTGGTAAAAATTCTATAGTTTATTTGTGTATTAATCAAATAGTTTTATTACCAATGAACAGTTTTATCTCTCAACTGTCATTTATGCCTTATAAGGCTTTAGCAAAAGTGTTTTCTTTTTTTATATGCATGATTATTATTCATTTAATTACCCATATATTAAATAATAGAAATTTAAAATGGTTAATTGGCAGGTAAATATTATGAATTCATGTATTTTTTTAATAATAAATATAAGTTAGATATAGAAGGAGAAATTATTATATGAAAATTGCAGTAGCAGGAACAGGATATGTAGGATTGAGTATCGCTACATTATTAGCACAGCATCACGAAGTGATGGCTGTGGATATTGTTGAAGAAAAAGTTAATATGATTAACAATAAAAAGTCTCCTATTCAGGATAATGAAATTGAGGCTTTTTTAAGTACAAAAAATTTAAATCTAGTAGCTACATTAAATGCTAAAGAAGCATACAGTGATGCTGAATTTGTGGTGATTGCAGCACCTACAAACTATGATTCAAAGAAGAACTTCTTTGATACTAGTGCAGTGGAAGCAGTAATCAAGTTAGTAATGGAATATAATCCAGAAGCTGTCATGATTATTAAGAGTACTATCCCTGTAGGATATACTCAAAGTATTAGAGAAAAAACAGGATCTAAGAATATTATCTTCTCTCCTGAATTTTTAAGAGAATCAAAAGCGTTATATGATAATCTTTATCCATCTAGAATTATTGTTGGAACAGATATGAATGATCCTAGATTAGTAGAAGCTGCAAATACTTTTGCAGGTCTACTGCAAGAAGGAGCAATCAAAGAAGATATTGAAACATTAATTATGGGATATACAGAGGCAGAAGCAGTAAAGCTGTTTGCTAATACTTATTTAGCCTTAAGAGTGTCATACTTTAATGAATTAGATACATATGCAGAAATGAAAGGTTTAGATACTAAGCAAATCATTAATGGTGTATGTCTAGATCCTAGAATTGGTTCACATTATAATAACCCGTCATTTGGATATGGTGGTTATTGTTTACCAAAAGATACTAAACAATTACTAGCTAACTATCAGGATGTACCACAAGAAATGATGAGTGCGATAGTAGCTAGTAATAAAACCAGAAAAGATTTTATTGCTGATAGAGTATTAGAAAAAGCAGGATATTATAGTTATGACGAAGATAATGAGTATAGTCCTGATAAAGAAAAAAATGTAGTTATTGGAGTTTATAGATTAACAATGAAATCTAACTCTGATAACTTTAGACAATCATCAATTCAAGGTGTAATGAAACGTATTAAAGCAAAAGGTGCTGAATTAATTATTTATGAACCAACATTAAAAGATGGAGAAACCTTCTTTGGAAGCAAAGTAGTAAATAATTTAGAAGAATTTAAAAAACAATCGCAAGCAATCATAGCTAATAGATATGACAGTTACTTAGATGATGTAGAAGATAAGGTATATACCAGAGATTTATTTAGAAGGGATTGATAAATTATGAGTATGAAAAAATATATTGGTAGAGTTTTATGTAATTACTTTCCAAAGAGTTACTACAATTTAAAATACTTGCAATATAAAAAATTAAAAGAAGGTAACGAGAAAAAAACATTAGAAGAAAAAAAAGAACTTTTAAATAAAAAATATAAATCAGTTAATAACGAAGAGATAAACTGGGAAAACCCGAAAAGACTTTCCGAAAAGATTCAAATTTTAAAATTATTTAATAATAATCTTGATGAACATGCAATGCTTTCAGATAAATATTTAAATAGAGAATGGGTAAAACAAAAAATAGGAGAAGAACATTTGATTAAACTGTTAGGGGTGTATGAAAATTTTGACGATATTGATTTTAATGCATTACCAAATAGGTTTGTAATTAAATGTAACCATGATAGTGGTAGTGTAACTGTTGTAAAAGATAAAAATAAATTAAATATTCGAGAATTAAGATATAAATATAACTATTTCTTAAAAGTAGATTATGCACAACTTTCATTAGAAAGTCATTATTCTTTAATAAATCCTAAGATAATTATAGAGGAGTATATTGGAGATGAAAATGGTGAACTAAATGATTACAAATTTTGGTGTTTTGATTCTAAAGTATACTATTGCAGAGTCGATTACGATCGATTTATTAATCATACAAGAAATATGTATAATGTGAATTGGGAACTTCAAGATTGGGTTGAAGGAAGATATGAAAATAAAAAAAACGCACCCAAACCAACAAAATACTCTGAAATGGTAAAAATAGCTGAAAAATTATGTAAGGGATATCCTGAAGTTAGAGTTGATTTATATTGTGTAAACAATCATATATATTTTGGAGAGATGACTTTTACTTCTGCTAGCGGCTTTGAATACATTGAAAAAAAATATGACCTAATGCTGGGTAATCTTTGGAAGTAAGGATGGAGGAGATGAATTATTAACTCAATTAAAAAGAATTTTTTGTATAATGCTTTCTATAATGTTCTTGCATTGCTACTTCCGTTGATAACTACCCCATATATTTCTAGAGTTATGGGTGCCAAAAACATTGGAATATACTCTTATTCATATTCTATTGTTTTTTATTTTGGTCTATTTATTTTATTAGGTTTAAATAATTATGGTAATAGGACAATAGCACAAGTGCGTGGTAATAAAAAAGAGATGTCAAAAAACTTTATATCTATTTATTTTATGCAACTATTGTCTGGACTTTTTGTCCTCGTTCTGTATTTAATTTATTGCATATATATTTCATCAGATAAACTTATGTCTTTAATTCAAATTTTTTATTTATGCTCTTGTATGATAAATATTAGTTGGTTTTATTTTGGATTAGAACAGTTTAAACTAACAGTTGCTAGAGATACTATAATTAAATTATTAAATATTTTATGTATTTTTATATTTGTAAAAAATAAGGATGATTTATATTTATATGCTTTAATCATGAGCGTTGGCCCACTAATTAGCCAGTTTATTCTATGGATTAATATTCGTCGATATATCTATTTTGTGAGAATTACTGTAAAAGATGTTTGTTCTCACTTCAGGGAAAACTTAATTTTATTTGTGCCAGTAATTGCGGTAAGTTTATATACTACTATGGATAAAATAATTTTGGGATTATTAAGTTCAATGAGAGAAGTAGGATTTTATGAAAATGCATATAAATTAACTAATATCCCCACAATGATAGTTACTTCTTTAGGAACTGTAATGTTGCCAAGAATGTCAAATTTAGCAGCAAAAGGTAAAAAAGAGCTTATGGATTCATACATAGAAAAGTCTTTGCTTGTATCAGCTTTTTTATCAGTTTCTATGTCTTTGGGTATTTGTTCAGTTAGTTCTGAATTTGTCCCAATATTCTATGGCCCTGGTTTTGATGAATGTATTCATTTAATAAGAATATTGGTATTATCGTCTATTTTTATTTCATGGGGTAATGTTATTAGGACTCAATATTTGGTGCCAAATAAAAAAGATTCTATTTTTATAATTTCTGTTTTTGTTGGTGCAATTGTCAATACAATATTAGATTTCATATTGATACCGCAATTTAATGCTATTGGTGGAGCAGTTGCCACCTTAATTACAGAGTTTAGTGTTTGCGCATATCAGACAATTAAAGTTAGAAAATATTTAAGTATAAAAAAATATGTATTACAATGTGCCCCTTTTTTCTTTTTTGGACTTGTAATGATATTTGCGATTCAATTTATTCCTTTTATTTCTAATTCGTATTTATATATCGGTACTAAAGTGTTCGTCGGTGCAATTGTATATGTTAGTTTAAGTTTAATTTACTACGTATATGTTTTAAAAAATATTTAACTAATTAATGTTATTAATGAAAGGAGTAGAGATATGAAAAGAAACTCAAATATAGAATTCTTAAGAATACTGCTAATTATTTTTATAATTGCTCATCACTTATTATTAAATGTTATTGGTTTGCGAAATCTAAATCTAAATTATAACTTAAACTATACTTTTTTTTCCTTTATTAATATTTTCTTAGTATCTAGTGTTAATGTCTTTTTCATCATATCTGGTTATTATAAAATAAATTTTAATATAAAAAAAATGTTGTGGCTTATTTTTGAAATATATATAGTACATTTTTTTATAAGCCTTATATTTATTATCGTATATCAAAAATCATTTAATATAGAAGATTTGAAAGGTTTTATTATGCCGATAACACAATATTGGTTTTTATTGGTTTACTTAATTTTGATGATCTTGTCACCAATACTTAATAATGGATTATCTAAACAAGATTTGCTTTATAAAAAATTTTTAGTAATGACTTTAACATTCTTGTTTTGTATTGCGTCTCCACTTTTAAATCTTGATGTAATTTATGTAAATAATGGTTATTCATTATTGTTTGCTGTTTATTTATACATAGTAGGAGATTTTTTAAAATCTTATCAAATAAAAAAAGGTAATTTAATAATGACGATATCATGTATATTGGAAGTTCTTTTAATATGCTTATTTATTAAATTTGGCGCTCAAAAGTATATATGGAATTTATATTCATACAATAATCCTTTGGTTGTTTTAAATTCTATTTGTATTTTTCAATTATTTTTAAATATGAAATCAGAAAGATATTGTGAATTAATTAATAAAATATCTAGATATACATTGTATGTTTATCTTATTCATTCCAATTATTATTTTGCATCTTTCTATAATTCAGTGCTTAAACCTTTAAGCAATAATAATTCTTTCTTAAAAAATTTTTTGTTAGTGTTGTTTAGTACTATGATCATTTACTTAATTTCACTAATATTAAGTATTTTAACCAAAAGAATTACGGAAAAAGTATTTATGTTTTATGAAAAAAACTTAATTAAATAAGTAGGAGGTGAAATAATGCAATTAAATACTACATCATATCAAAGTATCTTAGATTCATTATGTAATGAATTAGATCTTAATGAACAGGTTATTTTAGATACTATAGATTCAGGTTACTATATGTTTCAACAAGATCATCAAATACTATATATTGACGATTTATATGAATGTTACTTCAATATTGTGAAGAATCATTTTAAAGGACATATTGATAAAGTATCATTCTACAGTATATCTAGAAGATTAAAAGATACTGATAATGATGGATTAAGTCTGTTAGAATTATTAACAGAAGAAAATAGTTTTTCAAACTATTTAAAGGAATATGGATTAACATTTAAATTTGATAAAGAAATAGAAATGTATGTTAATGGTAACAAGGTTGATATTCCTGATGAAGGCAAATATAAACCCTACCTAAAAAATAGATTCTCATATGATTATTCATTTAAAGGTTATGCTTTTGATGATCAATTAATGAATAATGAGATATTAGAAAGAGTTAAGTATGGTCCAGAGTTCTTTGGACATCTTTTTAATTACATAGATAACGATGATGAAATCATCGATAACTATTTAGAACAAAGTAAGTTATACAAATTTGAGTACTTAGTACCTATTGAAGATATCTACTTTGAAAACTATGAGGAACTAACTAATGAAGAAAAACAATATCACATCTTAGCGATGATGATGTTAAGATTGTATTTTTATAAATATGATAAAGATTTTGTAGAAACAGATGAAATGAATCCACTTATGGTAGTGGCTGATTATAAGTCTCTTTCTAGCAAATATCTTGTAAATAAAACTGAGTTAGATGATGCGACACTAGGCTATTAGTCTAGTGTTTTTTTATTTTATATAATATCTGAAAATTATGAAATGATCCATTTTATATAATTGGAAGTTTTTACTTTTTTAGCAAAAACTATTATTGGTTTGAATATTCATCTTTGTTGTTTGATTGAACGTCTAATAAAAAAAGAAGAGATAGTTTCACATATTAATATTGTTGATTTTGAAAAAATAATCAAGAATTTATCAATGGAGTTAGAATTAGCTTTAAAGCGATTGCTAATCAGTATAATATAACAATACCAATTAGTGAAATTGCTTATATTTATGATTACGTTTTAAATAATTATAAAACAGATATGTCAATTGATGAGATTTAAAAAGAGTAAAGGGGTGTTTTATTATGGCATTAGTACAAGTAAATTTTATTTCTCAAAGTTTAAAAAGAACAGTTTCAATGAATGTAATATTACCGGTTGATAAATTTCTTTTTAAAGGAAATTGTCAACCAGTTAAAGAATATAAAACTTTATATTTATTACATGGTTTATTAGGAAATTATACTGACTGGGTAACACGAACAAGAATACAAGAATGGGCAGAAGCAAAGAACTTAGTTGTAGTCATGCCATCTGGTGATAATTCTTTTTATGTGGATCAAGAAGTAAAGAACAATGACTTCGGTATATTTATTGGAACTGAACTTATTGAAGTTACTAGAAGGATGTTTCATTTATCTAATCGTCGGGATGATACTTTTATTGCCGGACTTTCAATGGGTGGATTTGGTGCTCTAAGAAATGGGTTGAAATATTATCAAAATTTTGGATATATTGCAGCTTTATCAAGTGCTCTAAATATTTTCGAATTACCAGTTCACGATGAATCAAGATGTGTAATGGGTGAAGATAGTTGTTTTGGTGATATTGATGAAGCATATCTGGGTGATAAGAATCCAAAAGTTTGTTTGGAAAATTTAATTCAGGCAAAAAAAGAAGACAATACTATTGTTTTTCCTAAGATATATATGGCTTGTGGACGTGATGATGAACTAATTGGAGTAAATCGAAAATTTAAAGGCTATTTAGAAAATGCTGGTTTTGATTTAGTTTATAAAGAGGATGTAGGAAGTCATAATTGGGATTTTTGGAATAAATATATTCAAGATGTATTAGAATGGTTACCTTTGGATCCTTATGAAGAAGGAATTAACAGCGGTAATGTTAAATAGGCAATGTTTTTTTATTAGAATTATATATTTATAATTAAAAGCTATATTTACTTGGTAATAAAGAACGATAATTGTGACAGGATAAATTATAACTAAAATGGTAAATAAGGAATAAATATTTCAATTACCAGAAATATGTTTTGATATGAATAGTATAAAACCCATTATAATATTGACTTTATAATGGGTTTTATTAATTTAGATTACAATCGAATAAATTTTTTGTCAGCAGAAGTTATGTTTTCTTCATTAGAAGTATAGCGTTCTACCTTCATATGAAGATCATATTTATTTCTTAATTCTGTAATTTGCTCCATCATTATAGTAGCATGATGAGCATCAATTGATTTTTGATCTTTCCAACTATCAATTAAAAGTATGGTTTCTGGATCATTCATGGAAAAGAAATACTCATATCTTTCATTTCCTTTTTCTGCTTTAATAGCATCAACAATACCGCTGGTCACCATTTCTTCTGCAAATTTTCTAGCATTTCCGTTTATTCCAGTGTAATAAATGTTTACTGTGATAGACATATTAATTATCTCCTTATGTATAAAGATTATCTTATTTAATTATAGCATATTTTAAAATAATCTATCATATTTTTAAAAGCGATTCTTATTTGTAAAAATAGTTATTCTTATCTAACAAAATAGAACGTATTATTCGAATACTTGATGGACAAGGGGTATAATAAGGGCAGGAAAAGGAGGTGCTCTTAAATGAACACAAAACAATTAGAGCGTATGCAATATGGAAAAGGTTTTATCGCAGCGTTAGATCAAAGTGGTGGAAGTACACCAAAGGCATTAAAATCATATGGTATTGATGAATCAGCGTATAGTAATGAAAAAGAAATGTTTGATTTAATTCATCAAATGCGTAGTCGTATTATTACTAGTAAGGCTTTTACCTCTAAGCATATATTAGGTGCTATTTTGTTTGAAAAGACAATGGATTCTCAAATTGAGGGTGTAGATACTGCTGAATATTTATGGTTAAAGAAGGAAATCGTGCCATTTTTGAAAATTGACAAAGGATTAGAAGTAGAAAAAGATGGTGTTCAGTTAATGAAGCCAATTCCTGAACTGGAAGCAATATTAAACAAGGCAAGAGATAAATATATCTTTGGTACAAAAATGCGTAGTGTAATTTTGGAAGCCGATCCAGCAGGTATCAAGAAAATTGTTGATCAGCAGTTTGAATTAGGATTACAAATTGCTAAAACTGGGCTTGTACCTATTTTAGAGCCAGAGGTATCTATTTTAAGTACCTCAAAAAAAGAGGCTGAAGAATTGTTATTGAAAGAAATTAATGAGCATCTAACTTTATTAGACAATGATGTTAAATTTATATTTAAACTGTCCATTCCAACCATACCTGATTTTTACGCGGAACTTATGAAAGATTCCCATGTAGTTAGGGTTGTTGCTCTATCTGGCGGTTATGATAGAGAGCAGGCAAATGGGTTATTAAGGGAAAATCACGGGCTTATTGCGAGTTTTTCTAGAGCATTATTATCTGATTTATCAATAAATCAGACTAGTGTTGAGTTCAATACTTGTTTGGAGAATGTGATTCTTCAAATATATAGGGCATCTATTGTATAATGATGTTAAGCTTATCTATCATGTAATTAAATGACAAATAATCAAGATAAGTTATAAAATATTTTTAATTAAAGGGAAGATTTAAAATAATTGATTATATCAATGAAATTAAATCTTCTTTTATTATTTATTAGTTATAAAATAGTTTGTAAATTCCTTAATATATTTTTCTTTTAGATTTTTGTGATAAGTTATTCCATATTCTATTGTCATTTGATCATCCATAAATGGTAAAGCGACAATTCTTTTAATATGTGTTGGAATATATATTTCTGGTAAAATAGCTACACCGTAATTACATTTAGCGAAAAGAATAGCAGCCTGGTCATTTTTACATAAAAGATGAAAATGATTTTTTCATGGAGAGCAATAAATTCTTGTAATTTATCTCAGTATTAAAATGGGATAAAGCGGGGATGCAAAGTAGTAAGTGGTGTATCATATAAATCTATAAAACATATTTCTTTTTCTTTAGCAAACGGGGAATTTTCAGCTATGATTGCATAACTGGAAATGTTTTTTATTTTTTTTAAATATATAATCGTGAGCCTCAGCAATCATCTCTTTTGTACTGATTAAAATGTCTAATTGTTTATTATCAAATAGAGATTTTAGAATAAAATAATCCTGAATAATAATCTGGGGATAAACAGTTGGAAATTCTTCTTTTAATTTTATTAATGGTATTTCTAATATCTCAAGTTCTACTTGACTAGAACAGCCAATTCGTAATATCGAAAGTTTTTGACTGGCTAGTTTTTTAACTTTTTTCTCAACCATATATATTTTTTGGAGAATATCTTTTGCTTCACTATAGAATAATGAGCCTGGCTCAGTTGATTTTACCATTTTGGAAGTTCTGATAAATAATGACGTATTTAATTCTTCTAAATTTATGATATGATGGGCAACTGCTGGAGCAGTAATATATAATTCTTCAGCAACCTTTGTAAAATTCAATTTATCTGCTATTCGCACAAAACATTCTAATTGTTGAGTATTCATGAAATATTCTTCCTGACTTGTAAATATAGTATTTTTGGCAAATGGGGTGTAGTCTTAATCTTTTGTGTTACTTTAGGAGTTATTTGTGGCATGTTATCAGGAGGTTTTTGTGCGATAGCTTCAGCTGGATTTGCTCAAAATCTAAGACAGAATATGTATTATAAAATTCATGAATATTCTTTTGCAAATATTGATAAGTTTTCTACTTCAAGTTTGGTAACAAGATTAGCGACTGATGTAATTAACGTTCAAAATGCACATATGATGACTATTCGTGTGGCAGTGCGAGCACCATCATGCTGGCATTTTCACTAGCCGTTTCATTAATGATAAATAGGGATTTATCATTAATATTTTTAATTGCAGTTCCAGTTTTAGAGGCAGGTCTTTATTTTATTGTTAGTCGTTCACATCCATATTTTGAAAAGGTATTTCATATCTATGATGAATTGAATAGTGTAGTACAGGAAAATTTGGCAGGAATTCGGGTAATTAAATCATTTATATGCCCATAATGCAGTTTGAAGTTTATGGCTGTTTGTTGTTTCTTTGCTGGTTTGGAGCAAAAATTATTATTCTTATAAATGCATCAACGATGACCACAGGGGACTTATCAAGTATGATTGCCTATGCAATGAATATTTTGAATTGTCTGATGATGTTATTACAAGTATTGGTAATGATCAATATGGCAAGAGCATCATGTGAACGAATCATTGAAGTTTCAGATGAAGAAAGTTCTTTAAAAAATGGAAGGGAACCTATCTATGAGATGCAAAATGGGGCAAGTTTATCTCGAAGACAAAGGCAATTGCTTTCTATCGCTTGTGCGGCTGTTGCAAATTTACCAGTTATGATCTTAGATGAAGCAACTTCTTCGATTGATATTAGGACAGAAGTGCTTGTTCAGCAAGGAATGGATAATTTAATGAGAGGTAGAACAACCTATGTAATTGCTCATTGATTATCAACGGTTTGTAATTCTGAAACTATTATTGTTTTGAATTTTGGGAAAATTATTGAATGGGGGAGTCATGATGAACTCATTTCAAAGCATGATGTTTATTATAGTTTCTATACTGATGCTTTTGAACTAGAGTAATATGTTATGTCAAAAGTGCTTATGAAAATCCTATTTTTGTATAGGTATCTTTGAAAGAAATAGTAAGTATGTGTTCTGATAGATTATAAAAAGTTAAATATTCATATAAAAAAGGTGGATTTAAAAGGTCTATAATCCACCTGATTTCAATAATATATTTTTATAAATTATAATTGGCGTCCCCTGCAGGAATCGAACCTGCACCTAAACCTTAGGAGGGTCTTGTAATATCCATTTTACTAAGGGGACAGAACTAGCTTATTATATTACAATTTTTATTTATTGCAAATAAACTATGCTCATAAATTTTACCATTACTATTAACAAAATGCAAACCAACTTTTACTTAAAAATAACAATTAATGCTTTTGGAAAAGTGTTATAATAAATATACAAGTAAGGAGTTGATAAAATGGATAAAATTGTAGAAGTATGTTGTGGGAGTTATTATGATGCATTACAGGCACAATACGGTGGAGCTAGAAGAATAGAATTGAATAGTGCATTACACTTAGGTGGCTTAACCCCATCATTAGCAACTTTATTAAAAGTTAAAGATAACACAGATTTAGAAGTTATTTGTATGGTTAGACCTCGTGGTGCTGGTTTTTGTTACAATGATGAAGATTTTGAGGTAATGAAACTGGATGCGGAAATATTACTTGATAATGGTGCAGATGGGATTGCATTTGGATGCCTTGATGAAGAAGGAGATATTAATATTCCACAAACCCGAGAAATGATCGATATTATTAAATCATATCACAAAACCGCAGTATTTCATCGTGCTATTGATTGTGTTAATGATATTGACGAGGCAATGAACATTTTGATTACTTTAGGGGTAGACCGTATTTTAACGAGTGGCTTACAAGGTAAAGCAACTCGAGGAAAAGAAATGATTAAATATTTGTATGATGCATATGGTGAGAATATTGAAATCTTAGCGGGAAGTGGAATAAATGCAGGAAATGCGAAAAAAATGCTTGATTATACAGGAATTAAGCAGCTTCATAGCTCATGTAAAGATTGGCATACAGACTCCACTACAAGTCGTGATGAAGTCAATTTTAGTTATCACGGTGATGATTATGAGGTTGTAAGTCAAGAATTAGTAGAAATCCTAGTAGAGCTAGTTGAAGGGGAATAGGGGTTGACATTATCTTTAATAGTGTTAAACTATAAGCGATAAAAGAATCGGTAGGTGAGACTACCATAGGGATACGGGTTGCTACCGCAAAGCAGTGGAGACACTGTGCGCTGGTCAACAGTTCTTGTCGTGAAGGCAAAAACTAATGCAATTACATGGCCCTATGATGTTGAAGCTTGAACGAGATAAAGTTATTTTCATGCCTTGTCGCGTTTGAGCGATGAGGCTTTTATTTTGTGGAGGTGAAGAAAATGGATGATTATTTATCGATGAATTTTAAAAGATGGCTTTTTGATGATGGGATAATTACGTCCATTTTCGCCTAGCCATCTTAATGATGGCTTTTTCTATATCTAAAATTTTGAAAGGAGAAAAAGAATGGAAGAGCATGGCCGGTATGACAATGATGTTTATAAGTCCCGAATAATGGCGATGCCATTCTTTAGGATAGTTTTGTCATACTCTAAAATTTAATTTGGAGGGTATAACAATGAGAAGATTTAATTCAATTAATGAGAGATTAGTTTTTGCGAGTGAGAATAAAACTAATCAAGTTTTAGATAGTTTTGAAACAAATAAAATGGGAATCACGAATGAAACAGTCAAACATCATAGTGATGAATTTGGTAAAAATATTATTACTAAACAAAAAAAAGATTCTATATTAAAAAAAATATTTAACGCTTTTATAAATCCATTTACTGCAATTTTATTAATACTAGCAGTAGTATCTTTATTTACTAATGTGATTTTTGCAGAAACTAGTGAAAAGGATCCAACTACAGTAATCATTATTGTAGTTATGGTAATGATATCTGGAATATTACGCTTTATTCAAGAACAAAGAAGTGGGAGTGCAGCAGAGAAGCTGATTGCAATGATTTCAAATACTACAAATATTAAACGATATGGACAAGAAGCAAAAGAGATTCCAATTGATGAAGTAGTTGTTGGTGATATTGTATATTTGAGCGCAGGAGATATGATTCCTGGAGATTTGAGAATTATTGAAGCTAAAGATTTATTTATTAGCCAAGCAAGTTTAACAGGTGAAAGTGAACCAGTTGAAAAATTCGCAATTGAAACAACTGTAGGGACGAATGTGCTTGAAGCACAAAATCTGGCTTTTATGGGAAGTGATGTAATTAGCGGAAGTGCTGTCGGTGTGGTAATTGCGACAGGTGATGAAACTATGCTGGGAAGAATTTCTATTGATTTAAATAAAAAGAGAGAATTAACAACTTTTGAAATTGGAATTAATTCTGTATCGTGGCTTTTGATTCGTTTTATGTTAGTTATGGTACCTGTTGTTTTATTTATTAATGGATTTACTAATGGAGATTGGTTAGATGCAAGTTTATTTGCATTAAGTGTTGCTGTAGGTTTGACACCTGAAATGCTTCCGATGATTGTCACAACTAGTCTTGCTAAAGGCTCTCTTGTAATGGCTAAGGAAAAAACTATAATTAAAAATTTAAATTCAATTCAAAATCTTGGTGCTATTGATATTCTTTGCACAGACAAAACAGGAACTTTAACACAAGATGAAGTAATTTTAGAATTTCCTTTAGATGTTCACGGGAAAATTGATTTAAGAGTTTTGCGACATGCATTTTTGAATAGTTATTATCAAACAGGATTAAATAATCTAATGGATAAAGCAATTATTAATAGTACGTTGGCTGAACAAGATAATGATTCGAGCTTAAAAGATTTAACAAACAAATATGAAAAAATTGATGAGATTCCATTTGATTTTCAACGACGAAGAATGTCTGTTATTATTCAGGATCAAGATGGTAAAGTACAGATGGTTACAAAAGGAGCAATTGAAGAAATGCTCAGTGTTTGTAGATATGTTGAGTATCTTGGTAAAGTTTGGCCGTTAACACAAAAATTAGAGAAAATAATTATCAATCAAGTTGAACAACTTAATGAAAAAGGTTTACGGGTCTTGGGAGTGAGTCAAAAAACAGATCAGGATTTAGTACAAAAATGTACCGTTAGTGATGAAAAAGATATGGTTTTAATTGGATATTTAGCTTTTCTAGACCCTGCAAAAGAATCAACAGCCCCAGCGATAAAAGCATTGAAGGAACATGGTGTAGCAACAAAAATTTTGACAGGAGATAATGAAAAAGTAACTAAAGCAATTTGTCAAAAGGTAGGATTGAATGTTGAAAATATTTTATTAGGCCAAGATGTTGCAAAGATGGGCTTGGATAAACTGAAGGAAGTTGTAGAAACAACAACAATTTTTGCAAAATTATCACCGGAACAAAAGGCACTGATTATTAAAGTTTTAAAAGAAAATGGACATAGCGTTGGATATATGGGCGATGGTATTAATGACGCATTAGCTCTAAAGGCAAGCGATGTAGGAATTTCTGTTGATAGTGGAGTAGATATTGCTAAAGAAGCAGCTGATGTAATTTTATTAGACAAAGACTTAATGGTTCTTGAAAAAGGATTGGTTGAAGGCCGCAAAGTTTATGCTAATATGATTAAATATATAAAAATGACGGCCAGTTCTAATTTTGGTAATATGTTTTCAGTTTTAATTGCAAGTGCATTTTTACCATTTTTACCAATGGCACCAATTCAGTTATTGTTGCTAAATTTAATCTATGATATTGCTTGTATAACCTTACCGTTTGACCGTGTTGACGAGGAGTATTTAAAAATCCCTCGAACATGGGAAGCATCATCAATTGGAAGATTTATGTTATGGATGGGACCAATTAGTTCAATTTTTGATATTATGACATATGTATTGATGTTTTATTTTATAGCCCCAATAATGGCTGGAGGAAGTTATCAATCATTAACAAATCCTGATTATTTCATTGCAGTTTTTCAAACGGGCTGGTTTATTGAATCAATGTGGAGCCAAATTCTTGTTATTCATTTAATTAGAACAGCAAAAGTACCATTTATTCAAAGTAAACCTGCCCTATTTGTAACGATTTTTACATTATTATCTGCATTTGTTTTAACGCTTATTCCATTTAGTCACTTAGCTAAAGCAATTGGGCTTACTAGTTTGCCAGCTTATTATTTTGGATTATTAATAATAATTGTTATTTTATATATTGCATTGACAACAGTAGTTAAACGTGTTTATCTAAATAAATATCACGAATGGTTATAAAATGTATGATAAATATGTTATAATCAAGCGGAATAAGGAGTGATTAGATGCGTAATTTTAATTTAGATGATGATTTGAAACGTCATGTTAAACCTGGATTGATAATTTCAGCGTTTACAGTTTTTTTGATATATTTACTTATGAATTTAGGTAATATTTATGGAATGATCAGCACGTTGTTAGGGACGCTGGTATATTTGTTTTATGGGATTATTATTGCATATATTCTCAATCAGCCTATGAAGCTGATTGAAAAACAAATTACAAAATATTGTACAAAAACTAGTTTTTTATATCGAAAAAAAAGAGGTTTATCAATAATTGCAACACTGATACTATTTATTTGTTTAATTGTTTTGATTGCTAGTATCGTAATTCCAAATTTAATAAGCAGTTTAATTTCATTGATCAGTAATACTTCTGCTTTTCTAACATCAGTATTTAATAACATCGATGATATATTTATCTATTTCAATATTGATTTTAGAATGGAAAATATTGCTAGTGTTAAAGATTTAATCAATATGCCTTGGCAAGATATGGTTGGTCAAGCACTAGATATCCTAACTAGAAGTGCTGGGGGAATCATGAATAATGCAACAAATTTTTTATCTACATTTGGAGTAGTATTTACAGGATTTATTTTTTCTCTATATTTGCTTGGAAATAAGGAAACTTTTTTACGACAATTAAGAAAAGCAATTGGAGCACTTTGTGGTTATAAAGTTACTTGTGTAATTTTTGATTATGCACATAAAACTAATGAAGTTTTTTCAAATTTTATCAGTGGTCAATTGGTTGAAGCTTGTATTTTATGGGTGTTGTACTATGTAACTATGAAGCTGTTTAATTTTCCATACCCTGAATTGATTGCTACAATTATTTCAATATTTTCATTTGTTCCATTTTTTGGTCCAATTGCCGCAATGTTTGTAGGTGCAGTCTTAATTTTATCAAAAGATGCTTTGATGGCAATTTGGTTTATGGTATATTTTCAGATTTTATCACAGTTAGAAGATAACTTCATTTATCCGCGTGTTGTTGGAAACTCAGTTGGCTTACCTGGAATTTGGGTTTTATTATCAATTTTTGTTTTCGGTGATTTATTTGGTGTATTTGGAATGGTCATTGCGGTTCCTAGTGCTGCTTGTTTATATTCATTAGCCAGTGAAGTAATTAATATGATTCTAAAGAAGCGGAAGTTAGTTATTACTGAAAATACAATTGAACAAAAATGATTACCTGCATAATTTGCAGGTTTTTGTTTATTTAGATAAAAATAAGAGTTTGTTTAGTTTATTCAAGCAATCAATATGATATAATCATGAAAAGGAGAAAAACGATGGAGTATCTAAAAATTAATTCAATATCTGATAAATTACCTTTAGACGTAATTGTTTCAGCGCCGGAACACCCAAAAGCAATTTTTCAGATTGTTCATGGTATGTGTGAGCATAAAGAGCGTTATTTAGATTTTATTGAATATTTAAATGACTGTGGATATGTTGTTATCATACATGATCATCGTGGACACGGAAAAAGTGTTTTAGATGAAACTGATTTGGGTTATTTTTATGGTGAAGGTGCCCGTGCAATCGTTGAAGATGTTCACCAATTAACTAATTATATTAAGAAAAAATATCCAAATTTACCAGTTTGTTTATTTGGGCATTCAATGGGTTCTTTAGTTGTAAGAAATTATATTCAAAAGTATGATCATGAAATTAATGCATTAATAGTTTGTGGCAGCCCAAGTAAAAATAAATTAGCCGGATTAGGAAAGCTATTATGCAAAGCGATAGCAATGGTCAAGGGGGATAAGTATCATAGTAAACTATTACAGAAAATGTCTTTTGGTGCTTTTAATAAGGGCTTTGATAAGCCAAATGAATGGATTTGCAGTAACAGCCAAGTAGTTGATGAATATAATAATAATCCGCTGTGTACCTTCACATTTAGTGTAAATGGATTTTATAATTTATTAAGTTTAATGCAAAATACATATAAAAATATAGATTATGAAGCAAATAAAAAACTACCAGTCTTATTTATTTCTGGCAAAGAAGATCCTTGCTTGATTAATGAAAAAGCATTTAATAATGCTGTAACTCATTTAAAAAAACAAGGCTATCAACATGTGATTTCAATTTTATTTGAGCATATGCGCCATGAAATTCTCAATGAAAAATATAAGGAAACTGTGTATTCAACGATTACGACTTTTTTAGTTGATACAATGGAGGAAAATGATGCGTAAAAGATGTTTATTAATAATTGATGTTCAAACTGCTTTGACGAGCCAGTATCCAGTAGATGAAAATAAGATGATCGAGCATATTCGAAAACTAATCAGGGTATGTCATAATCAACATCTCGAAATCGTCTATGTTCGTCATCATGATGAGGAATTGATTTTAAATAGTGATGGTTGGCAAATAGATTCACGGATTACTCCGAGACAAGATGATAAAATTTTTGAAAAGGAATATAATAGTGCATTTAAAAATACAAATTTAGATGCATATTTAAAATCACAGGGAATTCAAGATCTGATTATCGTTGGTATGCAAAGTGAATATTGTATTGATACTAGTATTAAAGTAGCATTTGAATTAGGATATAGAGTTATTGTTCCAAAAGATGCTACAACGACTTTTGACAATGATATAATAAGTGGAAAAGTGTTAAAGCAATATTTAGAAGAAAAGATTTGGAAGAATCGATTTGCTCAAGTTATAGAAGTTGATACATTATTAATGATGATAGAATCTAAGTTGGATTTTAAATTTAGTTATGGTAAAACATCTTTTAAAGATGCAGCTTTAATTCGCCAAGCTGTATTTGTTGAAGAACAAGGCTTTGAAAAGGAGTTTGATAAGCTTGACAATACTGCGTATCATCTGGTGATTTATAAGGATGAGCAGCCGATTGCGGTTGGACGAATGTATTTTAAAGATAAGACAACAATGATCTTAGGAAGAATTGCAGCGATCAAAGAATATCGTGGGCAAAAATTAGGAAGTAAGGTTGTCACTGCTTTAGAGAACAAAGCTAGAGAATTAGGCTGTCTTGAAACTGAGTTGTCAGCTCAACAGCAGGCTCAGAAATTTTATGAAAAATTAGGATATAAACCTGATGGAGATATGTATTATGATGAGTGGTGCCCGCATGTTACAATGAAAAAGATACTTTAAATCTTCTATCATTGACTTATTTAATAAGTTAACTATAATTATGTAAAAAGAGGGATAGAAGATGAATATGAAAGATAAAACAAAGTTGTTTAATATACCAAATTGCTTATGTTATTTTAGAATTTTATTAATACCAGTATTTTTATTTGTGTATTTTAATGCACAATGGCAACATCATTATATTATTGCAGCATTTATTCTTGTGCTTTCAGGTATTAGTGATTGTTTAGATGGTTATATTGCAAGAAAATATAATATGATTACAGATTTTGGAAAATTAATTGATCCGATTGCTGATAAATTAACACAATTTACAATTGCGATTACTTTGTTATTTACATATCCCTTAGCTTGGGTGTTATTAATAATAATTGTATTGAAAGATGGAATGTTAGGAATTGTTGGATTATATTTATATGATTATGGCTTAAAAATAAAAGGAGCTTCATGGTGGGGGAAAATTGCAACAGCTTATTTTTATTTTGTTGTAATAATTCTTATTGGGTATCACATTCCTGATACTTTTGCTAGTCAGTTAATGATTATCACTAGCAGTGCATTAATGTTATTGTCATTTGTGTTATATGCAAAAGAATTGAAACAAATGATTAAGGAAAAGGATAAGCTTGTAGATGAACAAAAGAGAAATTAAAGAAGAATGTTACTTGGATATGCTTGAAGATGAGTTAAATAGTGTCGATGCCGTTTTGAATCATATTGAAAAAGTTGAAATAAAAGAAGGTATCTTTGATGAACATGTTATCCAAAAAGATTTAATTAGAGCATATTTTGATTTAGAATTAGCGTTAGCAAGTTTATGCATTTTACTTAGAAAAATGTCTGAAAACTTGTTTATTCATATTGATGAGGACATACGTCGGGATATTAATAGTATTATTCATTCTAATAAATTTGAATATCATGATCATGATAGAATTTATGTATATTCACAAAAAGGTAAAGAACCTGTAGATTTAAATAATTTATTACGGTTTGCACGTTCTATCCTCTAATCGACAAATTCATTTGATTGCCCTTGCTATGATAATGGGGGTGATTAAAATGGACTTTAGAAAGAATGCGGGAATTGTATTAATTATTTTAGGAATGATTTTAACCATGGATCGAACTAAAGACTTTCAAGGAATAGTATCAACGATTGCATACTATATAAAAGGCTACTGGCCTTTGATTCTCTGTTTTATTGGAATGTACATTTTAAGTTCGCCAAAGAAAAAGAAAAAATGAGGCCTAGATAAATTCTAGACCTTTATTTTTTAACCTAATTTTTCTACTTTATAACCGGCTGCGCTTAACGATGTTATTAATCCTAAATCACCAACAACATGACCTACACCAACGCCGATGAAAACGACTTTATTTTGATTTAAATATTCTATTATTTTAGCTTGCATAGTTTGGTTACGGTCAATTATTAATAATTGTTGATAATTTTGATATTCTTGTTGATATTCATTATCTGGTAGTTCTTGATAGCTGTATATTGTCGCTAATGTATCAAGATCATGATTATAATAACTGTCAAGGATCAATTTTGTACTTTTGATTAATTGTTGTCGATCTTTTAAGGATTCTAAAATTGCGTGAGGTGATTCTTTAGATAATTGTGAAAATAATTGCATCTGAAATTCAATTCCTTCCATTTCTTCAAAAGGAATCTTTTTACTTCTGGTGAGATTAAAAAGGTAAGCATCAATGGAAGTGCTATTATTGCCATCTACTTCGTCTAGAATATCAGAGGTTACTAAAGAACTTACTGCCATAGCATTAAATTCATTAACACGGTATTTTTTTAGTGTAGGATAGTTTTCTTTTAATTTAGGAATATAGTTAATCAAATCTAGTTCACCTAAACTGTTTTCTAAAAGATAATTTTGATATTTAGCAGTTTCATTTTGATCTAATGAACATTCTAAAACAATACTTTGACTATCCTTGATTGCTTTTTCGGTAGTTATATCAAGTTTATCAATTTGATCACGACCAGGATGACAGGTTCCTAATAGATAAAGATAGTGATTATTATTGTCACTAATTTTATAGAGATATGGACTGACATCAACAGTTTTAGTAGTTGCTCTTTTATCAATACTACAACCACACAGCATAAAAACGAGTAATAAACATAATAATTTTTTCATAGCATTTCCCCTTTATTATTTATATTATAATTATATAATTATATTATTTATATATCAATATATTATAGAAATATAAAACTATTTTAACTGAAGAGATTTTGTTAGTAAAAAGTTATTAAATTTAGATTATTTCAAGTATTTCTTGTTTGATTATTGTAGTTAAACAAGTTATAATGGTTCATGAAAATGGAGGAATTAGATAATGAAAAAAAGACCAATTGTATTATGTATTTTAGATGGATACGGATTAAGTGAAAGAATTGATGGAAATGCAGTTAAACTTGCAAATACACCAAATATAGATGATTTAGAAATGATTTATCCAACAACAAGAATTAAAGCTTCTGGAATGCCTGTCGGATTACCTGATGGACAAATGGGTAATAGTGAAGTTGGACATTTAAATATTGGAGCTGGAAGAACAGTTTACCAATCATTAACTTTAATCAATAAAGCTGTTGAAGATGGAACATTCTATAAGAATGCTGAATTCTTAAAAGCAATTAATAATGCCAAAGAAAATAATACTAAATTACATATTTGGGGATTATTATCAAATGGTGGAGTGCATTCTTCAAATGAACATATCTATGCCTTATTAAAATTAGCTAAACAAGAAGGTTTAGAAAAAGTATATGTACACGCATTTTTAGATGGTCGTGACGTTGCTCCTGATAGTGGTGCTGATTTTGTTAAAGAATTAGCAGATAAAATTGAAGAAATAGGTGTTGGTGAAATTGCAACTGTATCTGGTAGATATTACGCAATGGATCGTGATAAGAGGTTTGATCGTGTTGAATTAGCGTTTGATGCTATCGTTAATCATAAAGGTGAAAGCTTTGAATGTCCTGTTCAATATGTTAAAGATTCATATGCTAAAGAAACTTATGATGAATTTGTAATTCCTGGATATAATAAAAATGTTGATGGACAAGTAGCTGATGGTGATTCAGTTATCTTTGCAAACTTTAGACCTGACCGTGCGATTCAATTAGCAACAGTGATGACTAATGATGGATTCTATGACCATGCATTTAATAATGTGCCAAAAAATTTAACATTTGTTTGTATGATGAAATATGCAGATAGTGTTAATGGTGCGATTGCTTTTGCTTTACCAAGTTTAACTAATACACTTGGTGATTATTTATCTGCAAAAGGTATGAAACAATTAAGAATTGCAGAAACTGAAAAATATGCTCATGTTACTTTCTTCTTTGACGGTGGTGTTGATAAGGAAATTGAAGGTGCTACTCGAGTGTTAGTAAATTCACCAAAAGTAGCTACTTATGATTTACAACCAGAAATGTCAGCATATGAAGTAAAAGATAAATTAATTGAAGAATTAGATAAAGATATTCACGATGTTGTTATTGTTAACTTTGCAAACTGCGATATGGTTGGACATACAGGAATTATACCAGCAGCAATTAAAGCTGTGAGTGTTGTTGATGAATGTGTAGGTGAAGTATACAATAAAGTTCTTGAATTAGGTGGAACAATGTTAATTACTGCTGACCACGGTAATAGTGAAATGTTGTTAGATGAAGATAATAACCCATTTACAGCGCATACTACAAATGAAGTGCCTTTAATTGTAACAAATTCTCATTTAGAATTAAAAGAGGGTGGAAAATTAGGAGATTTAGCGCCTACGATTTTACAATTATTAGGACTTGAAATTCCAGCTGAAATGGATGGAGAATCTTTACTTAAATAATGAAAAAATTATTAAGTTTAATTGTATGTGTATTAATGATTAGTGGATGCCAAGACGCATCCATTAATCGTATAAAAAAAGACAATAGTTTATCAGGTCTTCATGAAATTACTTATGATGAATTAGAAAACAAATTATCTAGTGATGATACTTTTGTTTTATATATTGGTCGTCCTGATTGCGGAGATTGTAAAGAGTTTCATCCGATTTTAACATCGTATTTAGAGGAAAATAAGGGTACTTATTTATATTATTTAAATATTCAGGCATTTCGTGATGCCGCCATGCAAGAGGGGGCATCTGAAAAAGAAATTGATTTTTATAAAAATATTCGTGAGGAGTTAGATTTTAATTGGACACCAATTTTAAAATTAGTTAATAAAGGTGAAACAATTAGCGAGTATACTTATCTAAGTGAAGAGTATTATGAAATAAAAGATGATACAAAAAAAGCCCAGGCAAAAGAAAAATTTGTGGAAGACTTTAAGACCTGGATGGCAAATATATATGAGTAGGTGATTGCATGAAACAATGTCCACATTGTAAAAAAAATATTCCTGATAGTGCCAAAGTTTGTCCTCATTGTGGTACACGCTTAGAAAAAGGCTATCAACCCATGAAAAGAACAAATACATTTCCTAATTATTTATACGGTATTTTAGCTTTAGTATTGATTTTCTCACCGCTGATTTCATCAATGTTATTTGGTAATTTTTTAGGTGACGGAACTGCAAGTAATACTGTTACTACACCGGATAAAGCAATTACACTAGGTCCACTAGGTGAGGTTAATATTAATAAAGAGGTAACAGAATATCAGTTTGGGAGTTTAAAAGATTTTGATAAACTAGTAACTAATAGTGATAGTTATGTTAAGAAGATCAAGCAGTTAGAAAATGATTTAACTGCAATTACTGATAAGTATGGTAAAACAACGATTGATAAAGATTATGATTTTTATGTAACTGATCAAAATAATGTTTATACAAGTCTGAATTATGATTTAAAGATTGGTAAAAATGAAACAATGTCAATTAGTTTTTCATATGACTTATCAGGAACAACTAATGCTGTTAATATAGGTTATACTATTAACGGCTTTAAAGATTTTGAAGCTATGAAAATCAACGAGCAAAGTTATCCGATGTTAAAAGAAATTGTTAAATTGATTAACGGTGATGATATGTATGTAAGTTTTAATAAAGCTGGAGAGAAGTTTAATCAATTAGAAAATGATTTTAATGAACGAAATGAAAGTATTGGTAATTATGGAATAGGAATCACTCAATCAGAAGATGATACAAAAGTGTCAATGAGAATTCTTTCAAGCGAAGATGGTTATCGATTAAAAATCACATATAAAACTAAAGCTGATATGAATAAATTAGTGGGTAATAGTAAAGGAACTGAATAATCAGTTCCTTTTTTGCTGTGCTGCGCACGACATAAAACTAGGTGATGAAAGCCCGCTGTGGAGGTTTCGTGCTACCAACCACCAGCCAAAGACAAGGCTGCAACATAAACTGTTGTAGTATTATTTTTTGCAAAAGCTAAATATTAAATTTGGACTATGTTATAATTATTGATAAGGAAGTGGTGGGAAGATGAAAAAGAAATATTTAAAAATTGATAATATCCCTGCAGTTATCTGGGGTGCAGGGAGTTCAAAAGTTTTTCTTGCAGTTCATGGGAATAAATCTAATAAAGAAGATATTGTTATAGAAATGCTAGCAAAGACAGCAGTAAATAGAGGATATCAAATAGTTAGTTTTGATTTGCCAAAACATGGGGATCGAGTATATGAAGATACTTTGTGTAATGCACAAAATTGTACAGAGGAATTATTAAAGATATATGACTATGTTAAAGGAAAATATGAAAAGATAAGTTTATGGGCCTGTAGCTTAGGAGCATTTTTTAGTTTATTAGCTTATCAATGTGTTAAATTTAATCAGTGTTTATTTTTATCACCAGTTGTTGATATGCAACGTTTAATTGAAAATATGATGATTTGGTTTGAAATAAATGAAGAAAAATTAAAAGAACAAAAAATGATTGAAACACCTATTGGGGAAACATTGTATTATGACTATTATTGCTATGTTAAAGAACATTCAGTCACCGAATGGAATAGTCAAACAATGATTTTGTATGGTGAAAATGACAATTTATGTGAATATGAATATATAAAGAAATTTGCCAGTCATTTTAATTGTGATTTAAAAATCATGGAAAATGGGGAACACTTTTTTCATCTAAAGAATCAACTAGAGTTTTATCAAAATTGGTTAGAAGAGAAAGTTAAATGAGGTGAAAAAATGAAAAAATCGCAGTATTAACTTCTGGCGGTGATGCTCCTGGAATGAATGGAGCAATCAGAGCAATTGTCAGAGTAGGAATAAAACATGGATTTGAAGTTTATGGAGTATATGAAGGCTATCGAGGATTAGTAGAGGGTAAAATAGCACGCTTAGGCTATCGAGATGTTTCTGAAATTCTTGCAAAAGGAGGTACTATTTTAGAATCATCACGTCTACCGGAGTTTACTTTAGATGAAGTTCAAGATAAAGCAATAAACAATTTAAAAGAACATGAAATAGATAGTCTTGTTGTAATAGGAGGTGATGGTAGTTACCGTGGGGCACAAGCGTTAGCAAAAAAAGGTATAAATTGTATTGGAATACCTGGAACTATTGATAATGATATCAATGGTACTGATGAAACGATTGGTTTTCATACTGCATTATGTAATATTATTGATGCAGTAAATAAATTACGTGATACTTCAAGTTCTCATCATCGTTGTTTTGTAGTTGAAGTAATGGGTAACAATGCAGATAATTTAGCTCTTTATGCAGCTATATCTTGTGGAAGTGAACTTGTTATCACCAATAAGACAGGCTATGATGAAGAGCATGTAATCAAAGAGTTGATTAAGAATGAAATTGTTTATAATAAACGCCATGCAATTGTAATTGCAAGTGAAAAAATTTTAGATGTTGAAAAGCTAGCACAACGAATCAGTGAAGAAACAGGATTTTCAGGTCGCTCGATTGTTTTAGGACATATTCAACGAGGCGGCTCACCGGTGCCGGAAGATCGGATATTAGCTGCAAGGATGGCAAATAAAGCGATAGAACTTCTTCAAGATAATCAAAGCGGTAAGTGTGTATGCCTGCAAGATGGAAAAATTGTGGCGAAAGATATTGAAACAGCGTTACAAGAAGTAAATAAAAGTAATCAAATGCTTTATCAGCTCTTTGATGATTTAGTCTAAACTGTTATAATATGGCTATATATTGGAGGATTTTATGAAAAAAATACTATTTTGTGATATGGACGGAACAATTATTGATTTAGATGGGTTATTATATCCCCCGGATAAAGAGAAAGTGGAAAAGCTTCACCAGGCTGGGCACTTGTTTGCTTTTAATACTGGGAGAAATTATGAAGAAGCATTACGCAGTACAAACAAATTAGATTTATATTATGACTATTTAGTTTTAAATAATGGAGCTCATATTGTTGATCGTAATGATCAAGAATTATTTAAACGAGTTATTTCAAAACAAGCTGGTATTGATATCATAGAACATTGTTTGAAATATGATGATATGTGGATATATTTTTATGATGGAAAAAAGACATTAGGGTATTTGAGAGGTCAAACATATATTTATGATGAGGTAGGACGTAGTATTGTAACGAATGAGCATGATTTTATAAAAGAGTATCCAAATGTTGAGGAGTTTGATATAATAGCGATAAATCAAGACAACCAGCAGATTGATGAAGTTTTAAAGATTCAAAAATATATAGATGAACATTATGCAGATGAAGCGCATGGTACATTAAATATGCATTATTTAGACATTACGCCAAGTGGATGTACGAAAGGAACTGGAATTAGCAATCTAGTTAGTTTACTTAATGAAGATGTTGTAAGTTATGCGATTGGGGACTCGTATAACGATATTAGTATGTTTGAGCACGCGGATCATGGTTACACTTTTAATCGAGCGGATGAACTGATTAAAAAGCATAGTGATAAACAAGTCGATTATTTATCGGAGTTGATTGATGAAATGCTTAAATAAGGGGGAATTATATGAGTTGGCAAGATAAATTGCGCGAGGTTGAACCATATGTAGCAGGGGAACAGCCTAAAATTGTGAATATGATCAAGTTAAATACAAATGAGAATCCTTATGGACCTAGTCCTAAAATTAAGGAAGTATTAACATCTTTGGATATTGATCGTTTAAGGTTATATCCAAACAGTGATGCTGTTGATTTACGTAAAGAATTAGCTAATTATTATGGACTTGAAGAAGAACAAGTATTTTTGGGGAATGGTTCTGATGAGGTACTTGCGTTGATTTTTTTAACGTTCTTTAATGGAAAGGAACCAATTTTATTCCCGGATATTACATATTCTTTTTATCCGGTATATTGTGAATTATATCAAATGGCATATAAACTGGTTAAATTAGACCGTGATTTCAAAATTAATCTTAATGATTTTATGCAGCCTAATAGTGGAATTATTTTTCCAAATCCTAATGCACCAACTGGTTTGTTAGTTGATTTAGATTTTATAGAAACAATATTAAAAAATAACCCTGACAGTATTGTGGTCATTGATGAAGCGTATATTGATTTTGGTGGAACTAGTTGTGTCTCTTTAATTGATAAATATGATAATCTAGTTGTAACACAAACATATTCTAAATCACGTTCTTTAGCTGGAATTAGACTAGGAATAGCTTTAGGAAGTAAAGAGGCAATCAGACATTTGTATGATGTTAAGAATTCATTTAATTCTTATCCAGTTGATTATGTCGCACAACAAATTTGTTTAGCGAGTATCCTTGACGATCAAGATACAAAAGCAAAGTGTGCTAAAGTAATTAAAACAAGAGAAATGACTAAAACAAGATTAAAAGAATTAGGTTTTATTGTACCTGACAGTTATGCAAATTTTGTTTTTGTAAAACATCCTGATGTTGAAGGCCAAGAATTATTTACAGCATTGCGGCAAGTAGGAATAATCGTTCGTCATTGGAATACTAAGCGAATTGATCAATACTTAAGAATTAGTATCGGGACAGATGAAGAAATGGAAAGAATGATAAATTTCTTAGAAGAATATTTAAATAAATAAAAATAGATGGCACGCCATCTATTTTTATTATAGCTTTTTATATGTTTGTTTTCCATTTCTAATGTAAACATAATTATCGTCTGTTGATAATTCTTCATGATATATATAGCCATCAAACGTTAGACGTTTTAAGCTATCAAGATCACTAATCTTATTTTTAACCATTAAATCAAGCATTTTTCCCCGAGCTTGTTTGACATACATTGAATTGCGTACCATTTTACCTGCTTTATCTTCAACAAAGTCAATGTTTATGATATGGGGATGTGATAGCATCTTAGTAAATTCTTTAGAGGCTAGGGAAATAATATAGTCTTCATTTTTAAAATAATTATCAATTTCATCTTGCCAAAATTGATATAAATTAAAATCAATCTTCATAATCATATCTAAACGATATGGGGTTATTGCACTATTGTATTTTAAGATGCCATAATAAGCCGATAAAATATTTAAATACTGTTCTAAGTATACAAAATCGTCTGCATCATAGTCTTTCAAACTAAGCTGTTTAAAAACAGTACCTTGATAGCAGTATAGTGCAGGAACCGCAGTATATTCATTGTGGAAATAACTATAGACAGTATCCGCCATTTTAAAAGATATTTTCATTATGTCATGGAGTTGATCAAGATTAAATTTCATTAAATAATTATGTAGCTGTGTAGTCTTGTCTTTAAATAAGATATCTGTAGTTTCAATATTTACTTGTTTTGTTTTCATCACCTTTGCCGGTGCGATAATAATTTTCATTTTAATCACCAAGATTATTATATCGTATTTCAACAAAATATGATATACTTAACCGTGGTGATGAAAGAATGAATAATACAATTATAATTGATAAGATTTTGATTCATATGTTGGATTTGGAACATAGTAAAATTATTTACTCAGATACATTTATTAATTTAACTGAAGGAACAACTGAGTATTATGATAAAAAAATTGAAAAATGTTTAGAAAATTCTGGAATTAAAGAATTGGTAACCGGTAGTGAGCATCACTTATTACAAGCTGGTAAAAAAATGATTGAAAGTAATGAGGCGTTTAAAGAAGAATCGATTAAAATAACGCAAGATTTATTTGATTTATGTACAAAAATTGAAGAAATGCCAAATGCTAATTTAATGTTTGTAGAATTAAAAGTAGATGGTAAGAAATTTGTTTTAATTATTAAGTTAAACTATAAAACTATGCCAATGAGTTTAATTGAAGAAAATGATGGTATACGTAGTATTAGATTTATTAATCAACAAATTTTACCAAATAAAACAACAGCTGTTGAAGAAGCAATTATTATCAATGTTGAAGATAATATTTTGTCGATTATTGAAAAACGTTATATGATTGATGGGAAACCAGGATATTACTTGAATGAACAATATATTAAAGGTGAACCAAAATTAACAGATAAACAAAAAATGAGTATTGTTAATAAAGTTGTAAAGAAAGTTGACAGTGAATATAATGTTGTTGAAGGGGATCCCCTACCATTAGTAAAAAAAGAACTTGTTGATTTAGTAATGGATCATCGTCCGGTAAAACCGATGGAATTGGCTAAAAAAGTTATGGGAAACGACTATAATGCAACTGAAGAGGTTGAATTAATTATGCGCGATCTGGGAATTGAAGAAGATGATGAAATTGTCAACGTGCCAGTATCGCTAGATCGGATGTCACGTTGTAAATTAGTTTTAGATGATGATCGAATTATTGAATTAAATGTTGAGGATTATCTTGAAGGTGTAGATATCGTCAAGGAAATGGATGAGGGCGGTATGACGCGAATCATCTTAAAGAATATTAAAGATATTGTTGTGAAATAAAAATGGGTTACGGATAACCCATTTTTAAATAGTTATATATTTATTAATATATAGATAATAAACGATTGCCTGGATATTAGCTTGTGGGAAAACACGAGCTAATATTTTTTTGTAATAATCCATTTGCGGCTTATGTAAAGAAATCAGTATTTCTTTACTAGTGTTTTTATTCAAATTATCAGTCTTATAATCGATAATTGTTATTTGATTATCTTTAATACAGACAACATCAAAAATTCCATGAATAATTTGTCCGTTTTCAAGCATAGAAAATTCTTTTTCACGATAAAGATAGTCAGCATTAACCATTAACTGATAAACTGGGCTAGTAATAAAGTTTTCAAGATGTTGTTGATATTTATCAATTAATTGCCAGGCTTCATTGTCATAAAGGTTTGCTTGTTTGAGTTTATTTAAGTTATCTGATAAATCTAAATGAACGTCAATATCAAGATGTTCAAGCACACTATGAATAATTGTTCCACGTGTTCCAGCATCAACTGGGGAATCATCAAGCTCATAACTTATATCCTTAAAACTTCTATCGCCATCTTCAATTTTACGAGTTACAGCAATGGATTTTTCTAGGTTAGTTGGGTATGGATATTCAAAATTACTATATCGATGATAGCTGCTTAAGTCAAGAATAGTATCACTTTTATTTGAAACGATAATTTGTTCTTCAACATCATGATGACTAAGAATCTTGATAGAAAATTTACTATGTTTAGTATTTTCTTGAATTAAATGCTTATTTTGATGAATCAAAATAGTTTGAAAATTTTGTTTTATTTCATTAACAAGATCATCTGTTTGATCATGGTCTAGGAGTTCTTTTTTTAGACCTTGATTAATAATATTACTGTGACTCATTAAAGAAATTCCTAACCAATCTAAATAGCTATTTTGCTTACGTGCATTATGATAAAGAATTACTTTATCTTTACAACGTGGATTTATCATTGAATCTTCACTATTATTAATTACATATTTTTGCCATTTGATAAGATCTTGGGGTTCCTTAATTAAGCCAGTCATAATTAGTTTTTGTGAAGCTCTAGTCAATGCAACATAAAAAATTCGCATTTCTTCGTTGATTGCTTCACTAGTCTGTGCTGTTGCAATTACTTTTCGATATTTATTTTCGTATTCAACAATAACGTCTTGATAGGGTTCTAAATCACATTTTACTCGCGGTTTGATCGCAATTCCTAATTTTTTATCACTAATGATTCGTTCTCGGGCATCTTGCTGATTAAATTTATTTTGCATATTAGAAACAAAAACAATTGGAAACTCCAATCCTTTAGATTTATGGATAGTCATAAAAGAAACAACATTATCATCATTACTTGAAACCATTGCGGGAGAGAGATTGACTCCATTATTGATCATATCATCAAATTTAGTAGTTATTGTATTTAAAGAATCATCATGCATTTCATCTAACTTTTGAATCATTAATTCAATATTTGCAACTCGTTGAGGACCATTGACTAATGAAGCTAAGAAAGGTAAATAATTACTATCCTCAAGGAATTTCATCAAACTTTCTTTAATAGAATGACTATTAAAATAGTTTCGCATATCTTGATAATAATTTATAAATGTTTCTAAAGCTTCATAATTATCTAATTTTTTTTCAAGATAATTAATACAATTATCAAACATTGAGATAGTTTCATCAATTTTAATTTGCGCTAAAAAATTCTCACTAAAATGACTTATTACATAATTGCCCTTTAGTAAACTTGTAAAGGCGATGTCATCAAGGCGATTATTAAAAGCTTTTAAAACATTAACGAGATTAATTATTTCTGGAGCTTGTAAAAAACCTTGAGATAAAACAATATGACTAGGAATATTAAATTTATTAAATATCTTTTTAAAAGCTATAAAGCTGCGAGTACTACGCATTAAAACAACAATATCTTTATAATCTGCCAGTCTTTTTGTGCCGTTAAAATTATCCAATTCTAAGTGACCAATCATATCCTGAATTTTTTTAGCAACAATTTTTGCTTCTAATTCAGCATCATTGCTTATAGTACCAGTTTGATATGATAGGATGACTTCGCTAGTAAAGCGTGCTTCTTCATCAAGACGTTGTGATGCTTTGGCGGTGACTTCTGGCAAATCTTCTAATTCTTTTGCACCTTCTTTACGTAAAAAATCATAATTCAATTTGGCACTTTCATCTAAATAATAATCAAGACCGCCAATATCCTTATCCATGATTTGATTAAAAATATAATTGACACTGTCAAGGACAATTTTATTTGATCGGTAATTAAATTTTAAGTCAATACGTTTAGTTTTAGGTAGTAGATTAAAAGTAAGATATTTCTCATTAAAAATTTCCGGGTCAGCCTCTCTAAAACGATAAATCGATTGTTTCATATCTCCAACCATAAAGCGATTGATCTTGGGTTCATGAAAATCTGCAATTTTATTAATTAGAGTTTCTTGAATCTGATTAGTATCTTGGTATTCATCGATCATGATCTCTTTTAATTGTTGGTATAGAAGTGTAACAATTCCGTATTTGGGTTCTAGTAATTCTAATGCATTAGCTTCAAGATCATTGAAATCTAAAAGATTATGAGCTAGCTTATAATCTTGGTAGGCCTGTTTAAACTGTTTTAAATAAGTAATTAATTTTTCTAAAGGCTCTAAAGAGGTTGATAAAGTTAATTTAAACTCATCAAAATCATCGTATACGATATCATTAAATTTATCGCGATAAAATTTGATGATATTATTTTTAAGACGATTATATTCTTTTTTATAAAGTTCATTATCCTCATTAAATAAACCTCTACTATCATAACTTTTCATCAAACTAGCTTTACTAGCGGTAATGATATTCGTCATGTTTTTACTTTCTATTGCCTTGATGACATCGAAGTAATATTTTAAATGACAATCATATGGGCTTGGTAAATCTGCTTTCTTAGGCTTATCACCAAAGGGATTTTGATAGTAAAAAGACAAATTATGGGAACTGGCATAACTAGCTAATTCATAAACCTTATTCAATCCCATAGTAGCTTGTTGATGTAATAGTTCGATAATTTTATTACTGATAGGCCAATTGTTTATAGCATCATCATCGTTGTTAATAATGTGATAATAAATATCTTTTTTGACTGTATCAATATAATTATCAAAGTCATAAATAGTATTGCTTAAATTTTCAAATTTGAAAATAGCGTTCTTAAAGCTGTTAAAATAGTATTCTGGAAAATAAGTACTGATAAAATCAATAAATGTTTGATCTTCTGCCCATGTTTCAATACAGTTATCGAGAATTTGGTGTTTGATGAGTGAAGGATCAGTGCAAATATCAAATTTACTATTAAGGTTGATCAAATATCCATATTGTTTCAAAAGAGTACTGCAAAAACCATGGAAATTAGTAATATAAGCTTTTGGTAATAATTGCTTTTGCTTTAATAAATGTTGTTCCAATGGCTTATTGATATCTTCTTGAAGACGTTCATCTAATGCAACTTGAAGACGTTGTTTCATTTCAAGAGCGGCTGCATTAGTAAAGGTTAAGACAAGCAGTTGATCGACATTATAACCATCATCTTCAATTAAAGCCATGATTCGATTAACAAGAATTTTAGTTTTCCCTGAACCAGCTGGAGCTGAAACAAGAATGGAACATCCGCGGGTTACGACAGCTTCATACTGACCATCATTTAAAGAATTAATTGGCATCGCTATTATCCTCCTCAAGCAAGTGTTCTAAATTATTACTGTCAACTAAAGTATATTCATTATAGAAGACATCGAAATTACATAGACTACGATAGTTACAGTAAGTACATGGATTAACTTTAGTGAAGACCGTAGCATCATCACTACCTTTAGGATTAATTCCAATATTTCCGTTTGCTAATTCATGATATAAATTTTCGATATGTTGACTAACATAATCAATTAAACGTTCAAAAGAGAAACTACTTAAAATATTTCCTTTGTAACAGTCATCCTTTTTAACAAATTTTGCTTTAATGATTGCTGAATCTTTATCAATATTGTTATCAACTTCTTCGACTACTTCACTATTAACATAACCATTCATTCGATATAATTTGAAAAAGTTTTCACTAAGTTCAGATTCATTGATTTTTAAAGAACTAGTAAGGATTCTTTTTTTAGTATTAAAGTATAACAAAGCACCTTTATCAAGTTTTTTTTGTTTTGTTAAAGTATCTAAATATAAGAGCATTTGAATATTAAAACCTTGAATTGCCAAAGAAAGGTCAAGGTCTTTGTTACTTGACTTATAATCAATAATCTTTAAATATTGATTATATTGATCTACTCGATCAACTATACCGCTAAATTTAAAATCAGGATAATTCCGATAGATATCAACTTCACTACCAACAATATAAAAATCAGATGCTTTCATTTGGTTGATAAGAACGATTACAGTATTAACTAGATCATGTTTGACCGTTTTAATAATATAGTTATTAGTACCGTAATTTAAGCGCTCAGTTAAACCATGTTTATTTAAATATTGCTCGACATGTTGGTTAATAACTGTTTCTAAATCATCGACTTCAGCTTTACTAGCAGTAATATTGTCAGTAAAGAGGGCTTGAGTTTTTTCAAGTACGTAATGGATGATCGTACCAATTTCATTTATTTGAAAAAGCGGTTGTTTAAAAGGGTATAATTTTAATCCATATTGATTAAAATATTTGTATGGGCAACCATTGTAAGTTTCCAGCTTACTTGCTGAGAGATGATTCGAAAATAGTGGAACAGTTAATTTATCTGGTTGGTTATTAGTTTGTATATAGTGCTTAATCATTGTATTTAGTGATGATAATTCAATATCCTTACCACCATGTAGATATAAATTGGTTTTCAGGCTATAGTGATAATAGTCATTATTTATATCAATATTTGAAATTTTAAACATTTGTTTTAATTGGTTATACAAAGAAGATTTTAATAGCGGTTGACCATCAATTGTTCCATTACTAAAACATATTGCTGTAAATTCAGTTTGGCTGTTTAAGACTTTTAGAATATTATTTTGATCAACACTAATTTGATGATTTAAATCAGGTAATTGTAGAATTTGATAGTCTTGATCTAGTAATATTCCAGTATCTTTATTTTGTTTTGGAACAACAGTTTCATTGACACCAACCAAATAGATTTTTTTGCATTCTAAGATACCGCTGTAACATTGTTGATAATTTAATAAATATAAATGATCATTACATGGTTTGATATCTTCTTTTAAAGACGGTTTTAATTGGTTTACTAAACTATAAAAGTCGGCAAGTGTAAAGGACTGGGGACTTGTTAAATTAGTAAAGAAGTTTATTAGCATTGTCTGATTTTGTGAAAAAAGCATTTCTTGATTAATAAAATTAATCATTACTGATGAATAATCATCTAGTGATTGCGCTTTTTCAAAGTTATATAGGGTGCTAAAGGGATCTTCAATATAACCTTTTTCAAGATAATTTTTCTTAATCAAATCAAGATAGTCAAAGTCATTATATCGACTTAAAACTTTAGTATCCAATAAATCTAAAAGATCATTATTATCATGATTTAAACAGTATCTAATCCATAATAAACAAGCATCCAATTCTTTGAATATTAATCTTTTTTTAATATTATGGGGAATCTTAAAATTATTTAGAGTATCAACTAATAAGGTTAAATATTCTTGGTTGGGGTAATAGATAGCATAATCGTGATAGTGCGTGTGATTATCTACAATATCTTGATAAATATTTAATACTACACTTTCAATTTGAGCTTTTGGTGTAGTCTGAATAATTGTATGTAGTGGTGTATGATTTTCATACTTTGGTGATCGTAATGAAAATAAGTATTTATTGAGATGGCTCAAATAAGGATTATCATTTTCAAAGATGTTTTTTTGATCACCATGATATTTATTAAAAGGTTTATTCAAATCACGTGAATCGCTACTATTATTAACCAAAATTGTTACATCATTATAAAGTGATATTTTTTTTATTAGTTCAAAGCGACGTTGTTTGAAAATTTGTTCACTAATAAAAATATAATGATCTTCAACATTAGAATTATCAATTTGTTCAAATAATAGTTCTTCATATTTGTAACATGTATTATTAGGTAATGAAGTAGTTAGCTGCTGGTAGAGTCCGATAATTGTTGCAATTTTTTGTTTCGCTAGGGGGGGCAGCTGCTCTAACTCTGAATTACTAAAACTTTCAAGAAAGAAAAGATCGAAAATATCAATCAATTCATAGATTAAATCCATTTTACTATTAGTATTGAATAAGTTATTAGAATTTTCAATAAGTTGTTTTGTTATTAGGATTTTATCTAATTTGGATAGTTCTTGATAAGAGTATAGTTGATAATGCTCTAATAATTTTTTGATCAAATCATTGTATGTAATGATTCTAATATTAAAAAGTGTATCAGTATATTTAAAAAAAGCTTCTTCAAAATATAATGGATCGTCAACAATAAAATAATAATTTATAAAAGGATTTTTCTGAGCTTGATTAATGTGATTGATAATTGTATTTTTTATTTTTAAACTATAGTCTAAACCATGTAATGTTTTCATTGGTAAACCTCCATATGGAATTATTTTATCATAGATAATAGCTCTAATGCGAATGAAAAAAGAAAGTGAAATCCGAAAATTTCACTATAAACTATTTTTTTGATAAATTATCTCAGCTTTACCATAGCTGGCGTAGTAGGCTTGGCTGTCATCAAATGTTGGAGCTGAGTTTTTTATACCAGTAATCTCACTGTTTATTAATTTTAGGCATAGTTGTTCAAGATCTTTCATTAAAACAAAATCTAACTTATTATATGCAGAAATTTTTGACTGAATTTCTTGTTGATTGTGTCCACCCCAAAAATGCCAAGTATCGTCTACTCCTTGTTTTTCAAGATAGTCAATAGTCTGCTGGAGAGCGGTATGATACGTTTTTAAATCAAGGCTATGGAATAATTGTAGCCAAACACCACAGCCGGAACCAATTGCATCACCAGTGTAAATACACTTATTTTGACGGTCTAGAAAAATCATTGATCCCGGGGTGTGACCAGGAAGAGCAAGGACTTCTATTTCAAAGTTACCAAGCTCAATTTGCTGATGATTTTTTAAATCTTTGATTTGGTTGAAGTCAATCAAAGAAAGTTCCTTAATAATATGAGCATTATCATAATAAATATCACGGTCTCGATGAGATAAATAGATAGTTTCTTCTTTAAATTCTTTGATTGTGCCAATATGATCAAAGTGACCATGAGTACATACTATAATTAATTCTTTATTAGTAATATTTTTAATCGTCGGTAAAAGTGGTTCTTTAAATAGGCCTAAATCAATTAATAGAGCATGGGTATTTCCTATTATTAGATAACAAGAGTCACCATCCTCATCATTGATATAATAGCTGTGATTGTTAATTTTTATGGTATTATATAGTTTCATATTTAACCTCGAAGTTCTGGTGCAACATCATATATGTTTTCTAATGCTATTCTTAATTCTTTTTTCCAGTCAAACTGACCTTTTTTTATGCACCACATTAATTCATAACCTGTAAATGCATATGCTGAAGCTTGATATAGTATTTCAGGATCGTTTTGATTTCTAATTTGTTTGGTGGCTTGACCTTTTTTTATAATTGCAATAGCGATATTGGTCAAATGATCTCGAAAATCAAAACTACCACGGTCTTCTTTTAAATTCATAATAAACATTTGACTACTTAAGTCATAGCCGAGTTTTATTGATTCTTCCATTAATGTTTCAAAACAGATCAATAACTGTTGCCAATAATTTTCTGCCATGATTATATTAGCCGTATTAGCAACGATTGCTTCTGTAATGTCATCATAAAAATGTGCTAAAATATCGTCTTTAGATTTTATATAGGTATAAAAAGTTGGTTTTGTGATTTTACATTCTTTACAAATATCGTTGATTGTAACATTATTATATCCATGTTTGAAAAACAGTTGGTAAGCTGTTTCAATAATAATATCTTTTGTAATCTTTGTCATCGTATTCCTCATTTCTAATAATTAAGTATAAATCATCTAGTAAAAAAAGCAAGTAATGTAATCATAAATGTAACCCTTTACATTTATGATTATTATGTTATACTTTACTTGAGTAAAATAAATATTACCGAAGTAAAGGAGGAGAATTATGAATAAATTATTTGAAAAAAGTTATATCGGTAAAATGAAATTAAAAAATCGGATCGTGATGGGACCGATGGGAACAACTGGTGAAGCAGATGGGGCATATAATATCGATGCAATTAATTATTTTACTGAAAGGGCAAAGGGAGGTACCGGCTTAATTATAACTGGTGCAAATGTTGTATCCACTAAATATGAACCTCGACCATGTACGGAACTTAGTAATTTTCATCATGTTGAGCGTTTGAATATGTTAGTAGAAAGATGTCATAACTATGGCGCTAAAGTTTGTGTTCAAGTATCACCAGGATTGGGAAGACAACAATTTACTGATCCATTTACACCACCATATTCAGCTAGTGATTGTGGGGCGTTTTGGTTTCCTGATTTGAAATGTAAGCCATTTACAAAAGAAGATATAAAATATATCGTTGAAAAGGTTGGATATGGTGCTTCTTTAGCAAAAATGGCAGGAGCAGATGCGGTGGAATTACACGCTTACGGCGGATATTTATTAGATCAATTTCATTCAAAACAATGGAATACACGTACTGATGAATATGGCGGTTCATTAGAAAATAGAATGCGTTTTACGCTTGAATGTATTGCCGCGATTAGAACAAATGTAGGACCGGATTTTCCAATTTTAGTTAAATTTACTCCGGTTCATAAAGTTGAGGGATTTAGACAAATTGATGAAGGAATTGCTATGGCTAAAATTCTTGAGGGTGCAGGGATTGAAGCATTACATGTTGATGTAGGATGTTATGAGGCTTGGTATAAAGCTATTTCAACTGTTTACAACGAAGAAGGACACCAATTAGATGTAGTTAAAGCAATTAAAGAAAATGTATCATTGCCAGTATTGGGGCAAGGAAAGTTATTTGATCCAAAAAAAGCACAAGAAGTAGTAGCACAAGGAGTTTTGGATTATGTTGTTTTAGGTCATCAAATGCTTGCTGATCCACATTGGGCTAATAAAGTAAAGCAGGGAAATACAATGGATATTGCACCATGCGTTGGCTGTAATGAATGTTTATTAGCAGGTTTTTCTGGAAAACATTATTATTGTGCTGTAAATCCACTTTGCTATGCGGAAAAAGAATTCGCACTGCCAAAAGTTGATGGAATTAAAAAATCAGTACTAGTTATTGGAGGCGGTCCAGGTGGAATGTACGCTGCTATCACAGCAAGAAAACGTGGATATGAAGTCGACTTATATGAAAAGGAAGAACGATTAGGGGGTACACTTTGGGCGGCAGGAATGCCTACCTTTAAGCATGATGTCTTGAAATTGATTACTTATCTTGAAAGACAATGCTTGAAAACTGGTGTGAATGTTTATTTAAATACAGAGTTTACGCTCAAAGACGCTAAAAAAGATTACGATAAAGTTATTCTATCAGCAGGGTCATCACCAATGATGCCACCAATTCCGGGAATTGAAAAAGCAGGTTTTGTAAGTGAATTTTTGACTGACCGTAAAGAAGCAGGAAAACAAATAGTAATTATTGGTGGGGGTCTAGCAGGATGTGAGGCAGCATGTTATCTTAAAGAAAATGCGGAAACGGTAACTATTATTGAAATGCAGGAAGATATTTTATTTGGTTGTGACCACTGTTTAAATAATGATCAGGCGTTGAGACAAATGCTTCAAGATAATAATATTAATAAAATTACAAAAGCAACTGTTACTAAAATTGAAGATAATCGAGTTACATATCTCCAAGATAATCAGGAGTATACAATCGTGTGTGATACAATTATCAATGCAGCTGGATTTAAACCAAATGATCAATTAGAAGATGCTTTAGAGGAAATTTATGATGATGTTACAGTGATTGGTGATGCAAAAGCACCAAGAAAAATTTTAACAGCAATTCATGAAGGATATCATGCAATTCGAGTTATGGAGTAGAGTTCATTGAACTCTACTTTATTTTTATTGTATAATAATGTAATGGAGGAACTATTATGAGTAAAAAAATATTCTTTTTTGATATTGATGGGACTTTAGCAGTAAAAAATATTATTCCTGAAGATACAAAAGAAGCTTTAAGAAAGTTACAAAATCTAGGGCATTACGTTTTTATTTGTACCGGTAGACCATATATTTACGCAAAATATCATTTTGAAAAATATGTTGATGGTTTTATTTGTGCAAATGGTCGATATATCGTGTATAAAGAAGAGGTATTATTGGATGAACCATTGACTAGGAAACAGGTTAGTTATTTTGTGGATAGTTTTGATAAATTAGAATGTGGATATAATTTTAATGGCGTTAATCTTGGCTATGCTCATGGAATTGATTTTAATAAGTTAGCTGATATGCAAACAGATTACGAACATCCATATTTTATTGAAGATTTTAAAACAGAGGAGATCGATGCCCACATGTTTGATGTTCATTTTAATGATCAAGAACATTACCAAAAGATTGTTTCCTATTTACAAGATACAGTAGTTTTAAATGAGCACTTTGGTCATAATTCTGCTGATGCAACAATTATTGGTTATGATAAAGGAATTGGAATTAAAAAACTATTGACGATTTTAAAAATAGAACGTGATAATAGCTATGCTTTTGGTGATGGTTTTAATGATGTGTGTATGTTCAAAGTAGTTGGGCATCCAATTGCAATGGGAAATGGTGTTGATGTGGCAAAAGAAGCTAGTGAATATATTACAAGTGATATTTATGATGGAGGAATTTATAAAGCTCTGCTTCATTATGGAATAATTGAATAAAAAAGAAACCCGATTAACCGGGTTTCTTCTGGTTATTAAGCTTTAACAGTTACGTTTTGAGCTTGTGGTCCACGATCAGATTCGTTGATATCGAATTCAACAACTTGACCTTCTTCTAAAGTTTTGAATCCTTCAGCGTTGATTGCTGAGAAATGAACGAAGATATCTTTTCCATCTTCATCATTTGTAATAAATCCAAACCCTTTTTCTTGATTAAACCATTTTACTTTACCTGTACTCATTAATGGTACCTCCTTGAAAGATGTGCAAAAAGGAAATACTCTATGTAACTCTAAATCACAAATATCGGATTGCGGCGGTACATAAAGGTAATACAATCTTCTAATACTTGTGATACTTTGAAAATTATATTGCTACTTTTGCTCTTATATTTTAACATAATCAAAAAAAGAAATCAAATCCTTTATGTAAACGCTTTAATAAATTTTATTAACTTCAAATTAAGATAGCTAATAATTTGTTAACATTGGCTATAAAAAGTGTTAAAATATCCTTAATAAAAATAAGGAGGAAAAATATATGCCATTTATTTCATTTACAACAAATCATAAATTAACACTTAGGCAAGAAAATGAAATTGCTAAAAGAACTGGGGAGCTGATTACAATCTTACCTGGTAAAAAAGAAGAAAATTTAATGTTACATTTAGAGGATAATCAAATTATGTATTTCCGCGGTGATGACATTCCTTGCATGATGATTGCGGTTAAATTATATAATACAATTGATTTTGATGCTAAAAAGAAATTTACTGAAAAGTTAGTAAAAATGATCAAAGAAACAACAAATATTGAAATTAATGATGTTTATGTTTCGTTTGATGAATATCCAAATTGGGGTAAACAAGGAACACTGTTCTAGTAATGGGAAAAAAGACGAAAATTGCATTAACTGGTAGTTTAACTATGTTGGCAGCTGGAATTGGTAGTTTATTTTATGCTGGTAATTATTTATATAATTTGGCATTAAATAAACAGGCTAATAAAGATGCGATATTTACTAATCCCTCAACAAATAATCAAATACCCGATAAAGATAGAACCGATATAAATAAGAAGGGAGATAGTAGCAATTTTTTTGATACTATTCATTATCAGGATGTATTCTTAGACAGTGATGATGGATTAAAACTGCATGCTTATCAATTTTTGAATTACGGGCATGATTATGTGATTATTGTCCATGGATATACATCTGAAGGTAAATTGATGCATGCGAGTGCTAAACATTTTTATGAGCAAGGTTACAATCTTTTGCTTCCTGATCTTCGAGGTCATGGGCAGAGTGAAGGTGACTATATTGCAATGGGCTGGCTCGATCGTTTAGACATAATTAACTGGATCAAATATTTAATTGATAATGATTCAAAAGTTAAAATTATCCTGTATGGAGTATCTATGGGAGCGGCTACAGTAATGAATGTAACAGGGGAAAAATTGCCTGTCAATGTTATTGCTGCTATTGAAGATTGTGGATTCACTAGTACATGGGAGATGTTTTCCTATCAGCTAAAAGAAATGTATAATTTGCCAAGTCGACCATTTTTAGATATTGCAAATATTGTGACTCAGATTCGAGCCGGTTATTCATTTGGCAAAGCTGAAGCAATCGAACAAGTGAAAAAATCAACTACGCCAACATTATTTATTCATGGCGATAAGGATCGTTTTGTCCCTTTTAAAATGCTCAATCAATTATATCAAAGTGCTAATTGTCCTAAGGAAAAATTGGTAATCAAGGGTGCCGGACATGCTCAATGTGAAAAAATTGGTGGTCAAGTTTATTGGAGTAAAATTGATAGTTTTATTAGAAAATATCAAGACTAATTAATAAATTAGTCTTTTTTATTGTCATAAATTTGTCATAAACATATACTTTTTTGCTGGATAGTGAAATTAATTTTATGTATACAATTTTATACACCAAATAATTGGTTTTTATTATATTTACTAATTTTACATATTTTGGAAGATAAAGTAAAATATAGAGTATGGAGGGTTGAGGAATGGGAGATATTAGTAATGGAACTCGCATATTGCTAACGCAATATTTATTAAAAAGATTAACAGACGAAGATCATGCTTTATCACGTGATGAACTAATTAAAAGAATTGGTGGGTTAGGAACGACGATTTCTAGCAATACGATTAAAGCAGATATTGAATCAATAAAATCTTATAATAATTTGATAAAAGATTGTCAAGATGAGTTGCTTACCCCTTTTATATGCAATGAAAGTGGTAGTATTAATTATGCAACAAAACAAAAAAAAGGTGCGTACGTTGAAAAGACATATTATACTGATGCTCAATTAATTTTATTGACAAGGTTATTAGGTCGAGGATTACATTTAGAAAGTCAAAATGATTCAAAATTATTAGAAAAAGTATTATCAGATAGTTCTTTGTATAAAATAAATCATTATCATTTGTTAGATAATATCAATTCAACTTATGAAGATAATTGTATTACAGTGTATTTAGAGCAAATTATTAAGGCTATAAATACATTTGCTTGTGTATCATTTAAAGAATTGGAATATAGTGTTGTTGAAAACAAAGTTATAGATAGGCCTAGTCATAAAACAATTTTATTATATCCAACTAATATTGATATAAAAAATGATCAAGTATATTTAGTTGGTTACCTAATAAATAGTAGTGAAGATTTTGAATTGGCATATTATCGAATTGATCGCATTGATCAATTGAAAATAACTCGTACCCCTAAATATATCCAAGCAAAGACTGAGTGTTTTAAGGAGCGAATCTGGTTATCTAATGATCCGCTTGATATTGGAAAAGATAATTTGATCAACATTGAATTACGTGTGTATTTAGGAAATGAGAATATTTTTGAAGCTTTGTATCAACGATTTAAGGGATGTACATTCACAGTTGAACAATTCCGTCGATTTGTAAATGTTTCAATTGAACGGGTTCCTGATGATAAAAAGTTAGTCAGTGGCTTTTTACAATTAGCTAATCATGTTGAGGTTTTTAAACCGTTGGAATTAAGAGATAAGATAAAAGAAGAAATTAATCAAATGTATTTGATGTATCGCAGTTAAAAGGAATTCGTAGAATTTCTTTTTTATTTTAAAAAAGTTGATTATTTTTAGAGTCTCTTTACATTTTTTGAAAAAATATGCAAATTAATTTTGATATTTATTTAAGTTGATAGTTCTATTAATTTTTGTGTTTACAAATGATAACTATATCTATTTTTATTAGTAACGATATTCACAATTCCCAAACCCTAATATTAAAATGAACAGTGGGTTGAAAACTAACAAGCCAAGTCCGAACATTATGCCTTTTCCAAATGCAAAAGAAAGTTTAAAACTAATAACAATGTGATAAAAGATAATAAAGTACATATTAATAAGGGGAATTAAAAGAAATAGAAGCCAAAGTGGTGAAAGTTTTACAATTCGACATAATGCAATATCACTATAAATTGGAATAAAAGCACTGATTCCCCAACGTCTAGCTTTAGTGAATAAACGCCATCGTGCAATTATATTTAAGAGGATGAAAATAAATATAAAAATAGTTGTAGTGCTGCTAGTGGAATAGCTATACTCAAAGTAGTTCATTGAAACCTCCTTTTCAGAATTAATCTTGAATTAATAACTTGTTGAAAACTACATAATCAATATATTAACAAGAAAGTATCTTCCTTACAATAAGGAAGTGATCTTTATTTTATATAGTTATAATTTCTGATGATTTGCGGTTATGCAAGAATATTAGTTTCATTTTCTGTAACTAAGTTTCGTTTGTAAACGTATACAGAAAGTGGTTGGTTTGTTATTCTTGGTTTAGGAGGAAGAAATATGAGACAAGTAAAAAGATGGATTTTGCAGATAGGAATTTGTTTTACACTATTGTTATCTTTGGGTGTATACTCAATGAGTAATGTACATGCTGTTAATGAGGGAATAACTATTACTGATAACACAACCGGCCTTAGTGAGGCAAAGTATCAAGTAACCTTTGTTGTTGACAGTACAAAATTAGGGGAAAATGTTGAAAATATCCAATTACAAGGAGGCTTCCAATTTATTAAGAGTTCTGAAGCTCCCTGGTATCAAGAAAACGGGGCAAGCAATGATGGAATAAGGTGGTATTCGGCTTATGAATATGAGCAGGGAATGTATCCTACTGGAGGATGCGGAAATACTGAACGAACTGAGTTTAATTATAATGGAAACTATATTCTCTATGATATGGTAAAAGATGAAAATTTATATTCTGTCACCTTACCATTACCAGCAACAGAATATTTTTATGGATATTTTGTAACTTATAGTGATGGATCTGCAGTAGTTGTGCAGGATCCTGTTAATCCTTCAAAAAAGAATGAAATTAATAATCATGATGCTACTTGGTCCTATTTTTATGTTGGAAATAGTTCAGATGCATTAGCGGGTCAATCTTATATTTATCCAAGAAATAATAATATGGGTTCTTATCAATACGATACATACATCGCTTATGATGGAACTGAAAATTGTCTTGGGATTTATTTACCGAATGGTTATAGTTTAGGGAATAACTATAAAACGATTTATTTAGCACATGGTAATGGGGGCAACGAAACTGAATGGTGTCAATTAGGATCAGCAGGTAATATTGTTGATAATCTAATTGCTGAAGGAGAACTAGCTGATAGTATAATCGTGACATTAAATAATTCGCATTTTAGCGGGACAGGATTTGATATTAAATCGAATGTCATATTGGCTCAAGATGTTGTTAATAATGTAATTCCTTTTATTGAAAAGAATTATAAGGTTTCAACTGATCCTAAGGATCGAGCTTATGCTGGATTGTCAGCTGGTGGTGTTGCGGCAAGTACAGTAATGGAAATTGCACCTGATAGTTTTGGATATTTTGGTATTATTTCAGCAGCTGTTCAAATTGATGATGAAGTATTTACAGACGAACTTATTTCAAAATTACAGACAAAGAAAATCTATCTTTCGGCAGGAACAGTTGATTTTGGGTTGATTAATTCTTTTTTTAAGGCCTCTATCTTAGATTTTATGTTACCTAAATTAGATGCTGAAAATATTGATTATACTTTTGAAATACAAAATGGGGGACATGACTGGAATACGTGGCGCGGAGCTTTTACAACATTTGCTAAAGATATCCTATGGAATCAAGAAAATATTGAATATTGTATAACAGATGGAGCTAATAAAAATATTAAACAGGGAGAAGAACTTAAAATAAAGACTGACATACCATCGTCATTATTCAAAATGCTCATAATTGATGATCAAGAAATTGATAGATCAAAGTATACTGTTTCTGGTGATTTAATAACCATTATTTTACCAAAAGAACTTATTTCAACATTAACAATTGGAGAACATATATTAGTAATAATCGCCAATGAGGGACAAGCAGCTACAATGTTTAATATTACTGCTGATACTAATGTTCTAGATATAGTAGAGAATGATCAGATAACTAAACAATCATCACATACTGCTGTGCTGGCACCTAAGACGGATGATCCTTCGCTGTTTGGAGTTTATTGTCTATTTATTTTGTTAAGTGGGGGAGCAATAGTTGTAATAAAGAAAAAGTATTTTAATTGATATGAGTCTAATATTTTGAAGACTCATATTCTTTTATATTATCAAGATGTTATAATATAGGGAAAGGAGCTGATAAAAATGGATGAGGAAATACTAGAAAGTTTCTTAACCTTTATTCAAAGATGTAACAGCGAAGCTGTTAATAGTAATGATTATAATATTATTCAAAATGTATTTAAGTATATTGGAAAAAAAACATTCCCTTCTATTAATGAATTAGCTCGAGAGGCGAATGTATCTAAGGCAAGTATTTCAAGATTTATAAAAAAATATAGTTTTGAAAATTATCAGCAATTTAGAACCCTATTATCAACTCAAACAACACTCTTAGATTATAATTTGAAAGTATTTTTATCACAGAATATTCTTTTTAAAAGTAATGAAGAAATCAGTGAATATCTTTTTCAACAGTGTCTTGATAATCTTGTTGCAACAAAAGAGAATCTTGATTTAGCAACGCTTTTAAAAATTGTTCAGTTATTTAAGGAAAGCGAGGATATTACTTTTCTAGGTGATGAGCATGATCTTGATGAATTCCTTTTGTTGCAAATCAAATTATTGACTTCGGGGAAGTGCGCATATCTGTTTAAAGTCAGTGAAACGAAGACGGTTAGGAGCTATTTTTTTAATGAAAATTCAGTTGTTGTTATCATTAATGTATGTGACGGTTTTTTTCACTACCATGATGCGTTAGAAAATGCAAAAGAAGTTGGGGCTAAGGTTATTTATATAAGCCAGGATTATAATAAAGAGGTTGCTGACAAGGTAGATATTTTTTATCGTTACGGAGTAGAGTGGTCAATAAATACTGGCTATGTATCACTGTATTATATTGGTGAGTTACTGGAAAAATTATGTATTCGTAATTTTTAGACAAATAATTTATAATGATGTAAGCAGCCTCAAAAAATATAACCCTAATACTAAGTTATAATGATAGGGTGTGCTTATCTAACCTTATTTAGTATTATTTTTAAGATTTGTGATTATTAGATATATAATCAATTATAATTACATTGAATAGATTTATTTTGGTTATCTAGGTATGGCTATAGAAGACCTAATCATTATTTAGGTTGAAAATAATTTAATATCAGTATTTAATTTTTAATAGAATTTTTGGTTGTTTTAAATCAAATCCTTTATTTTGAAAGCGTTGACAAATTTTGCGAGGAATGATAATATAAATATGTAATTTATGGATAGTTATTGCACATATGAGGCAACACTAAACCTGTTTACAGATATTTTTCTGTGGCAGGTTTTTTATATTTATACAGGGGTGAATGAATATGATTATAAAGAAAATTTTAAATAATAATGTTGTTATTACAACTAACTATCAAATGGAGGAAATTATTGTTATGGGGAAAGGCTTGGCTTATGGAAAACAAGCCGGTGATAATATTGATATGAATAAGATCAATAAAACTTTTGAAGTAAGTTTAAAACCAAGTCAAAGAAAAATGATTAATATGTTAAAGGATATTCCTCTCGAATATATGGAGATATCTGATTGTGTTATCAAAGAAGCAAAAGTAGACTTAGAAGTCGATGATTCTCTTTATATCAGTTTAACAGATCATATTCATACAAGCATAGAGCGGTATAAAGAAGGCGTTTATTTAAAAAATCATATGTTATTTGAAATTAAGAATTTCTATCCTAAAGAATTTGAGTTAGGTTTATTAACTTTAGAACTTATTAAAGAAAAATATGGAATAAACATGGAAGAGGATGAAGCGGCATTTTTAGCATTACATATAGTGAGTAGTGAGGTTGGTAGAAATATCAGTGATATTTATGAAATGACAAATTTCATATTAGAGATTATTGGTATTGTAAAAGATTATTTTAAATTAGAGTTGGATGAAGATTCTTTATCTTATCATAGATTTGTAACACATTTAAAATTTTTTGGATTACGTGTTTTTAATAAAATAAAGCAAGTGGAAGATATAACCTTAAATAATGACTTGCTTGAAATTATGAAGGAAAAATATGTTGAGTCATATCTTTGTACTTCAAAAATACAATCGCATATTGAAAAGACTTATCATTATGAATTAAATGATGAGGAAGTTTTATATCTTACGATTCATGTTGCAAAAATTATTTCTAAAAAATAATTTGCAAATAGATATTTGTTGGATGGTAACATTAAGTTGGCCAAACCTTCACATTTTGAAGTTTTCAAAAGAATGGAGGAAAAGAGAATGAAATATGAAAAACTTTCAAAAAACATTATTGAAGCTGTAGGAGGGAGTAATAATATTGTAACTTTGCAGCATTGTATGACGCGTTTGAGATTTACTTTAAAGGATGAATCAAAAGCAAACGATCAAAAAATTGAAGCAATTGATGGAGTTTTGTCATTAATCAAGAAAGGTGGTCAATATCAGGTTGTTATTGGTACACATGTTCATGATGTGTATCTTGATGTATGCCAGATTGCAAATATTAAAGAAGATGAAAATTTTGGAAACAAAAAAGAAAAAAAAGGAATTTTTAATTCTATTTTTTCTGCAATTATTGGCTGCGTCGGTCCAATTATTCCTATTTTAGTAGGAACAGGGCTGGGGAAATGTATTTTATTATTTGTATCAATGATGGGATGGGCAAATGCCGAAACATCAATGACTTATTATGTATTTAATTTTGTATTTGATGCTGGCTTTACTTTCTTGCCGGTATTTACCGCAGTGGCAGCTGCAAAGCATTTTAAATGTAATATGTATATGGCAGCTTTACTTGGCTGTGCGCTGGTTCATCCACAATGGAGTGGTATTGTTTCAGCGACTGATCCAAAATTTATTGGAGATATGTTTGGTTTCTTACCTTTATATGGAATGCCGTATACATCAACTTTAATTCCAGCTATTTTAATTGTTTTTGTTATGAGCAAAGTAGAATTTGGATTGAATAAAGTATTGCCAGAATTGGTTAGAGGGATGTTAACACCGTTATTTACATTGCTGATTATGACACCGTTAGCATTTGTTGTATTAGCGCCAGCTATGGGGATTATTTCAATTTATTTGGGTAATGCATTGTTATGGTGCTATGATACATTTGGAATGTTTGCTATTGCAATTATGTGTATTATTTATCCATGGATGGTTGCAACGGGTATGCATGCTACTCTAGCAATTGCAGGAATTCAGATTTTATCACAATCAGGATATGACCCATTTTCAAGAACTTTAACTTTAACAGCGAACATGGCGCAAGGTGCTGCTGCTTTTGCTTGTGCGGTTAAAACAAAAAATAGAGATTTTAGGAATACCTGCTTATCTGCCGGATTTACTGCTTTCTTTGCAGGAATTACAGAGCCATGTATCTATGGTGTGTCAATTCGTTTGAAAAAGCCTATGTATGCAGTTATGATTGGAAGTTTTACTGGAGGATTATATGCTGGTTTTTGTGGATTAAAAGCATTTGCTTTCATGACTCCTAGCATTATTAATTTACCAATGTGGGTAGGGGGGAACAACCCTAATAATCTTATGAATGCTATTATTACTATGATTATTTCAGCTGTTGTAACGTTTATTGCAACTTTAGTTATTGGTTTTGATGATCCGAAAGAAAGTGAAGTAAAACACGATGATAATAAATTAAATCAAGTGAATTGTCCTGTTAAAGGGAAGATTGTTCCATTAAACGAAGTTAACGATGAAATGTTTTCAAAAGAAGTTTTAGGGAAGGGGGTTGCTATTATTCCTGTAGAAGGAAAAATCTATGCTCCTGCTAATGGGATTATAAGTGCAACTTTTGAAACAAAACATGCAATTGGCTTAACAACTGAAAATGGCTCTGAAATTCTAATTCATGTTGGAATTGATACCGTTAAATTAGAAGGAAAACCATTTATTCAATATGTTGAAAAAGGTGAGTATGTAAAAGCGGGGTCATTGTTATTAGAATTTGACTTAAAAATGATTAAAGAAGCGGGCTTAGACTATACAACTATGGTTGTTGTAACAAACTCTAATGATTATTTAGAAGTTATTCCAACAAAATTGAAAAAAGTAACAAAAACTGATCCAGTTTTAACTATTATTTAAGGATGTGATAATATGGTGTATGCAGATTTACATGTTCACACTGCTTATAGTGATGGTATTCATTCTATTGAAGAAACGATCAAATTAGCTAAGGAAAAAGGAATTAAAGTGATTGCAATTACTGATCATGATACTGTTTTTCATTTCAAAGAAGTGCAAAAGGTATGCCGGCAAAATGGTTTAGAAACAATTCGTGGGGTTGAAATGAGCTGTTATGATTACGATGTACACAAAAAGGTGCATGTTGTTGGTTTGGCGTTAAATAACCATCCGTATCATGTTGAAAAACTATGTCAAAAGACTTTACAATGTAGGGATGAGTATCATCATGAACTTATTAAAATATTAAATCAAAAGGGCTTAAATATTACTTACGAAGACGCTAAAGAATACGCTCCGTATAATATTGTCTTCAAAATGCATTTATTCTTGGCGATTGTTCATAAGTATCCTGAGTATAATGATATTAATAAGTATCGAGAATTGTTTATGAGCGAGACTTCGCTAGATGTAGACTCTAAAATGGGATATATCGATATTAAAGAGGGGATAAAGGCAATTCGTGAGGATGGAGGAATTGCTATTATTGCCCATCCTTGTGAATATAAAAATTATGATGAAATTGAAAAATATGTCAGCTATGGCTTACAGGGAATTGAAATATCACATCCTAGTATGGAATCTGAAGATTATTCTTTAACACAGGAACTTGCAAATAGATTTCATCTTATAAGAAGTGGTGGCAGTGATTTCCATAATATCCATTTAACTGCAATTGGTGATTTTGGATTAACTAAAGAGCAATTTGATGAATTGAAAGAGGAAATGGGTAGATAAGATGCGAATAGTTAATATTAAAAATTTTAGAGATATTAAGGGATATAGCTCTCAAGATGGTTTTGTAATAAAACCCTACATGATTTTTAGGGGTGGTGCTTTAGATAAATTAACTATAAAAGAACAAAATCATTTTGTTGATCATTTAAAAATAAAATATATTCTTGATTTTAGAGATGAAGCTGAAGCAAGCTTAGCACCGGATAAGCAGCATGAAAATATTTTATATGAACGTATCAGTGCTCTTAAAATGCAATCGCATGATCAATATGGTTTTGATTTTGGTACTATGCTGCAAGGAGAGATGACTAAAGAAAAATACAACTATCTAATGTCTTATATCAAAGCAGGATATAAAGAGATGGCTTTTAATAATCCTGCGTATCATCGCTTGTTCGAATTGTTATTAAGAAATGATGGCTATGTTTATTTTCACTGTACTGCTGGAAAAGATAGGACTGGAGTTGCCGGCTTTTTGATTATGATTGCTCTAGGAATGAGTGAAGAAGATGCAATCCAAGAATACTTGTTATCCAATATTTATTTAAAAGAAAGTAATGATGAATTATGTCAGCAGCTACAAATTCCTGAGAAATTAAGGGAGGAATGTAGACCCTTATTATATGTTCAAAGAGAATTGATTGAAATAATGATTCAATCAATTCGGGTTAAATATAGAAGTTATGATGAATTTTTATTACAAGAATATAATTTTGATAACGAAAAAAGAAGAAGATTGAAAGAAATATATTGTGAATAGGTGGTGGGAATTTTGCCATTTGATATTAAATTCTATATAGTAAATCATGGAATATGGGTTATAAGAATTATGATTGCTGCATTTTGCGGCTGTTTGATTGGCTATGAACGAAGTAGTCGAAATAAGGGGGCGGGGGTGCGTACACATGCTATCCTTGCTTTGGGGTCTGCTTTAATAATGTTAGTATCAAAATATGGTTTTATAGACATAAATGAAATAGATGGTTCTCGTATAGCTGCCCAAATCGTAAGCGGCGTTGGTTTTTTGGGCGCAGGCGTTATTTTTGTAAAGAATGGTAATGTTTCAGGTTTAACAACTGCTGCTGGAATGTGGGCAACATCTGGAGTAGGAATGTGTATTGGTGCAGGATTATATGATATCGGAATTATAACAACAATTATTTTGATAGGATTACAGATATTGTTTCATAGGGGGTTCTTTTTAAAGGTCACACAAAATAATCAAAACATACAAATGGAAATCTATTATGAAGATTATGCATTGAAAGATATTCGTGAAGTTTTTGATAAATATGGTATTGATATACATTCTATGAAAGTTGAGAATCTAAAAAATAAATCTATGTTTTTAGAAATGGAGACTTATGTGAATAAAGGGTTTCAAAAAGAATCACTAGTAGAAGAAATGATGAATAAAACATATTTTAAAATGTTGAACTATTATTAGAAGAGAGAAAATCTCTTCTTTTTTATATATTTTAATTGAGATAAAAATAATTAATGAAAACTATTTTTTGATTTCTGAATATATGCATGAATCGGCTTAAACTGGTGAAAATTATATTTAATGATTTAAAGATTGAAATGTTCTTTATTTTGAATCATCAAGATTTTTTAATACCTATCTAGATAGTACTGGCAAAAAATAGTTTCCATTTAAGGAAACTATTTTGATTAAAAAAATTGTATTATCTATAATTTAAGTAAAGAGAGGGGAGGATATAAGGCGATTTATAATAGAACTGATCAGGTAATTTTAAATCAAATAGTGCACTCCATTTTATACAATATTTGTATGACTCTTTTTAAATGAATGACTTGGTGAAAAGGAGGAAGTAAGTATGCAAGCTTTAAATAGTTTTTTTGAAAGATATTTTATGCCCTTTGCAACAAAGCTTAATAGTATTAAAGGGCTTATTGCTATTCGGGATGCTTTTGTTCAAATATTCCCTCTTACATTTGTAGGATCAATTGTTGTTTGTATTAATGTTGTTTTATTAAGTTCATCAGGATTTATTGGTCAATTTCTTGTTAAAATAATTCCTGATTTAGATGATTTTCAAGCAGTTTTATCTCCTGTAAGTAACGGAACAATTAATCTCATGGCTGTTTTTATTGTTTTCTTAATTGCAAGAAATATGGCAAAACAGTATGAAGTAGATGGATTAAAAGCTGGATTAACTGCTTTAGCTTCATTCTTTGTATTATATCCACCTAAGGTTGATGGAATGTTAACGGAATCTTATCTAGGGGCAAATGGAATTTTTGTTGCTATAATTACAGGGTTACTAGTTGGATATGGTTTTAGTAAGTTAACAAAGATCGATAAACTTCAAATTAAGATGCCGGATCAGGTTCCACCTGAAGTATCAAAATCATTTATGATTGCTATTCCTACCGCAATCATCATTATTTTAACCTCTGTTATTGCTTATTGTATTTCGCTGATAGAGCCTCAAGGATTAAATGCTTTAGTTTATGCGATTTTACAAGCCCCTATTCAGTCTTTAGGAGCTACACCGTTTACACCTATGATTCTTATTTTTATGGCAATGATCTTATGGTCAGTAGGAATTCATGGAACCTTTACTGTTTCTCCGATTTATATTACTTTATATGCTTCTATGAATATTGCTAATATTTCTTATGCAGCACAGGCAGGAACAACTGCGGGCTCTCCGTATCCATATACATGGTTTGCCTTGTTTGAAAACTATGGATGTATTGGTGGGACGGGTAATACATTAGCGTTGATTGTTGCTATTTTGATTCTTTCGCGAAAGAAGGGATGGAAAAGAGCTGATTATACAAAAACTGCAAAGATTGGTCTTATTCCAGGATTATTTTGTATCAATGAACCTATTATCTTTGGTTTGCCAATCGTATTAAATCCAATCCTTGTAATTCCGTTTATCTTAAGTCCAATTGTTTCAATGGGTCTAGGCGCATTGATGATTTCTACAGGACTTGTTTTGCCTGGAACATTAGATGTTGGATGGACAACACCACAGCCTATTAAAGCGTTTTTATCAGCTTCAGGTTCGTGGGAGACTGCTATTTCAGTTTGTTTTGTATTTATAATTTGTGTTTTGATTTATTTACCATTTGTTGCCTTGGCGAATAAACAACAGACTAATCAATAGAAAGGAGTTATGTTATGAGACTATTTCCTAATGATTTTTTATGGGGTGGTGCAACAGCTGCTAATCAATTAGAGGGAGCGTATAATGAAGGTGGTAAGGGATTGAGTACAGCCGATATGGTAAAGTTTGTTCCTAGAGAAATAAGCTGTGGCAAAAATACAGAAACTGTTACTTATGAAGAAGCAATAGAAATAATGAATGGAAAGCACGATAATGAATATTATCCCAAAAGATGGGGGATTGATTTTTATCATCATTATAAAGAAGATATTGCTTTAATGGCAGAAATGGGATTTAGATGCTTCCGTATGTCAATCAATTGGACAAGAATATTTCCAAACGGGGAAGAACAAGAGCCAAATGAAGAGGGATTAAGGTTTTATGATAATGTGTTTGATGAATGTTTAAAATATGGGATTGAGCCGCTAGTTACATTGTCGCATTATGAAACCCCTTTCCAGCTTGCTTTAAAGTATAATGGATGGGAAAATAGGAAAATGATTGAATTCTTTGTTCATTATGCGGTAACAGTTTTCAAACGCTATCGAAATAAAGTAAAATATTGGATACCTTTTAATGAAATCAATATGTCTTTGCATTTACCTTATACAGGCGGTGCTATTTTCATTGAAAAATCACAAAATGAATTAGAAGCTATTTTTCAAGCTTTGCATCATCAATTTATTGCTAGTGCGTTAGTAACAAAAAAAGCACGGGAAATTAATCCTAATTTTCAAATAGGATCAATGTTAGGTATGTCTTTATATTATCCAAAGACAAATAATCCAGAGGATATTTTGGCTGCTCAATGGGCAAATCGTGTAAATTATTTTTTCTTAGATTTATTATCAAAAGGTGAATATCCTGAATATGCACTTTCTTATATGAAGAAAAAAAATATTGAATTGAAGATGATGGAAGAAGACTTATCGCTGCTTAGAGAGAACACAGTCGATTTTAATTCTTTTAGCTATTATTATTCTTTATGTACGTCTGCACATCCTGAAAATGAAGAAGGGCTGATTGCTTTTGTTCCTGAAAATGAAGTTATTGATGAATTTCATCCAAGAAAAGTTCGTAATGAAAATTTAGAAGTTACAGATTGGGGCTTCCAAATTGATCCAATTGGACTAAGGGTGGCTATTAATGAGGTATGGGATCGCTATCATAAAGCTATTATTGTTTCAGAAAATGGCTTAGGCACATATGATACTCTGACAATAGATAAGAAAATCCATGATGATTATCGTATTAAATATCTAAAAGAACATATTCAGCAAATGAAGATTTGTATAGATGAAGGAGTTAAAGTTATTGGGTATACGTCATGGGGATGTATTGATATTGTCAGTGCAGGGACTTCTGAGCGCAGTAAACGATATGGATATATTTATGTTGATAGTGACGATTACGGTCATGGGAGCATGAAAAGATATAAAAAAGATTCTTTCTATTGGTATCAAAAAGTTATCAAAACTAATGGAGAAGATCTTGGTTAGTAGTTTAAACTGAAAACTCTTACTATGTATGAGTAAGAGTTTTTCGTGTATAATAAAAAAAAGGGGATGGCTATTATGATGGTTGATAAATTAAATGATGTTCTTAATCATGTTGAAACATATACTACGATGTATGTGTTTTGTTCTTATACCAAATCCCATATTCATGATATCGCGGATATGACTATCGAAGAGGTCGCAAAAGCTTGCCATACCTCTAAAGGACAGATTTCAAAATGTGCTAAAAATCTTGGCTTTACTTCTTATTTAGAGTTTAAAGACGCTTGTATTGATTATATACATTCTTTTCAAGATAAACCGTCATTCTTTTCAAAAGAATGTGATCTTCCTCAAAATACAAAAATGTTTGCTCAGTCTATGTCAAAAACAATTACATATGTAGGGGAGAAGATTAATTATTCACATCTTAATCATCTGATTAACGATATTTTAAGAAGTAAAAAGGTTTATCTATATGCTCAAGGAGATAATCGTTCTCTCTGTAATGTTATTCAAGTAGAATTAAGTACTCTATATATTCCGGTTGTAATTTGTGATGCAGATTTCATAAAATCATATCAGTTTAAAGAAGAGCATCTTTTGATTATTTTAAGTACTAATGGGACTATTTTTCAGCTGAACAAAAGAATCATTTCACGTTTAGTTCATGCAGAAGTTAATACTTGGCTAATTACTTGCAACTGTGATATTGAGTTTTCTAAAAATAAGCTTATAGTTCCTTCGTGTAAAGCAAAATATAATAAATATGCAATTAGGCATGTGATAGATATTGTGATTGCAGCAATGCGCTTTGTTCAGCAGTTATAAATTGATAAAAGCTGAGTTTTATCTTAACTATAAAACTTATGTAACTATTAAAGACAGCTGATCATGTCACAGTGAAATAAAAAACAGTGAAAGTTTTATTGTGGTAAAATATTGCGTTTTTAAATTAAGCAAGCTGCGATTATTAATTAAAACGCAAAGACTTTTTTGTAAACTCTCACTATTAATATCTTTTATTTATTTTTCCATTTTTTTGAAAAATCTGAATTTTCAGATTCATTATGTCCTCTATGTCCAAAGACTTGATGTTGAGCTAATGCTTTTTCTAGTTTTTTAAATTCTTCGTTGCTCAAAGTTATAGAAGAAGCCTGTAGATTTTCTATGATTCTATCTTTGTTTTTTGAACCAGGAATAGGTACAACATTAGGATATTTATGCAACATCCATGCTAATGAAATTTGAGCTGGTGTTGCTTCTTTCTCTTTTGCAAACTGATGAAGTATATCTATAATAGGTTGATTTTTAACAATGTTTTCTTGTGTAAGCTGTGGAAGAAACTTTCTTACATCATCACCCTCAAATTTTGTTTCTGAAGTTACTTTTCCTGATAGTAGTCCACTTGCAATTGGAGAGAAGGCGACAACACCAATCTGATTATCTAGACAATATGGAAAAACATCGTCTTCACAGTCTCTTTCTAATAATGAATATAAATTTTGTACTGCTGTAACTGGTGTGAGTTCATGGGCTTTTTGTATCGTTTCTTTTGTAACTTGTGAAAGGCCCCATCCTCTAATTTGCTTTTCTTGAATTAACTTTCCCATCACTAATGCAACATCTTCAATAGGAATATCGCGATTTATTCTATGTAAATAATAAAGATCGATATAATCTGTTTTTAAATTTTTCATTGATTTTTTTAAGTGCTCTCGAATAACTTTCTCTAATCCATTATTTTCAACTTCTTGGGTATTTAGATATAATTTTGTTGTAAGAGTTATATCTTTTCTAAAAGGCTCAACTGCTTTTCCTACAAGACGTTCGTTATGCCCTGCTTCAAACATTTCTTTACCATAAGTTTCAGCGGTATCAAAAAAAGTACAACCTTCTTGATATGCATTTCTTATTGCTTCAATTGCATATTTTTCACTTGGCACTTGACCATATCCATGGGAAAACCCCATGCATTCCATACCAATTTGTGATACTAATAAATGACCAATTTCTCTTTTTTGCATAATTTTCTCCTTAACTATAATATATTTTTATTGATTTAAGTTTAAGAAAGGATACTCAAATCTTTACATGTATTATTTCACAAGATAAAATAATAATTATATAATATAACATTTTTATAGGGCTATAAGTTTTATTTATAAATTGGAGGAGAAAATTATGGAGTTATCACAACTTGAACAATTTATTGCTATTGCAAAAAATCAGACTATGACAAAAGCTGCACAACAGCTTCACATATCACAGCCAGCCTTAAGTATTGGATTAAAAAAGTTAGAGGAAGATTAATTGAAAAAATAGATTGCTCTTAAAATGCTTAGTTATTGTAATTATTTTATTAGGGCTTATTCAAAAGATACAGAATCAGAGAATTAACCGTCTCAAAGAAATACTGAGTATTATAATGAAGATAGTTCCAGCAATCAAGAGAATGGAGCAAATAACGTTTTGAATGATGCAGATTATATTGGATACATTACGATCTCAAGTTACTTTCTGTTCTTCTATCCGTTTTTCTGATAGATAATAGTATTTATGCGGACATTCTCGATTTTCTTTCCCTTTTTTTTATAAACAAGTTATTTGATATTAGGGTAATTAGTATGATGATCAAGGCTTTAATTATAAAGATTTTATAATCAGTACAATTATAATTAAGGTTCTCAATCAAAGCTATAACGGTGTTATATAAGTGTATATATTTACTAGGATTCTTTTATTTTAGTATTGTTAGTTTCATAACAGTAGTGAGAGATGAACTACGAACCATAATCATAATTTTCCTACTTTATTTGAAAGTATAGTGTTTATCCAGATAGTAAAAAATTATATATAAAACTATATAATTATTTACTAAATATTGAGAAATATATTGAAATATTTTACTAAATTTTATATATTATATTGGTACTAGTTATTTGAAAACGATTTCAGTGGCATAATAGGTGAATAACTATTACAACATTCTATAAAAGGGAGATTATATATGAAGTCAAAGTTTTTTAAAAGTGCATTAGCACTAACCTCGGCTCTAAGTCTTTCAGGAATAAATATGTTTTCAGCCGTAGCTAAAAATCTTGATACTACTGGTTTAGAAACAGAGTATGAAATGTTAGAACTTGAAAGAACTAAACCCGGAACAAATTTAATTAAGAATGGTGGATTTGAAACTAATAAAGGTCAATACTGGAGTACAACAGGTGATGGTCAAATTACTGATTACCCAGGTGCGGCTCATAACAGTAAAGTTTGCGGGTTATTACCATCATTCAGTAAAAATGCATCAGTATATCAAACATTATCATTAGAGAAGAACAAAGAATATAAAGTAACAGCCAAAGTTTTAAGTGCTGATGCTGCTGCACAAGCAATTGTTGCTATTAAAACACCAAATGTAGAGAATTTAAATCCTGCTATAGAACAAGCAATTACATTTAATGAAGCTTGGCAATATCAAGATTTAACATTTACATTTAATAGTGGAGAAAATAGTGAAGTAGCATTAGCTTTTATTAAATGGACAGAATCAACTGAGAATGCTACATATAAATCACAAATCTATATTGACGATGTAACATTGAGTCAAATAGGTACTGAGACTACTCCAAATGATGAAAAATATGAAGTAATTTGGAAAGATGAGTTCGATGGAACAGGTGCTATTGATAACAATGGATTAGATAACTCTAAATGGGGTTATGAATTAGGGTGTATTCGTGGTGTTGAACAACAACACTATACTAAAGATAAAGAAAACGTACATGTTGATGACGGTAAACTTGTCTTAGAGGTGACAGATCGTGCTAAGGAGTCACAATATAAAAATCCACGTGGAGATCGTCAAGTTATTTATAATTCTGGAAGCGTTAGAACACATGGCAAACAAGATTTTTTATTTGGGCGTATTGAAGTATTAGCAAAATTACCAGAAGGACAAGCAACTTTCCCAGCATTCTGGACATTAGGGTCCGATTTTACGTTAGATGGATCTATTAACGGTGACCAAGGAGATGGTTGGCCTTTATCAGGAGAAATTGATATCATGGAATCGATCGGTGATCCTAATTTTGTTTATGAAACGTTACATTACAGCGATACCAATAAACCAGGATATACACCGGGAGCAGATAATGGTAAATATGCAGGGAACGGAAAAGGGTCAAAAATTACTACACCAGGTGTTGTGATCGATGGTGAAACGTACCATGTATTTGGTATTAACTGGTCTGAAGGTAAAATGGAATGGTATATTGATGATCAAATTGTAAGAAGTGTTGATTATAGTGATGATCCTGCTGCCAAAGCAGCATTAGACCGCCCTCAATATATTCAATTAAACTTTGCTACTGGTGGAAACTGGCCAGGAGATGCAGGTTCAAACTTAGCAGGACAAACATTTAAAGTTGAATATGCATACTATGCACAAAATCAAGAGCAAAAAGCAGCGGCAGAAAAATACTATGCTAATACTGCAGCTCTTAATGTAAAAGATTTATCAATGGTAGAAGGTGTTGTACCAGATTTATTAAATGAAGCAACATTAACAGCAGGCAGTGAATTAGTAGACTTATCAGAGTATACAATTGATTACTCAATAGATAATGAACATATGTTTACTACAAACCCTGACTTAAACGATAACTCTCAAAGCAATGATCAAAATCAAACTAAGGTAGAATGCTTAATAGATGGCGCAGCTAGTAAAGAAAAAATTGCTAAACTGGCACCAGGTGAATACAATATTCATTATTCCGCAATGCATGATAGTAAACCATCAGTACGTAAAACAGCAAAGCTAACAGTAGTTGAAAAACCACTATTACCTAGTGATATGGATTTAGAAGGTGTTATTGGTAATAAATTAGAATCAATTGCATTACCTGAAGGATGGGGATGGGTAAACCCAAATATGGTAATTGATACTCATACTGGAGAATATGAAATTATTTATACTAAAGTAGACTTTTCTAATCCAGTAAAAGTAACAGTTAGAGCAACTGAAAAAGCAGATGTTGATACTATTGCACCAACAGAAAAACCATCTAAAGATAATACTTCTGTTAAAACGGGTGATAATGCGCTTGTTGCTACTTTCGCAATGTTAGGAACAATCTCTTTAGCAGGAATTACTCTACTAAAGAAGAAAAACTAAATAGTACAATTATGCCACAACAGACAACCTCCGGCTAACAATCGGTGGTTGTTTTATTTAATAATAAAATGATAAATGCTTATAATTAATATTCAATATGGTGATGTTAATTATGAATCAATAAAAAATTAGATTGTCTAATAAAATATTTATTAAATTTTAGGTAAAATGTATAACTGATGTGTTGCGTTACATGATTATTCAATGTAATTTCCCCTCATCTAATGAAGTTTGGCTTTACACAAAATCACTTACAGACTTCGCCTACAATCCATAAATTGGAATCAAATCTTTCTTCATTACAATATTTTTTCAGTAAAATTATACTTTTATAGCCAAGACTACTCTATAACTGAAAGATATTTTTGTAGTCAAAGATATAAACCGGACATGTATATATTTGCTGCTATAATAATATATTAATCAGCAGTATCATGGTCATGTTGGTCATTCGCTAATTTTAAATTGTTCAAATCGATTATAACAACAGTTAGATTTTCTTATGATCGGGTTATTACAATCTGTCTCATATGCATTTCGATTTTTGAGACCAGTATTTAATAACTCTAATTTTAGAATGCATCTTAAAAGAGGTATTAGATATATTTAATTTGCAAAACAAATAAAAATTTCCTATTTAAGACTTTATACTCTACTTTGATTATCCACATGGCTAGAATCAGTGAATATCTTATTCATTTTATGTATTAGCAGCATATGCTCGAGTAAATGTCCTATCAGAAATATCAAATAACAGATTTTTAATATCTATAGGTGTTGCATACAACGGATTTTATTTTACTGATTTTCAAGTGTAACAGAGATGTTTTTTATGAAATCTTTATTCTACACTAACAATGATGTACCTTTATATTTAAATAGATTAAAAAAACAATTTTTATCATTTATGGACATAAGTATGTAATTTTATGTTAAAATTTAGTATAAGCCGGTTGGCTAATTTGATAGCAGGAGGGATAAATGTATTATAGTTTTGATTTATTGCTAGTAGGATAAGTTGATTGCATTTTTGGAGGAAATAAATATGAAAAAAATTTTAACATTTGCTTTGGCAGCATTAATGATTATTTCTATGACTGGATGTGCTGGAAACGATAACACCCAGAAAGAACAGGAAAAGGTAGTTACATCTTTTTTTGATAATATAAAGGAATACAAGCTAGATGAATTAGAAAAGCTGGGAACTGATGATTATACTGATGTACTTGATATTAGTTCTATAACTGATGGATTTAAGAATTTTGAAGATGAAAATGTTTATGGTGAATCCTTTGTGAAAGAAACCGAAAACTTTGTTAAAAAAGTCTTTGATAAATTAATAAAAGAGTATAAAATAACTTTTGATGACGAAGAAGAAAATACCGTACTGGTTAAAGGAAAAAGACTAGATGAAAAATCAATCGATATGACATCAGCACAAGAAAATATTAATGAACTGGCTCAGAAGTATCAAGAAGAAAATATGGAAGAGTTATCTAAAATATATTTAGAACAGGGACAAGAAGCAATGATGAAAAAGATTTTTGATGATTTGTCAAAAGAGTTATATAATCCGTTATATAAAGAATTAGACAACGCTAAGTATACCGAATTTACATTTAAATTTGAGATGGTAGAAAAAGATGGAAAATGGCTAATTGATAAAATTAGTAAAGAAAAATAGATTTTTAAATATTGGCAATAATCAAACACTTGTGAAATATGATTATTTATTGAAATAAAGACAGTATTTTTTGTCGTGTTTTTTTAATGTTATAAGCTGATATACTAATAATGAGGTGAAAGAAATGGTATTAGAGTTAGAGAGTTTAAATATTAAAACAACTGAGCTTCAGATAGCTGTTGTAAGGCTCCCAGAGGTATTTCTAGAAAAATCAATATCACCAGCAAGCCCTACCATTTTATTTGTCCGGAATACGAGAAAATCAGTATAGCCGATTGGGTTGTTGTTGAAGTAAAAAGGAAGACTCATAATAAAAATATTGACATTTAGGCCCAATTCATTTGTGGTATACAAATTAGAAGAATCAGATAAATTTGAAAAAAAGATGTATAAACATTTTTGGAAAAACAAGCAGTTGATATAACTGCTTGTTTTTTTGTCTGCAATAAAACCCCCAGCTAGGCTGGGGGTCTCAAAAAGCTTTAGCGGAGTGATAATGAAAAACCTCACGTGATATAATATAAATGCGGCTACCAACTGCAAAAATAAGATATCACGGAGGAAATGACAAATGAATAAACAGTATTCAGATGACTTACATAGTTTATCACACACAAAATGGAGTTGCAAATATCATATTGTATTTGCACCAAAATATAGAAGAAGAGCATTTTATGAAGCAAGAAGGGTAGAGGTAGGAGCAATACTAAGACAATTATGTGAATGGAAAGGCGTAAATATAATAGAAGCGGAAGTATGCATAGATCATGTACATATGTTAGTAGAAATATAATTTTTGTTTCTGCTTCTTTTTGTGCTTTCTATAGATCATGTACATATGTTAGTAGAAATACCGCCCAAATATAGTGTTTCAGGGTTTATGGGGTTTTAAAGGGAAAGAGCAGTCAAATGATATATGAAAGATGGGCAAATGCAAGATATAAGTACAGACATAGAGAGTTCTGGTGTCGAGGATATTATGTAGATACAGTAGGAAAGAATACGAAAAGAATAAAAAATTATATAGCGAATCAATTAAAAGAAGATCAGGAAAGAGAACAGCTGACACTGGATTTGGAATACCCGTTTAAAAAAGGAAAAGGGAAAAACTAAATAAATACAGAGTGCACGCGGTAGCCGTAGGCATAAGGAATGTCTTGAGACATGCGCTCTGAGAGCAGGGCTATGCCCGCAAATGTAAAACCACCGGCTAAGCCGGTGGATATTTATTGCTTTGAATAGTGCTGAAACTTAGTATTTATACTATTTTAGAACTACTTATGGCAATTATTTGATGTTTTTGTTATCGTTATTTGTATCCTCTTTCGTTTCAGCTATTTTAGAAGTGTTTTCTTTGATAGCTTTAATTATTTGATCTGTTTTGATCCAAAAGATTATTATAGGTATAATCCAAAATATAAATCCAATCATCGTTACCCCTCCTCTTACATTTTTATAATACCATAATTTTATAAAAAATAAAAAAAACGTTGATAAAATAATGCTTTTTTTTGATATCATATAAATGAGGTAGGAGTTATAAATCAATTGCTTTTGCTGGCATAATCTTATATAAGGAGAGATATATATTATGAAAAAATCTATAAAGTTGTTTCTTTGTCTAACTTTAATATTTGTTTGTGCGTTCATGTTTCCTGTTGGTGTTAATGGTGCATCAGATTCTTCAAGTGAAGCTGTTTTATACGAGGCTGAATTCAGCCTGTCTAATCCAAATGAACAGACTAAAACGTTTAAAAATGGAGATAAAACAATTTGTTTAAAAATGGGTGAAGATTTGTCTTTAAAAACAAGAGAAACAATTCCAATCGGCTCATTTAACAGGTACTTTACTTATGATGATGGTATAATTACAATGAAAGCAAGGTATACTGGTTCGGTAAATCCATACAATTCTTTCATAACTGAAGTAAGTGATGGTAGATATAATTCTTTGGCTGGGACAACATTTATACGTGACAGGTATAGTTGGGGAAGCCTTAGTTATGCTCCATCTAATGCTTATGGTAAGTATGAGGTTGATTACACTTTACCGGTAATAGGAGGAACTAAGACACACACATTAATGGTAAGTATCAAACCAACTTTTTCTGGTGGTGTTGTCAAAGTTACATTGGGATCTAATATTTAAAATTGTAGTTTATAAATTACATACACTATACTAGCACATAGCAATCTGATTTTAACTTAATAAAAAGGCTTTAAGTGTTTTGAATCATTAAGTTTCATTTAAAATTAAATTGATATGGATAAGGATTGAGACCTATAGTCTAAAGGTGTTAATCCTTTTCTTTTTAAATTTTTTTCTTTCGTAGTTGTGATAACGAATATATTATCCTATAGCTGCTTATAAATCATATGATTTATTTAGAGCTAAAAATGTAAATAATCATTTAAAAGAACAATTGTACTGAGAAAGTCTGCGTTATGAACAGGTACAGTGTTTAACCGGACTAATTACAGAAGTAAAGAATAGATGCAATAAAATTTGAAAAAATATTGAAATATTATTCAAAAAAAATGTAGAATAGAATTGTACTGTAGGAAGGCGTGGGTAATGCTCTAATCCAAATATTCCATCTGTGGGGAGTGATGAACTATATGTTCGTTACTCTTTTTTTGTAATAATTTAATTTGAAATTGTTGTATTGTGTCGCTCCACGCGGATTATATGTATTTAGCGTGTATCAGATGTTTATCATTCAATTTTAAATTTGATTGATTTTATTTAAAGGCTTATTTCTATATTTTTTGTTCTGTGAACTGTATAATATATATTTATCTTACTTTGAGTTAAAAAATATATGGATATAGTATTTTTTTGTCGTGTTTTTTGATTTTATAAGCTGATATACTAATAATAAGGTGAAAGAAATGGTATTAGAATTAATATTGAAACAACTGAGCTTCAGATAGCTGTTGTAAGGCTCGCTAGAGGTGTTTCTAGAAAAATCAATATCAACAGCAAGCCTTATCATTTTATTTGTCCGGAATACGAGAAAATCAGTATAGGTGATTGGGTTGTTGTTGAAGTAAAAAGGAAGACTCATAATAAAAATATTGAGCATGATTTCGGGGTAGGCTGTGTTGATGAGATCATGACATGGACGGATAAAGAAATATTGACATTCAGGCCCAATTCATTTGTGGTATGCAAATTAGAAGAATCAGATAAATTTGAAAAAAGATGTATAAACATTAACAATAAGAAAAAATCTTTGTGGGCTAGGTATAATGCTGTTGATTGTAAGATAAATCCAGATAAAAAGGTAGAAGGGGTTCCTATGAATATATTTGATAACTTGCTTGATAATACTGGAAAACTTCATTTTACAAGCTTAATAAATACTCCCATAAAATGACTTCAGAAAAAAAGAAGATAAAGAGAAAACGCCAGCTTGAATAATATTCTGGTAGTATAATAAATCAGTTTAATGTATTATTAAAGCTGATTTTTTTATGGGAGGAATGTATTATGACTTTAAATGAATTATTTGACATATATATCGAAGATGTCGATATGATCAATCAGGTTACGACTACAGATTCTATTAAATATCGTTATAAATCTCATTTGAAACCTGTATTTGGAAATATAGAATTAGAAGCTATTGATCCAAAGTCCATTAAGAAGTTTCAAAAGGATATGGTTGAAGGTGTCTATGGAAGTAGAAGTGGTGATGTATTTCGGTGTCATATATTAATTTAATTGTAGAACTGCTTAAACGATTGATTAAATATAGTGTTTTAATGAATTGCTTTACACCGACAGTTGAGCAGTCACGAGGATAAAACGTAGCCATACTCTTGTTGACAAGGAAAAACATAAAAAATGTTAAATTATATGGAGTATCGGAGATTTCAACAGGTTTATAAGTCATGTTGATGAAGAAAAATTCTATGTACTGTTTAATGTTTTTTTCTATACTGGACTGCGCAAAGGCGAAGCACTGTCTCTGATGTGGAAAGATGTAGAACTGATAGAATAGACAATAACAATTAATTCTACTGCCTGTCGCGTAAGAGGTAGAGGTCAGGTTGTTAAAGAACCAAAATCTTTCAGTTCACATCGTATTATTTATATTAATGACAGCCTGAATGAAATGCTGCTTAATTATTATCTTAATAAGAAGACTGAATATAGTTGTAACATTAATCATCATTTTGTCTTTGGTGATACAAAAATGCTGTCGTATTCTACTCTTGATCGTTTTTTTTATTAAATATAAAGAGTTATCCAATGTTTCTAATATGAATCTGCACGGTTTTAGACACTCTCATGCTACCATGATGTTGGAAATAACCAATGATGTCTACAACGTTTCAAAACGTCTTGGGCATGAAAATATAGAAATTACGGATACGTATTTACATGTGAATAATAAAATTCAGAGAGAAATGGCTCAAAAAATTGAAGATGTTATTAAAAGTGAAGAAAAAAATAAAATTGAGGACTATTTATATGATCTAAAGGTGAGTTTAAAAATGCAGATGACTAAAGGCAGTTACAGTAAAAAAGATATTAGAAAATTGAAAAAAATATATGATTATATTGCAGAACTGTAAATTATGTATAATTTCTAATATTATGTGGGAAACTATTTAAAATTCAAAGAGATGTAATATTAAAAGTTAAATTTTGGAAGGAGAAGCTAGAAAGCAATTTAGAAAGTGGGATAATGTGAAGTATATTGCAGGAAGTACGACTAAAAGAATGATATCCAAAGATTCATATAGAAATAAAAATTGGGGAATGGAAATAAATACAAATAATAGATTAAATCCCAAAGATGGTATAGGTATTAGATAATTCTTTAAACAGATTGATGATTACAGATAATAGATCTAGTGAAATGGTAAGTACTGTAGAATTCTTGATTGTGATAATTATATTTTTTCAATTGCTGCAGTAGAATTGTTTTGAATATTGATTTCGCAATATTTAAATTAAACAGGGAACTGATTGCTACGGGAGAAATGAAGGAAATGGGATCAAAATGAAATAGAATAAAATTACATATCTCAATTACTTTGCAAGGATATTATGGAAAGAATTGGCGGTAATAAAATATATGATAAAAAATGGTATAAACAGTAAAAAAATAGATATACTTGATATTGAATAGATTAAATGTTATAATCTATCTGTAAATCGGGCATTGTTATATCACAATGCAAACAAAAAGGTAAGGAATGCACTCCTTACCTTTTCTGGTTTTTACAGTGAACTTAACACTAGGCTAGTTATCGTTATAAATATTTGTCTAACTATTTGCATATGTAATAAACTATTACACCTGCCATGACAGAAATAATCAAATCGGACATTATTATACCACCTCCTCTCCAAACAGGAGGGACGATAACAAACGTATTATATCAAATAAAATTTTGTCTAACAATTTATTATTGAGAAATATTTTGATTAAAAATAGAGTTGTACTCTATAAACTGATATATGAGTATTTAAAAAATGTTTAAATTATCAAGCAGTGGTATAATTAATATCGTTATTTTTTCAATTTTTTATTTATTTTTATGTTTTCAGGTGATATACTTAAACAGTCGAAACAACTAAATAAAAAATCCTGTTTCACTACCAATGAAACAGGATTGAGCATAGTCATTTAGCACTTAACCATGACACATATGATAATAAATCATATAATATATAAATATGGTTTGTTTATATAGAAATTTACCATATTGGAAAGATAAAATCTAGTAGTTATATGCTTAAATGACTGTGAAATCAAGTATAAAGTATATAACTTTATTTTGTATGATTTATCTTCTTATTTTATTTTTTTAGATTATTTAATAAAAATGGGGCGGTCGATGGGAATCGAACCCACGAATGCCAGAGCCACAATCTGGTGTGTTAACCACTTCACCACGACCGCCATATTTACTTTGTTAAGAGGTTATTAACTCTCAACGCAAGAATGATTATATATAAAAATTTGATAAATGTAAAGAGAAAATGTAAAAAAAAATAAAAAAACTCAAAGTTTAAATTCTTTGAGTTTTTATTCTAATAATTCTGAGATATCTGTTTCAAAGTTATTGGAATTTTCACGACTGAAATATGTTGTATAACTCTCGCTTTTTTCATCATTATCAATAATTGTCATAACAAATTCACACTCATAGCACAATTCCATGATTGTTTGCATCCCTTGATAAGTTATACTATAAGTCTGATAATTATCATTTTCAGTATTAATTTCTAATTTAGCACGACTTGGATAAATATCCCAGTCGATTAGATTTCCATCAACTCCCCAATCTATTAGAATAAAAGAAATAGGATCAATAATTGAATCGTCAAATTTGTCACTTGCCTTAATGGTAATATATAATTTACTAAACATAATCACCCCTCCATTCAATAGTATACTAAATTAATTATCAATAAATGTGTGAACTATGTGGAATATTTAAGATAATATCATATCTTTCAAACATCCAAAAAATTCTCTTAAATAATAGTGTGGAGCAGTATCTAAATTTTCTCTAGCTGCATATGTATGAGCTTCTAAACCGTGTTTATTTGCTAATAGTTTACTTCGGTAGCAATGAAAACCATTAGTTATTATAACTACTTCATAGTCTTCAGTAGTCGATGTTTCAATAATTTTTTTACTATAGATAATATTTTCATTTGTATTAGTACTTTTATTTTCTTCGATAATCAATGATTCATCTATTCCTTTGTTGATTAAATAGTCTTTCATAGCTTTTGCTTCTGTGATGTTCTCGCCGTGGCCTTGTCCTCCGCTTACAATAATTGGGACATCAGGAAATTTTTGATGATATTCAACAGCTGCATCTAATCGATAACGTAATAGTGGTGCAGGTTTGTCGCCGTATAAACGAGCACCAAGAACAATGAGGAAATCACTGCGTTTGTTATACTTATTATTAACCTCATGTATAATTAAACCCTCGATAATTATAAATACAATTACACTAATAATAATAATTCCTTTAATTGAATAATTAAGAATTTTAGGTAATGAGGATAGAATACTTTTTCTAAAATGTAACTCATATACAGCATAACACATTAATAATGCTGTAAAAATCGGATAAAGTATATAGGCATTGATAAACCGAGAATTAGTGACAACTATAATGAAGTAGAATAATGATAGCAAGGCAAGAAATAGTAGTATATAGTCAAATAATTTACAATTCTTTTCCATTATAAAATAAACTCCTTTTTTATATCATAACATACAAGAAGAAATATTTTTCTTAAAAATATTTAAATATGGTAAAAAAAATGGTGAAATAGTATAATGAAAGTATGTTGTAGGATATTAGGAGGACTTTAAATGAAAACAAAAAAGTTTGACAATTTAGGGATTGAACCATCATTATTGGGGTTTGGCTGTATGCGTTTTCCATTAGATGAGGATGGGAAAATTAATGAAAAAGAAGCAGAAAAAATGATTGATAAGGCAATTGGATCAGGGGTTACATACATTGATACTGCTTTTCCTTATCATAATGGCGATAGCGAACCGTTTGTTGGTAAAGTGTTAAAAAAGTATAAACGTGAAGATTTCTTTTTAGCGACAAAATTACCAATTTGGAATGTTTCGAGTAAAGAAGAGGCAAAAAAAGTTTTTGAAGATCAATTAAAAAGATTAGATGTTGAATATGTTGATTTTTATTTATTACATGCTTTAGATGCTGATAAATGGAGAAAAGTATTAGAATATGACTTGATTGGAATGTGTGAAGAATTTAGAGAAGAAGGGAAAATCCGTAATATTGGATTTAGTTTTCATGATGAATATCCGGTTTTTAAAGAAATTCTTGAATATCATGATTGGGATTTTTGTCAATTACAATTAAATTATATGGATATGGATATTCAAGCAGGGATGAAGGGCTATTTATTGGCAGAAAAATATAATATACCAATTATAGTTATGGAACCGATCAAAGGTGGTTCGTTAGCAAATTTACCAGAAGATATCGAAAATAAATTTAAAGCATATAATCCTGATTTAAGTATTTCATCATGGGCACTTCGCTATGTTGCCAGTTTGCCCAATGTGAAAGTAGTGCTTAGCGGGATGTCAACTTATGAACAGGTACTAGATAATTTAGCTACTTTTAAAAATTTTGAGTATTTGAAAGCTGAAGAAGTTGCTTTGATTCAAGATGTTCGTGATACATTAAAAGCAAGAACTCAAAATGGTTGTACAGGATGTGCATATTGCATGCCGTGTCCATTTGGAGTGGATATTCCAAATAATTTTAAATATTGGAATAATGCTTTTGTATATGATAGTCATGACCAATTTAAAGCAAAGTTAGAAAAAATGGTTTCAGAAGCTAAAGCTGAAAATTGTAAACAATGTGGAGCATGTGAAAAGATGTGTCCACAACAACTGCCGATACGAGAAGATTTAAAACGGGTATGTGAATATATGAAAAAATAATTATGGTATTAAGTGAACCTGATTATTTAGACTAAAAGTAAATATAAATACTACTTAGATGTTAATTATTTTAATTTGTAGGTTGAACAATAAAAAAGGAGATTTTAACTTAATTAGAGTAAAATCTCTTTTTTATTGTTTAGTGGGTGTATTCAATTGTTTCTTTTGAAAGTAACCAGTTGAAAAAATAATTATTACTCCAATTATTGTAATTAAACATGCAAATATAAACATCATATTTAAACCATATTGATCTTGTAAAATACCGCCAAAAAGATTTCCTATAGTAGATCCTACCCCAGAAGTCATAATCCCTATCATTGTTTGACCCATCATTTGATCATGACTTTTGAGGTTATATGTTACATAGTAAGTTATCACTGCTGTTAGTAATCCATACGATAAACTTTGCATCATCATTCCAATGAATAAAACAGGGAGACTAGGTGCTAGACAAATAGTAAAATTTCGAATAATATAGAAAAAAGCTGCAACCATAATTAAAGTGATACTGTCATATCTTCTAATTAACCTTGGAGTAATTGCCATAACAGGCATTTCGCTAGCTGCCATGAAGAAGATTGCAACACCGTACAATGAAGTATTACCGCCAAGATTTTTAACGACATTGATTAAATAAGTTGATAGCGAAGTTGCAGCAGCAAACATAAAGGAGAAGCCTAAGAGAATGAAAAAGAAGACTTTATAATTTTTAATAATTGTAAAAATATTCCCCTCTTTTTTATGGGTTGCCTGTTTAACATTGGTATTTGGCAAAGAATATAAAATTACTAAATCTAAAATTGCAGAAATGACGAAGACATATGCTAAAATAGTCGGGTTAAAAAATTCAATGAACTGACCCAAGAGCACAGCACTAACAGCATAAGATATAGAACCCATTCCTCTTGCTAAGCCAAAATTTATTTCTTTTCCGTCTTGAATATAGTTCATTGCAATCATTGATAAAAAAGGAACTGTTGAAACAATTAATGACATCATTGAAACATATAAAAGCATGATTAGAATAACTGATAAATCAACTAAAGCTAAAGTTAAAAAAGCTCCAGCAATAATCAAATAAATAATAGATAATAGCTGCTTAATTGTTAGGCCTTTTATTTTTGAAATTAAAGATGTGACAAACGGAGATAAAAAAATCGTTAAAATACACCCGCTTCCAGAAACAATGCCGATTTCAGTGTTACTCATTCCTTTATATTGAAGAAATACGGCAACATATCCGTAAATGCAACAAGTTGCCATCCAATATAAAATATGCAATAAATTATATTTCATTTGTAGTTTTTTCATTTTTCTTGTCCTCATACTCTCCATGAAAAACAAAATAGCTCTCGAGATGATACTCAAAGCTATTCGTTATTTAGTTGTAAATCCATCATATTTTAAGATTAATATAGCAATTTTTATTTCTTCGAGCAAGAAAAATAGAGGTTTTTCAAAGATTGAAAAAATAAATAAAGATATTGATTTTTTAAGAACCAATATCTTTATTATAAAATTAGCAATACTTATATTTTAATAGTGTGAATTATGATTGATCAATGGCTTTAACAACACGACAGGGATTACCAAAAGCTAATACATTTGGTGGTATATCTTTGGTAACGACACTACCAGCGCCAATTACTGAACCATGCCCTATTTTTACACCTGGTAAAACAACGACATTACCTCCAAGCCATGTGTTATCACCAATTTCAATTGGCATTGCTTTTTCTAAACCTTGGTTTCGACGTTTATAATCAAGCGGGTGAATAGCTGTATACAGGCCAACAGAAGGTCCGATATATACGTTACTACCAATATTGATCTTGGCTCCATCCATAAAATAAGCATTGGAATTAATAAATACATTATGACCAAAGGTGATTAAATTACCACAATCACAAAAGAAAGGTGAGATGATTTCAAGATTGCTATTCTCATTTTGGAATAGTTCATTTAAAATTTTTTGTCGAATATCCTGGTCTAGTGGGTCGGTATGATTATATTTAAAACAAAGGTGATGGGTATTCAGACGATCTGTTAAAACTTTTTGATCGTTATTAGCATCATACCACATCCCTAATAAAGCTTTTTCTCTTTCGGTAATGTTAGAAACATTAAAAAGGTCTAATAATGTTTTTAAAACGCCATAATGATTATTTGAAGGGATAATCTTATAGGCAATATTTTTAATACTTTGATTGGCATTTTCCATTACAAAACTATATTTTGCTTTTTTTAGCATTTCTAGGTCATTTGGACTATCCCCAAATACAGCACATTCCTCTAATGATAGGTTATAGCGCTTACATAATAGCTCAAGTGCAGTACCTTTATTATATCGTGGATCAATTAAGTCAATACTTTGATGACCACTGGAAACTGGTTTAATGATATTTCCGATATCATCAGTTAGCCTATTTAAAATATTTTTAGAATCTTCAGCTGGAACAAATAAAGCAAATTTTACAATCGTGTCATTAATTTCATCTAACGATTCAATCATTTCAAGTCGGTGATAGTATTTAGAATATACATTATAAAATTCATTTGACGCATTCAATAAATAAGCTGATTTAATTCCGCATAAACATATTTGAATACGAGAATCCTCTTGTAATTTTTTAGTTATTGTATAAATATCTTGTTTATTGATTTCACAGTGAAAAATTTCTTTTTTATTTTCAATGATATATGCACCATTTTCACTAATGTAAGTAATTTCATCTTGATAATCATCAAAAAAAGATTTTAATTGATAATATTGATTGCCACTGGCAACTACAAAATAAATATCATTTTCTTTAAAATAATTATAAATTTTTCTAAAAATTGTGCGGTTATAATGCATTTGGTCATCTAAAAAAGTACCATCCATATCAACTGCAACCAGTTTAATCATAATTTCACACTCCTTGAAAATAGTCTAACATAAATCAGTAAATGATGAATTCTATTTTTAATACGTGAAAAAATTAATGTGAGTTCAAATAAAATGTTTTTAGATGCAATAACACTAGAACGATAAATTTATAATTTGATCACACTGTTGGTATTCGCTTGGTTTATGGGAAATCATTAAAATTGTGTGTGTCTTCTTTAATTTAATTAATGTTTGAAAAATTTCATATGAAGTCTTTTCATCAAGAGCACTAGTTATTTCATCAAATAATAAAATTTTAGAATTTTTTAGAAGTGCTCGAGCAATTGCTAGCCTTTGTTGTTGTCCTCCAGAAAAATTTAAAGCACCGTCACTTAAAATAGTATCGTATTGTTTTGGTAGTGACATAATATATTCGTCGATTTCTGCCTGTTGACAAGCTTTTTTGATATTATTGATATCAGGATCAATAAGTGCAAGGTTTTCATAAATTGACATATTGAACAAATACGGATGTTGGGCAACACAAGTTAAAATCTGTGAATATTTTATCCTAGAATACTTGTCTATTGGATGTGTACCAATCAATATCTTACCACTAGTTGGTTTTTCAAAGCGCAAAAGTAAATTGAATAAAGTACTTTTTCCACAACCACTGGGACCGATTATTGCAATTAATGAATTTGACTTTAGGTTTAAATTGAAGTTTTGAAAGACTGTTTTTTCACGATAAGAAAAAGTAACATTTTTAAATGTAATACAAAATTCATTTGGTTTGATCATATCATCATTAAGAAAATATTCATTACACGATGAATTAATAAAATTATCATAACGATCAATTGATACATTTTTTATTCTGAGTTCACCTAAGGTAGAAATAAAGTCACTTAAAGAGCTGAATAAAGTTCCAAAATAAGACTGGATAATGAGTACTGTGTCAATTTCAAACTTGCCATTTAGACAATTATAGCAGGCATAGAACATTAGAATAATTTCTGTACACATTGTGATACTAGGACTAATTATGTTACTGATTATTTTATTGTTAATTTGTTTATCGTGAATGTTTAGATAAGCTTTGTTCAACAATTGATATTTGGCATGTAACTGATCAAGAATACTGAAAATTTTGATATCTCGTAAACCGTTAAGCAGTTGACTGTAAAATTGCATTTCATCATCAGCTTTCAATTTTCCTTCTTTGGTTAGAATTTCAAATTTATCATTATATATGTTTAAAATATAGATAACGATACTATTGATGATACATCCTAAGATCATTAAGCTGATACTAATTTGACTAAGAATAATAATTGAAATAATAAAAGATAGAAATAGCAAGATAGCTTGAGATAGCCAAGTACCAAACTCTGCGAGTAATTTAATATCACCATTAATGATATTAAGAATTTCTCCTTTGCTGTGATTAGTAAAGTATTTCATATTAATAATATCTAATTTTTTAATCATATCATTTTGTAACTTTAGGTAGACATCATTATATAGCTTTTTTTCAATATTATAGCTGATAATTTTAAATAACTTTGATGCTATTTTAAGAACAAAATACAAGATCATGGTAATTATGACCATTTTACTATTTTGTTTAGTTAAATAATTAATCATTAAGCTAAACAATAAACTTGTAAACATATAAGGACCATTTGCTAATAAAGAAGCTAAGACCAGTATAAAGGTTATTTTTTTATTAGCTTTAGTAACTTGAAAATATTTTTTAATAATTCTTAGATTTTTCATTTTAGAAATTTATTTATAGCATTTTTTAAAAGAGTTTGGATCTCTTCCTCTTTTAAAGCCATGTTACCACCATATATTTGAGTTGCAATTCCATGGGTATAAAAACGAATATCACGATAAAGTATCTCACTTTCTTTAATTGTAATACCAAATTGTTGTGCTGAATATTCAATCGTTTCACGATTCCAAGCGGAATGGACGACTTCTTCAATGGAACGAGTTTTGATAAATTCATTGACAAACAATGCTCCAAATAGATTCTTGTCTTTGATGGCAAAATCAATATAAGCAAAAGACATCGTGTAAAGATAATTATTTTTATCAAGATGTGCTAAGATGAAATCGTTGTAATATGCATCAATTTTTTTCTTTAATTCAAATTTTAATTCATTCATATCATTAAAAACCTTAAAGATGGGCATTGTTGAACAGTTTAGTTGTTTAGCGAGATAGCGTGCATTTAGATTTTCAATCCCCTCGCATTTAGTAATTTTAAATGACTTTTCAATAATTAACTCTTTTGTTATTCTTGTTTTTGGTGGCATAATTGACTCCTTTCATATAAAATAACATATGTTATATAACAATTGTTATTTTATATAAGAACATGTACTTTGTCAATATACAAGGGATAAATGTTTAATAAACATATTTTACATATACTGCTCTTTTTTATCTAATCATACTATAATTTATTTGAGTTACTTTAGGTCAAGTGTTTTTATTAATTATTTTTTTAATTGTTTTAAAATAATACAAGCAGCCTTATTAATAAAATTATATATTATATAATAGTTGTATATATTTAAAAAAAGGCATGATAAGTGGTGAATATGGTTACAATAGATACGCTAATAATATAGATAGAATGTTAGATTGTAAATTACTTGAGAAAAAGGTGATATTTTTATAAACAAATGGTTTGTGATATAATATGTGCAAGAATTGGAGAGTGATAATGATGAAAATAGTAGCATTTACTGGTGCAGGGATAAGTAAACAAAGTAATATTCCAACCTTTATGGAAAGACCAGATGTTAGAGAAAAGTTATTTAGAAATTATGCTAATAACCATCATGAAGAATATAATGAAGTAATCAAACAATTAAAAGCTAACATGAATGGGGCTGAGCCTAACGATGCCCATATTGCATTAGCTGAATATGATATTCCTATTATTACAATGAATATCGATGGTCTACATAAACAGGCTGGGAGTGATGCCTTAGAATTGCATGGCGGATTGCCGGAAGAAGATGAATTGAGTATAGCCTGGTCATTATTTAATAAACCAGTATTATATGGTGATCCGGCACCTAATTATCAAAAGGCCTATGAGATGGTAGGGGCATTAAAAAAGAATGATATATTTATTGTTATTGGCTGTTCGTATCATACGGCGATAGCTTGTGATTTAAGAGAAGTGGCGAAATCAAGAGGGGCTAAGATTATTGAAATACAAGAAGATGCTGCTCATAATGTTAGAAAAGTGTTAAAAGGACTATTAAAATAATTATATTAATTGACATTTTGATTATTTATCGGTATTATAAGTTCATATAATAAATACGATGAATTGAAAGAGTAAACTAGGCGTTTAGGCAAAGAGAGTATCGGGTTGGTGTGACGATATCCAAATAAATAGTTGAATACATCAAGGAGTAGAATGTTGAAGTAAGTAGGCATCTCCGGTGACACCCGTTAATGTGTAAGAGTATGAACTATAGTTGTATAGCGTACTTGATGAGGCTGATAGAGTGATCTATTAGTGAATAAAGGTGGTACCACGAAGATATCTCGTCCTTTGATTAGGATGAGTTTTTTATTTATAGGAGGAAATTAAAATGATTATTGTCTTGAAACCACATACTAGTGATGAAAGTATTAAAAAAATTGAAGATGTGATTAGAGCTAGGGGGGCTGAACCACATGTTTCTAAAGGAGAAATCCAAACAATTATTGGAATGGTTGGAGATACAACTCAAATTGATCCTAAAGCAATCGAAGTAGAACCATGTGTTGAGAAGGTCATGAAAGTATCTGAGCCATATAAACTTGCTAACCGGGCTTTTCATCCTGATGATACGATCG